>Ga0172364_10003935_pt1 | contig 11862 bp, 10 predicted proteins | sample LakKivSesite10cm_FD_114545 | JGI IMG/M metagenome (GOLD analysis project Ga0172364, IMG submission 114545) | Sediment microbial communities from Lake Kivu, Rwanda - Sediment site 10cm | ecosystem: Environmental > Aquatic > Freshwater > Lake > Sediment | place: Rwanda: Western Province, Lake... | reverse complement strand
TGGAGTTTCCACCGAGCTTGGATTTGTTCTTCGTGCCGTCGAGCTTGATCAATATCTCGTCGATTTCTCTCTGCTTCGTCGCATCCTTCCCCTTTAGGGCGAGGGCGATGATATCATTGACATTGCTGACCGCTTTCTGAACCCCCCGCCCACCATAGCGGGCGCCGCCATCATAGACGAATTGGACCTCGAATTGTCCTACAGAGATACCAGCTGTGGCCACGGCGACACCGGTTGCGCCGTTCTCAGTTGTCACGGTGGCCTCTACGCCTGGGTGTCCGCGGTCGGAGAAGATTTCCCTCGCTGAGACTGACTTTATGATTGATCCTGACCCCATTTCAGACTCACCTCATATCAGCTACGTCCCATTATTAGCGTGACGCCGAGGTCGTTTAAGCTTATGTTTGGCGTCGCCTCAACTCCGGACTTGAGCTTCCACAGAGCCAAAGTTGTATTATGCCTCTTCAACTCGTCCCCTACGTTGACGCCTGCGGCCTTCGCCTCCTCCATGGTCTCACCGTCGACTATGCCACCAGCTAGGCAGGGGATGTCCTCGTATCCTTTGACGAACTGTGTACCTGGGCCGTCGGTCCCGTCGGAGTCCACGGAGCCCATGACGATGTTCTTGCTCCCAGCGATTCTCTGAGCCGCGGAGAGGATGAACTCTTGGTTGCGTCCACCTATTCCCTGCTCCTTGCCGACGGTTACTAAGAGTTCGCCGCTCGTGAACAGTGCGCATGGGGGTTCTACGGGTTGACCTAGCCTCTCTATTGCTCCCGCTATTAGGGCCACAGTGAGGCCTGCTTGGCTCGCCTCAACGCCTAACCCTTCAGCTAGGATCAAGGGATTGAAGCCGAGTTCCGCGGCCTTCTTCATGGCGGTCGGCACCATTCCTATCTCATTGGGCATTACTCCGAAGATCCTGAAGCTCATCTTCTCGAAGTCCTTCGCCTTGACGGTCTCGTCCTTGGGGTCAGCCTTCTCAAGGTGCCTCCTTACCGAGGCTGGGACCTCTTCCCACGCGTCCCATTTCTTCAGGTTCTGGATCGCGTCTTGGAAGGCCGTGCAGTCGGGGAGCGTATGTAGCCAGAGGTTACGGTTCATGAGTTGGTCGTAGTTGCCTGGAGGGATCGCGATTATGTGGATCATCTTTGCCGGGTAGAGGTGTTTGGTGATTCTCCCTCCCTTCATCACGTCGAGGTGGTTCCTGATCGTGTTCAGGTCCCCTGTTGGCGCACCGTGCTCTATCTGCATGATATAGGTGGTCTTGCTAACGTCCTCGACGCTCACTCCTGGTACCGGCATCGTCAGCAGCGATGAAACACCATTCGCCACGACTGTGAAGACTAGATCATCCTCCTTGAGGCCCTTGGCCATCTCCAAGATCCTCTCGCACCCCCTCGCACAGTCCTCATCGGGTACAGGGTGCGCGCCCAAGGTTACACCGATCCTCCTGAGGATCAAGCCATGCCCCTTCTTGTCAATGACGTGGCCGCCGGTGAGCCTGTCTCCCAAGGCGTCCTCTAGGGCCTTGGCAACCCTCTGGATGCCTTTGCCTGCACCGAAGACGTAGATGCGCCCGATCTTCGAGAGGTCGTAGACCTCATCACCCGACTTGGGCGATCCGGCGGGTTCGAACTCCCTGTTGCCGATTGCCAGTTTTCCATTCTTGATCTTGAGGAGGCGTCGCGTGTTGTTGTAGGGGTCTGCCGCCTCTAGGCCCGCTTCAAGGATCTCTAACACGATCTTCCTGCCCTTCACGTTGCCATGGGAGGCTAAAACGTCCATATTCTGAATCCTCAGAATCGTCTCCCCCGCAATTTCCTCTACTACAATTTGGTTCAGTTTTTAATCCTTGTGGACGTTTTTGAGCAAAGGTTCACACTATTCAGGCAGGGAGCCTATTACAATAAGTATCAGATTGTCGAAACGTAGAGGAGAACCGGGTGGTCTTCCTCCTCAACGAAGCAGCGCGCCTATTCTAAGGGGTTTGACGACTCGACCATTCTTGGTAGAGCTTCGCCTCTACGACATTCCCTAGGTCATCCAAAGTAATCTTGTGGTAATGCATGTTATTCAGGGAGCGAGTGATCCCAGCATCGGGTAACAGGGTGTTGATGACGCAGGTGAGGAATCCTCCGTGGCTCACGACCAGTACCCTTCGAGCCGGAACATCCTTGATCAAGTTTACGATGTATTCCGCTCTGGCTCGCAGCGAGGAAAAGGACTCCACATCAGTGTCCGCGGAGGCATCCTCGTCGCAGTCCTGTTCAGGTGGGAGCCCTCCCCATCGGTTGATCTCCCTTAACAGTCTGACGGGTTTCCCCTGAAGTTCTCCACCATTCCTCTCTCTGAGCTGGGAGAGAATCATTATCTCACGGTCTGGGAATAGTAGTCGCGCCGTCTCCGAGGCCCGTCTCAAATCGCTCGAGAAAACTACGTCTGGTTCTACAACGTATTGTCTTATGGATCGGATCTCTTCTCTTGCCTCCTCGGTCAGCGGAGGATCGCCCTGGCCTATGAGGATGCCCGCCATGTTCTCCAGCGTCCTGCCGTGCCTCATGAAGAATACTTCTTTCACGTAACCCATTCTCCAGCTGTGACAGTCGTGAGGTATCAGGAGCGATGAAATGTTGCGGCTTTCTTTTAAATCCAACCTCTACGGACCATAGACCAAAGGAACCCACTACTTAGGCTGACGAATCACCTGCTCCTGAGAAGCCGGGATCCACAGTCAGCGTTTCATGGGTGGTGCGAAGATCACTAGCTGGCTGAAGGTCTGGTTCCCGATGTTCTCGTGTTCGTGCTTCTCCCCCGGTGGGATGAAGATGATGGTCCCTGCCGTGGCCTCAACTCTCTCTTTCTCACTCGTTATGGCGCATCTCCCTGAGAGGACGTAGAGGATCTCCTCGACCTCCCGGGTATGCTGGCCTGACTTCCAGCCCGCGGGTGTCTCCATCCAAGAGACGGAAACGTTCTTAGCGCCCACATCGATGTTGACGAGGGGTTTGGATGCTCTTCCGGGTTCAAGGGTGGTGGCTTGGGCTTCATCGACCCTGATAACTTTCAAGAGGACTCACCTCCTTAATGGTTAGGTTATGCCCTGATATGCCTTTTGCATGGAACAATGAATAGATAGGATGGAAGTTTAGTGGATGACTTGCCACAGTAGATGTGTTGGGTCGAGGCGCATGATGCTGTCCTACGTCACAGAGTATAATGGCTTCTCTCCCCTGAGGACCCTTAGCGTATTCTCAATAGCCATCAACGCGCAGCGGCGCCTACACTCCCAAGTCGAACCAGCGATATGAGGCGTGAATACCACGTTGTCCAAGGTAAGGAGTGGGCTATCTGGGTGGATCGGTTCATCCTCAAAGACATCTAGACCAGCGGCTGCGATCCAACCCTCCTTCAAAGCCCTGTACAGGGCCTTCTCATTGATTACGGGGCCCCTCGAAGTGTTGACTAGAATCACGCTTCTCTTCATGGCCTTCAACTCCTCCTCACCTATCAGTCCCCTCGTCTCCTTGGTTAGAGGTGTATGGATGGAGATGAAGTCCGCTTCGGTCAAGAGCTGCCTCAGAGGGCGGTACTCGACGACACGCTCTTCCTCTAGCTTCCTATTTCGGATGGCGTCGTAGTAGATCACATTCATGTCGAAGCCTCTTCCTCGCTTGGCGACGAAGGACCCGATGCGGCCTAGGCCGATTACGCCTAAGGTCTTCCCGAAGACGTCGACGCCCATGTAGACCCTTCGGTCAGCCCGTTCCTTCCATTGCCCGTTCTTGACGTAGATGTGGGCCTGAGGAACCTTCCTCGCGGTCGCCAATAAGAGGGCGAAGGCCATGTCCGCAACAGTCTCAGAGAGGGCGGGCGTTATCGTCACGTATATTCCATGTTTCTTGGCTGCCTCGACGTCGACATTGTCGTAGCCGACGCCGTGGCGGGAGATGACCTTGAGCTTCTTCGCTGCGGCTATGACTTCCCTGTCAAAGGGAGGTAGGGCAACGATGACTCCCTCATAGTTCCCGATGATTTCAAGCAGCTTATCCTTTGCCTGGATGGCTGATTCCTCTACCACATCCACATCGGCCTCATCCTTGAGGCGTTTCACGGCATCCTCGTTGATAGCGACCCCGACCAGAACCTTAGGTTTGGCCAATAGTCTAACCTTCCTCAACCCACTCGGTGTTACTCTGCTTTTTAGCTTAAGCCCTATATGGGCGCGGTTACTATCTGAGGCTCCTTAATGGGGCGTTGGAACGTGTAGGTGTAGGAGGACTTCCCCGGCGTATACTTCTCAAGCTGAACATCTATCAGCACCGGCTCACCCTTCGAGACCACGTCGAAAGCCCATCTCAGCTTCTCCTCAACATCCCAAGGATGGGACAAAGTCTCCGACCTAACCTTGAAGGCGTCAGCCAACTTGGCGAAGTCTATTCGAGGCTCATCGAGGTCCACACACTCATAATTCCTGCTTGAGACGGCTAACTTCAGGGTGGTGTCCACGATGAAGGGCCATTCGACTCCCCAACAAGCGTTGTTGAAGACCAAGTACAGGACAGGTATATGATAGTGGCTGCAGGTCCAGAGGGCGGATGCGGGGTTGCCGAAGACGAGGTCTCCGTCACCCGTCATCGCCACCACCTTCTCCTCAGGGCGGGCTAGAGCGATTCCATAGGCCATGGGTGCGACGGGTCCTAGGTGGCCTGAGGGGTTTGAGAAGTAGGTACCTGGCTTGGTTAGGAGTATTCCTTGCAGTAGTGGCATTCTCATGCTTATGGTCTGGTTAACCCAGATGGTATCCTCGTCCCAGAGTTTGCTTAACTCGTAGGCCACTCGATAGGCTGAGACCGGGTCGTCATCGAGGTGCTTCTCCGCCGCCTTCTTCCACTCAGACATCATCTCCTCATGTAGAAGCCTATTGCGAATCCCTCTTGCCTCCGCAACTTCCTTTAACCCTCTTGAACTCATCCTCTTCATGATGGCAGAAGCCAGCTGACCAAGAATCATTGCGGAACTACCCACAAGTCGCACATCCGCGGGAAAGATGTTTCCCCCGTAGTCGCCGCCAGCACCCCCTTGAAGCATCATGGGGTCAGGGCCAACAGATATCACCTTACAATCCTCGGGTGGCGCGGAAGGGTACTCATAGTAGGTCTCAATGCACATCAATACGTCCACATCCTTCACGTAGGGCGAGTCTCCCAGCGTCCTCCCGCGGAAACCTAGGAAGAGAGGGTGATTCATGGGGAAGTTGAGGAAGGTCCTCCCATCTAGGACACCGCACTGAAGGGCTTCAGCAAGCTCGACGAGCCTCTCCACAGCGGAGACGCTCCTTCCCATGCATGTGGCCAAGATTATGGGGTTCTCCGCCTCCGCCAGAAGCTTGGCAGCAGCCTCCACACTCTCCTCATCAGCCGCAAGACTGCTCGTGGAGAAGCTTGACATCTTGATTTGACTTGGCTCCGGGTTCACCCGCTCAGCCATCAAATCCTGTCTCAGGGTCATGTACGTTGGCCCACGGGGTTCAGCCCTAGAGATCATGAAGGCCTTCATCATGCTCTGAGGCAAAAGGTCTAGGTTGTCTAGCTCGCACCGCCACTTGGTCCAAGGCGTCGGGAACATGCTCTGCCAACTATTATAGTGAATGCCGCCGCGAGGCCTCCCGTCTGGGAGACGGCCTGACCCTATTCCAGGCAGATTCTGTGAAGCGAAGACGATGACGGGCGCGTAGTTCTCGTAGGCGGCGTAGAAGGCACCCAAGGCGTTGGCAGTCCCAACTACGCGGTCGATGAGGCAGACTGAAGCCTCTTCTGAGGCCAAGGAGTATCCGACGGCTGCGCAGAGGGAGTCGAACTCGTGGAGGCCTTGAATCCATATGGGTGGCTTCACGTCGGTCATTGCGTCTTGGATGTCGGGCATGCCTCCACCCGTGGTTCCGAAGATGTACTTGACCCCTAGGCTCTGCAATATCCTCAGGAACCATTCTCCACCGGTCCGCGCCCATTGTTCGGACCCTTGCATCTTATATGATTCAGATTCTCGATCAGAATCCACTCTCAAAGCCTCCGTACTATTCTGTGTAGTAGTATCTATAGCTAAGCCTTGCTACCCATCTGCGCGATGTACCACTCAGCGAACTTCTTCACGGCCTTGGCCCTATGACTGAACTGATTCTTCTCCGAGAGGCTCATCTCGCCAAAGGTTCTTCCGCCTCCCTCATTAGGTTCGAAGATGGGGTCGTATCCAAAGCCTCCTGAACCTCTTATCGATGTGGCGATTCTCCCATGCGCATCCCCGATGAAGACGATTGCCCGATGGCTTGGGGACGCGAAGACGACTGCTGAGCGGAAGTACGCTGCTCGGTTAGGGGCGTCCTTCATGAGGGCTAGAATTCCTTGTAGCCCGATGGTTGTGTGGATATAGGCCGCGTAGGGTCCTGGGAATCCTTGTAAATTGTCTATGAATAAGCCGGTGTCCTCGACGAAGACGGACAGATTCGCCCTCGACGCGGCGCTGGTGGCGCTCTCCTCCGCTATCTCCTCGATGGAGTCGCTCTGAATCTCCTTGCCCTTCGCGTCTATCCTCTCAACGGTTATTGGGTAGCCTCGAAGCATCTCGACGACCTCGGCGAACTTACCCATGTTCCCAGTCGCGAAATAGACAACATGCTTCCTCACCATACTTCATCCCCTACCTTTCTATGGCGTACCTTCCTCGTCGCGAGATCTGCTTAACCCTCTCCTCCACTTGCTCAGCTTCCTCAGAGCCCACCCGGTCACGGTACCCTTCGAGGAACGCCCTGTAACATGCCGCCCCATATCCATGATGGGTGCTATAGAAGACTCGTTGCCCTAGGAGGATGTCCACCCCACGCTTCTCCAGTTCACGAGAGTACTCTGCCAGACCGAAGTCTATGAGAACGATCCCTGAATCCCCTGTCACGATCATGTTCGATGTCGTCAAGTCTCCATGAACGATTCCGAAGGAATGTAGTCGCCCAACCTTGCCTCCCAAGGTTCTACAGACCTTAAGCCTCTCCTTCATCTTCGAGGACTCAAGGTACTCCTTCAGTCTAGTCCCTTCGATGTACTGCATCACTATGGCCGTGTCCTCCATGTCCACAAGGTAGATTAGGGGCGTCGCGACTCCCGCTCTCTTAGCATCGTGCATGATTAAGGCTTCATGGGCCGTCCGCGTCCGGCGAAGTGTGATGTCGAGTTCCTTGACGCGGTAGAGCTTTGGGATTCTGACCTTCCGGACGACCTTGAGGCCATACCATTCCTGGAGATATAGATCCGCCTCAGCACCACGATGTAGGAGTCTCTGCTCGAAATCCTCACCCAACACTACTCCTCACCGCCAAAGTACGTCCACCGTGTCCAGCCTCCACCTAGGCTTAACAAAGCTCCTCGAGACCTCAACATTGACACCCGCGGAGAAGGCCAAGAGACCGGTCCAAGCGATCTGGGCGCCGCAGTCGCCGGAGAACCCTCGAGGCACAACTAGGAACCTTGCTCCATGATCTTCCGCCACGAGTCCCAGCATCTCCCTCAACCTGCTGTTAGCGGCGACCCCTCCCGTGAGGAGGAGTTCACGCTTCCCAGTATGGGCTAATGCCCTCTCCGCTGCCTCGGCCAGCATAGAGAAGGCCACCTCTTGGAGAGAGTAGCAGAGGTCGTCTAAGGACACTTTTGAGTGGAGTAGACGCTTCGCCGCAGTGAGGAGGCCAGAGTAGGATACGTCATTCCCCTTCACGACGTAGGGTAGATCCATGAACTTGCTACCTTGGTCAGCAAGCTTCTCCACCTCAGGGCCTCCCGGCGTTGGCAGAGGGACCTCCCGCGCGAACATGTCTAGGAGATTCCCTAAAGTTATGTCCTCGGTCTCCCCGAAGACCCGCCATCTATCCCCAGCGAAGGCGGTGATAGTTGTATGTCCACCGGAGACGAGGACAACTAATGGGTCGATGGCTCCGGTCATCTGGGCCGCTATCTCGATATGGGCGATGGCGTGATGAACAGGAACCAAAGGCTTCTCCAACCAATACGCGAGGGTCCGAGCCATCGTCGCGCCGGTCCGAAGTACAGGGCCTAATCCGGGGCCTGCGGAAAAGGCTACGGCGTCTATCCGGTCGAGGGGTTCACCCCATCTTCGAAGGCTTTCTTGAAGAACCTTCGGCGCCACTTCAGAGTGGTGCTGGGCGGCCTCCCGAGGGTGGATACCCTTCCCCGGAGGAGGGGAATACTGGTCGTTGACATCGGATAGTATCTTGCCTTCAGAGGAGGCTACCGCTACCCCGAAGGTGTGGGCGGTCGACTCAATGCCCAAGCATATACGTGGCCCACATTTTGTGCTCGTATAGATTGCCTCCTCCTTAGGTAACAATACCGCTTCTACTTCGATTGCCTCTTAGGATGGTGCCTGAAAAGATTAAGTGTTCGGATACTTCCGCCACAACCCGAAGATGGTCGCTCGTGAGTCGGGCTAGTCTCACGAAGGGTGGTCTGAGATGGAGATAGCTAAAGCTTTTTGTCTTCGTGTGCTTCCGCTGACTGATGATTCTCTGTTGTCTAGACTAGGGGATTTATGGTTGAGCCTGCGGGAATGATTATTACGTCTGCCTTCTCTTTGTCCGTGGATGTCTCCGCGATGGCGGCCTCTAGGCTGGGTGAATAGCTCATGTCCATATCCTCAACACTCTCTCTCGGAATACCATCCGTGACGACTATCATCTTCCTTGTCTTCAACAACTTCCTTATCCTGCTGGCGCTGGGTCCACCGCTTGGGCCAGCCTTTCCTTCCGCGATCCACCTAACAACTTCTTCTGGCTCAGGCTTCTCCGACAGCGTCTCATAGAGCATAGGGCCCGGTCCATCATAGCAACCGCTCACAAGGATGATCGTGCCACCCTCCTTTGTCATGAGGCTAGCGGAGAGGGTCGCTTTGTTAGATTGGATAAGGTTCTCCTCCAAGGCGTATCCCGAGGCTATGACGACATCCGCCATTCCAGGGGGCTTGAAGCCATAGACCTTGTCCAACTCCTCTATACCCTTCCTGTGGGCCTTCTCCACATCCCCTGCCACTATGTTCGTAACCCTGTTCTCCATGTCCAGCATGACATCGATCTTCATATCTAGGCGTGCCTTCCGCGCAATCTCCAACATATCCGCGTAGACAGGGTTTCCATCTATCCTCCCCTGAATGGTATTGGGATCCGTGATCATGATGTGGTTCTTCACGATCGTCTCCCTCCCGGAGACACCGGGCAATATGATCTTAGGACCTCCCCCATAGCCGGCAAAATAGTGGGGGGCCACGTTCCCAATACCTATCCTCAGATCAGCCTCAACGACCCGCCTGTTTATCCATATAGGCGTCCCCCGACTGGAGACCCCAAGGTAACGCAGACCCTCACTATCATCAGGGTCATGTATCTCGATGCGAACTCTGCCAACGGCTTCCTTCCCCAACTTCTTCACGACCTCTTCTTCGGTCAGCGGTCGATGGGTTCCCCTACCAATCACTACGGAAATCCTGTCATCTGGGACTCCTTCGCGATTCAACATGTCCAAAATGGTGGGGAGGAGTAATTGGACAGGCGTCGGCCTCGTCTGGTCGTCGCTGATGATTACCGCATTCCCCGCCTTGGAGGCCAGTTCTCGCAGGCTCCTCGATCCGATCGGGTCCTCGAGGACGCTTTCTAGCTTAGATGGGACGTCCTCTATTGGTTTGGTTTCTTTGGGCTCTGCGACGGCTAGTACCCTCCAACTTTTGGGGAGTTCGAAGCCGATTCTTTGGCCCTTGTAGTATACGCTGTAGCTCTTCATTTCTTCACACCTAGCTCTCACTCGGAATAGTCAAGAGTGTTGAGGCTCGATTCACCAGAGCCCAAGTGGATGGGGGAATAAAACATAAGGATTACGGTTCAAAGAGCGTATCGCGGCGCCGAAGCTCGTCGTAGAGAACTTTTGTCCGTTCGAATAGTCAAGAGCCAATACTGCAAGCTCAAACAAATTGAAACGAAGGAATGAGAGTTGTTCGGGAATAAAGGCTTTTTAACCGCGGTTTACTCTTCCAGACCGATACGTGAAAGATAAACATGGCAAAGATACCAACCCTCCCCCGTCAACCGGAAGCAAATATAGGAACCTTAGGCCACGTCGACAACGGCAAGTCCACCCTCGTCCAAGCTCTCACAGGGATATGGACCGGCAAACACAGCGAGGAGATAATCCGGGGAATCACTATCAGGATTGGCTACGCCGACGCCGTCTTCTACCAGTGCACGAAATGCGGAACCTACGGTACGAGCGAGATCTGCGCCAAATGTGGTTCTCCAGCTGAATTTGTAAGGGCGGTCAGCTTCGTGGACTGCCCAGGCCATCATAGCTTGATGTTGACCATGCTCTCAGGCGCGGCCCTCATGGATGGGGCGTTACTCGTCCTCTCCGCCCCAGATAAGTGTCCTCAGCCGCAGGACAGGGAGCACCTCGCCGCCGCGCAGATGGTCGGCCTTAAGAATTTGATAGTCGTCCAGAACAAGATCGACCTCGTCTCCAAGGAGAGGATCCTTGAGAGTTACCATGAGATTCAGGACTTTGTGAGGGGGACGGTGGCCGAGAATGCCCCGATAATACCCGTGAGCGCCCAAAGGGGAATAAACATTGACGCGATGATTCAAGCTATTGAGGAACATATTCCCACACCTCAACGCGACCTGACGAAGCCGGGGAGCATGGCCACGCTACGCTCCTTCGACGTTAATCGACCCGGAACCCCCGCTCTCGAGATTCAGGGTGGAGTCCTGGGGGGATCGATAACTCAAGGACGCTTCAGGGTCGGGGATGAAGTAGAGATACGCCCGGGCATACGGGTGGAGAAGGGGGGAAGATCCCACTACAACCCTCTCCAGACGAAGATAACGAGCCTACGGGCAGGAGGCCGTCCAGTTCAGGAGGCCACCTCCGGCGGCCTCGTGGGGATGGGGACCCTCCTGGATCCAGCTCTCACCAAGGCAGACAGCCTCGTGGGCAATGTCGTCGGCATCCCGGACCATATGCCGCCTGTTATGAGCCACCTTGTGTTGAGCACGGAACTCTTCGAGCGGGCCGTGGGAACGGAGGAACAGATCCCCGTTGACAAGATCAAAACTAATGAAGCTCTGGTCCTGAACATGGGGACCAGTGTTAGTGCGGGGAGAGTGACGTCGGCAAGGGACAGCATCGTGGAGATCGAGTTGAGGAGACCCGTGTGCGTAGAGCCGAGTGCTCGGGTGGCCCTCAGTCGTAGGATCGGGGAGAGCTGGCGCCTCATAGGCTTCGGCTTCCCTAAACTCTGATACTCGTCACCCTGAGAAAGGATGTCGCAAGTGGTCAAAGTCCTGGTTGACTCTAACTTCCTGATGGCTACTGCCCAGTTCCGTATTGACGTTCTTCGGGAGCTCGGACAGCTCTTAGGAGGGATCGTCGAACCCGTCTTGGTCTCTCCCGTCGAAGGGGAGCTGAGGTCTGTTGCTTCTGGAAGCGGAGCCAAGAGGGCGAGGGAAGCAGCTCAAGCTCTGGAGATCGCCCGAAGGATGCGTGTTGAGGCTGTTACGTTATTACCGAATGAATCGGTGGACGATGTCCTAGTTCGGGTTGCCTCAGAGCGTAGATGGCCGGTTGCTACGAATGACCGTCGTCTTAGGAGGCGGTTGGATGAGATCGGGGTGCCGACTATCTATCTGAGGCAGAGGACCCATTTAGAGGCAAAAGGGCTGTGAGATCTTGTTGAATGGAGCGTCTCGTGTTCTCCTCATCCTCGGGGGTTAACTCCAAATAGCAATAGGAATAAATCCAAGGCCGATGTACGGTCTTG
>Ga0172364_10003933_pt1 | contig 11868 bp, 11 predicted proteins | sample LakKivSesite10cm_FD_114545 | JGI IMG/M metagenome (GOLD analysis project Ga0172364, IMG submission 114545) | Sediment microbial communities from Lake Kivu, Rwanda - Sediment site 10cm | ecosystem: Environmental > Aquatic > Freshwater > Lake > Sediment | place: Rwanda: Western Province, Lake... | reverse complement strand
GGTTCCGTTATTTCTTCTTTGGCAATACCAAAGAAACCTATCTCTTTAGTTTTAACAATTTGATTTGGTCCAAACTTTTCAAGTCTTTCTTTAGTTTCAGTAAAAGAAAGACCGATTTCCCCTTTTTGAGTTTTAAGTTCTTCGATCATGAAATTATTTCTTTGCAATTTTAATTAACTCATCAATAGTTCTTGGCATTATAGGATAAATGAATTATCCTACAAAATTATTTTCATAATACTAAGGGACCTTTTGGTGATTTCAATTTTAAATGCGCACGAAAGGGGGCAAGTGTATTTATTTGCAACTTTTTATTACTAGCGGCAGGTTGCCGCGAAGCCTCGAGGCATAGTGAAACTCGCTACGGGTAAGAACAAAGGCGAGCGAGCCAGTTTTTCCGTATAAGGCGGCGCGAAGCGCCGCCGAAACGGCAGGCAAAAAAGACGAAAGTTTGATACTGGAGCGGGTGAGCGGAGTCGAACCGCCGTTGCTACCTTGGCAAGGTAGTGTAATAACCGTTATACGACACCCGCACTTCGCCTTATAGGCCCAGTGTAAACTCTTCCTTAAACGAAGTGAAGTGTGCCGCGGACCGGACGTGCGCCGGTGACCTCGGCTTTTTCAGAGCCACGCTCTACTACCTGAGCTACCGCGGCGTCTTTAGTATTTAGTTTAAAAGTAATTAGTTTGTTAGTATAAAATTATTCTCTCATAAACTAATTAACCAATCAACTAATAACTAATTTTGTGGGCACTGAGGGACGCCACCCACCCTCCACCCTCCCGCCTTCGGCGGGCCCCTTGAGCCCCCGACCTTCCCCCACCAATATCTGTGGGCATATCCCGACTCGAACGGGAAACCTCTACGATGTAAGCGTAGCGCTCTAACCATTGAGCTATATGCCCAAAATTGGTGGGGGGGGGGACGCGCTAACCACTGCGCCAAGTGCCCTAAATCTTTATTCTCATCAAATAGGCGTCATCGCCGTTTCGATAATAATTTTCAACCCTTTTTAAGATTTTAAAACCCAAATTTTGGTAAAAGGAAATGGCAATTTTATTCCTAACTCTTACATTGAGGGAAACTTCTTTAACACCTTTTTCCTTAAAATGATTTATTAAAAAAATAGTTAATTTTGTTCCTACTCCTTTTTTTTGAAAATCAGGTTTAACCGCTAAAGAGATAAACTCTCCCACTCTCTCGACAGTCGCCGGGTGTTTTAACTGTCCAATAGTATAACCAATAATTTCCCCTCGGTTTTCGGCGACGATAAACCCTTCCGGATATTTTTGATAATATGTCAGAAAATAACTTCTCGGATAAGGCGGCCTTTTTAGAAAAGAAACCCCTCCTATTTCTATTACCTCTTTTAAATCAGAAAGCGAAAATCTCCTCAATTTTATCATATTTTGGTGCGCGGGAGAGGACTCGAACCTCCAAGAGCTTGCGCTCGCCACCCCCTCAAAGTGGTGCGTTTTCCGGTTTCGCCACCCGCGCAAATTCTGTTCCTCCGCTTCGGCTTAACAAAGATTGTTCGTTATGATTTGTATTTATTTGAAAAATTTGTAGAGCTTTTTTACATTTTCTTTTTAGGAAAGGAATATTTTTAGAATAAAACATTCTATTAAATAAAATTAAGCCCTCTCTTTTTGCATATCTTAGGATAAAGGTACTATTACCGCTACTGCGGCCAATGTAGCCTTTTAATCCGCAGATTGTCTTAATTTTCTTTTGCAACCACTTAAGAAATTCTAAACTACCAGAAGCAAAGGCGATGTAAAACATAAAACTGCTATGCCAACGGGAATCCCAATATGAAAAGATGGTACCATCTCCATCAAAACAACCCCTTAAGAAGTCAAAGAAATATTTATTTGGGATTCTAATCCTACCAATTATTTTACTTTTATTCGGGAATAGCCCGATTTTAAGGAGCCATTTGTAAAGTTTAACATTGCTAAATTGAATTCGAGGATATCTTTTACTCGTTGATCCGCTTGTTTTTGTTTGAATATCGATACCGCTTAGATTTAGACATTTCTTAAAAGTTTCTACTAACTGAATATCCTTGGACGTAAACTCGATATGCCTGCCATCCTTAGATAAACTTCCATCAGTCGTTATTAATCCGATCGCATAGGCGAACTCGGGGTTCCATTTTATATTATAATTTTTATTTTTCTGACTTCCTCTCATTTTTGTTTATCTACTTTATACCAATTCCATCACCTGGGCCCGCGCCAAATCGTCTCACGATTTGGAGGCCCCAGCTTCCCTCGTCTTTAATTTTGCTTTCTTTCCCTTCATCTTTCTTAAATAATAAAGCTTTGCCCTTTTCACTTTACCTCTTTTTATTATCTCTATCTTTTCAATGGTTGGGGAGTGAAGGGGAAAAATTCTTTCCACTCCAATTCCGGAAATTTCTCTCCTGACGGTAATGGTAGCTCCGATTTCTTTACCATGCTTTCTGGCGATGACTAAACCTTCGAAATCTTGAATTCTTTCTTTGTCTCTTTCTCTAATTTTTTGAGAAACCAAAATTGTGTCACCTGGCCGAATAGCGGGCAAATTGGTTTTTAATTGGGGACTTATAAAGGCTTCAAGTTTTGGAGACATAATTTTAAATCTTCAGTTAACTCCGATTTAAATTCTTTAATTTGACCACTTGGCAATTGAATTTTTAGATAGTTGGCATGTAAAAATTGCCTTTTTAATTCCGGAGGACAAATTCGGCCTTTAAATCCATATAATTTGTCACCAGCAATGGGATGACCCAAATAAGCAAAGTGGGCTCTAATTTGATGTTTTCGGCCAGTTCTTGGGATAGCTTCTATTAAAGTATAATTTTCAAATTTTTCAAGTACTTTATAGCGAGTTTCTACTTCTCTTTTTCCCTGGGCTCCGGGTTCTCCTGGTAAATAAATTTTTTGTTTTCTCCTATCTTTTGGCGAACGGCCGATTAAAGTTTCAATCACTCCCCTCTGATTTTTAAGATTACCAACCACCAAGGTGATATATTTTTTGACTACTTTCCTTTCTTTAAATTGTTTCTGCAAAAATTCTAAGGCTTTGTCGTTTTTCGCCACCAGAAATATGCCAGAGGTGTCTTTATCTAATCGGTGGACTCGCCTTGGAATATCATCAACATTCACTCCCGCTGGTTTATCTAACACTAACAAGTTGTCGTCCTCGTAAAGAATTTTGAATTTTGAATTTTGCATTTTGAATTTCTATTGTGTGGGCGTATCCCGACTTGAACGGGAGACCTTCACAATGTCAGTGTGACGCTCTAACCAACTGAGCTATACGCCCCTGGTGGGCATGCCAGGGATTGAACCTGGGACTTCTACTTTATAAGAGTAGCGTTCTACCACTGAACTACATGCCCTTGCTTTTGTTGGCAACGTCTGACGTTGCCACGCCTACACGCGCCTGATTTTTACTTTTATTAATTTAGGGGCCCGCCGAAAGCGGGAGGATGCGGTGGGCGGGTTGTAGTCTTTTTTTGTCAAAGATTTGGCGGGTTCCTTCGATTTAATTTTACCCCTAATTAATCCTTCAAACTCTTCTTTTTCGATTGTTTCTTTTCCGATTAATGTTTGGCTGATTTTTTCAAGTAAATTTCTCTTTTTAATTAAAATTTTTCTGGCCGAATCTTCAGCATCTTTGACAAATTTCGCCACTTCTCTATCAATTTGAGCTGCCACTTTCTCTGAATAATTTTTATATTCCCAGGCCTCCCGACCCAAAAAGGCCATTTCCTCTCTTTCTCCAAAAGCAACCGGGCCAAGTTTTGACATTCCATATTCTTTTACCAATTTTCTAGCCAATTGGGAAGCCCTTCCCAGGTCATTGGCTGCTCCAGTGGTAATTTCGCCAAATTTTAATTTTTCAGCACAATAACCTCCGAGTAAGGTTGCCATTTCAGCCAAAAATTCCGTTTTTGTTTTAATTTTCCTCTCTTCAGCTGGCATCTTCAAAGTATAACCTGCTGCCAAACCCCGAGCAACAATTGAAATTTTTCTGATTGGTTCAGATTCTGGCATTTGAGAAGAAACTAAAGCGTGACCTGCTTCATGATAGGCGGCAACCTCCTTTTCTTTTTTTGACAAAATATGAGATTTCCTTTCCGGACCCAGTAAAACCTTTTCAATTGATTCTAAAAATTCTTCCTGAAAGACCTGATGTCTATTCCGCCTGGCGGCTAAAATTGCCGCCTCATTTACAACATTAGCCAAATCGGCTCCTGAAAATCCCGGCGTTCTTTCAGCTACTTCTCTTAAATTAACATTCAAAGCTAAAGGTTTTCCTCGACAATGAATTTTCAGAATCTCTTCCCTGTCATTGATATCTGGTAAATCCAAAACAATTCTCCGGTCAAATCGGCCAGGTCTCAAAAGCGCTGGATCTAAATATTCGGGGCGATTAGTTGCTCCGAGAATAACGAGATTTTCTTCTCTTCCGATTCCGTCCATTTCTGCTAAAAGCTGATTTAGGGTCTGTTCCCTTTCTTCGTGTCCGCCAGTAATTCCCACCCCTCTTATTTTTCCAATACTATCAATTTCATCGACAAAAATTATCGCCCTTCCTGTTTTTCTGGCTTGTTCAAAAAGGCTCCTTACGCGACTTGCCCCAACTCCAACAAATAGCTCAATAAATTCTGATCCAGAAATTGAAAAAAAGGAAACCCCAGCTTCATTGGCTATAGCTTTGGCTAACATTGTCTTTCCGGTTCCCGGAGCGCCGATTAACAAAACTCCCCGAGGAATTTTCGCCCCCATTTGTAAATATTTTTTGGGATTTTTTAAGAAATCAACCACTTCCATTAATTCCTGCTTCGCTTCTTTCAAACCAGCCACATCCTTGAAAGTGATTTTTTCTCTTGGCTGGCCTTCGGCTCCAAATAATCTGGCTCTGGCTCGGGTGAAATCAAAGGCCTGCATGGCGCTGCCCCTGGCCTGCCTGAAAATCATCCAGAAAAAAAGCCCAAAAAGCAAAAGGGGCAAAATACCAAATAAAACCGGTCCCAACCACGTCCAGGTTCCGCCTGCCTCTTTTGTCTCAATTTCCACTCTGGCTAATTTAGTTTTATCTACCCCATAATTGATTAAAGATTCTGAAAGAGCCGCCTCGGTTTCTTTTCTTGATTTTCCTTTGGAATCATCTTGGAAAACTATCTGGAGTTCATTTCCAGAAACAGTAATTTTTTTAATTTTATCTTGATTGATTTCTGAAACCAGTTGAGTAATCGATAACTCCTTTTCTTTTTCAAACGGTTGAGAGAATAAAGTGAAAACAGCCGAAATTACCAAAAAAATCAATAAAACAAAAACAAAATTTTTCACCAAGTTTTTCATAATTTAAGCATAGCAAAAATTTTAAAAAAATAAAGGCCCCCTGAGAGCGACTTCCCTCAAGGGGCGTGGATAGGGAATAGGATTAGATTGTGTTATTCTTCCTCTGCTGACTGACCCGAGTTAAAAGATACCACCAGACTTCGGTCCTCCTCTTTGTCCCGGCCTCGACTCTTTGGAGCCTCCGGTTTTCCACGATGATTGTCGGAACCCTCAGAAAACTTGGAACCCCTTGAGTTCTTATGGGGTTTGGTGGTGCCGGATTCTTCCGACGCTTGAGAAGATTCCTCAGAGTCTTCCCTAGATGGGAGGGAAGGGGTTTCAGCTTTGGCCTTCAGGTCAGCAAGGACCTTTTTGGCCTCCTCCAAGCGGTCCTCCGCCATATGGAGATTGCGGATTGCGGCATTGCCGCCGAGGTCCTTCCAGACCCTTTCCTTATTATCGGCCCAGTAGGTTCTTCTGGCCTCATCCTCAACCTCCTGGGACATGACTATCCCCCCCACCCGTTTTTCGAAACCCTCGTTGAGGAGTTTCACTTGTTCCCCCTTCAGGGTTTCTACTTTTTTCCTGGCTTGCTCCAGGGTTTCCTGAAGTGCCGGTAGGTTGGCGGTTATTTTCTCCACCAACCATTCCTCATAGACTGGCGGAGTGGTGCCGCCTAAAGCCAGAGAAGCCGCCTCTTTCAGGTATCGCTGTTTGCATTTAAAACAAACAGCAAACTGTTTTTCCCCCTCTGCCTTGATTTTAAACCCGTCGCAGAGTGGACAGGCGACTACGTCCGGTTTATGGTTTGAGATCTGGTTATGGTTCTGATTGTTTTGCATTTTTCACCATCCTTTATTTTTATTTCCTATTCCCTATATATATTACTATATGAAAAGAGCAATATTGTATTATATACCAAATAAAAAATCTGTCAAGAGGGGCAGATTTTATACTAAACACAAATTATTCACTACCAACTACTAACTTAAGGCTCATTTTGTGCTCTTTGGGGTCAATTTGTAAAATTTGGAAATTATAGCTTTCGCCGATTTTTAGAACTTCTTCCATTTTGGATTGTGTTCCGAATTCCGAAATATGACAAAGCCCCTGAATTTTTGGGGTAAGCTGGACAAAGGCACCGAAGGGATTAAATTTGGTTACCTTTCCGGAAACAATATCTCCCTTTTTATATCTTTTCACAATCTCTAACCAGGGGTCTTCCTTTAATGCTTTTAGAGATAGGGAAACTTTTTCCCCGGAAATTTCAATAATCTTTACCCTGACCTTATCTCCAACTTTAACTATTTCTGAAGGGTCTTCAATAATTTTCCAATCCAATTCCGAAATATGAATTAGGCCTTCAAGATTTTCACCCTTGCCCACGGAAGCCTTAGCGGGGGCGGGAAATTTCATGAAAGCTCCAAAGTCGACAACGCCGGTAATTTCTCCCTCAACCACATCCCCCACTTTATAATTTTTTAAAATTTCTTTTATCTTTTCAGTCTCTTTTGCTTTCTCAGATAAAATAAGTCTGCCAGTTCTTAAGTCTAAATCGAAAATTTTTACTTCCAGAGTTTGACCAACAAGCTTTTGGAGCTCTTTCAATATTTTAGAAGTATCTCCTCCTTCTACTTTTGGATAATGGCAGCTTTTCAATTGAGAAACCGGAAGGAAGCCAGGGATTCCCGAAATTTCGGTTAATAATCCTCCCCGATTAGCCCCCAGAATTTTAACTGTAACATTTTCTCCCTTTTCTTTTTTCTGTCTTAATCCTTCCCAAATTAATTCAGTGGAGGCCTGGCTTACCGATAATTCGATGTAACCTTCCTCATTTTCCAGGTTGATTATTTTGGCGAAAACACTATCGCCAATCTTTAGGTTTTTTAACTCCTCTTTAGCCCCCCGGAATTCTTTTCCATAAATTATTCCGGTTCCAAATACTCCCAGGTCCAAAAAAAGGGCAGAACGCTTTGTTCCAATGATTTTTCCTTCAATAATTTCTCCGATTTTCGGTGGCTTCATTAAATTTTCTTTTTCTTGCATTTTTTCCATATCTTTTAATCTATAATAATTCTTGAGTTCTGGCAAGAGTTAGACTGCGACCCACCCACCGCCCTTTACCCACCCACCTGTCCTAAACATGAAATGAAATACTTGTTTTTTAAAAAATTTGAATTATAATAATTCAATATGACTATAATTTGGCACGGACAATCTTGTTTTCAGATTAGTATAAGCCAGGGCAAAAATAATCATGTAAATATTGTTATTGACCCTTTTTCTGAAGAAATTGGGTTGCGGCTTCCCGAACTCCAAGCCGATATTTTGTTGACCACTCACGACCATTATGACCACAATAATGTTAAAGCGGTTTCGGCACCCACAAGTGGGTCTCCGCCATTTGTTATCAAAGGCCCCGGAGAATATGAAATAAAAAATGTTTTTATTGAAGGAATTTCTTCCTGGCATGACAATTTTCAGGGTCGGGAAAGAGGCGAAAACACAATTTACACTATTAAAGCCGAAGATTTGAAATTGTGCCACTTAGGAGATTTTGGACAGAAAGAGCTAACTGAAGAGCAGCTTGAAAAAATTGGCGATATTGATATTTTAATGATTCCAATTGGGGGAATTTACACCATCTCAGCCAGAGAAGCAATGAAAATAATGTCTCAGATTGAGCCCAAAATTATCATCCCCATGCATTATCAAATACCCAAACTCAATATAAAACTGGACGGTCTTGATAAATTTTTAAAAATGGTTGGGATAAAATCAATTACGCCCGAAAATAAACTGTCAATAAAAAAGAAAGACATTTCGCCAGAAGAAGTGAAAATAATAGCATTGAAACCATGAATTTTCTTCAAAAACTCCAAAACTTACCAGAGTTAAAAAGAAAAATAATTTTTTGGTTAGTGATAATCTTTATTAGTTTAGGCCTTTTATTTTTGTGGACCCAAATTACTCAGATGAGACTAAAAAGTTTTAAAATAGAAAAACTCAAAGAGGAACTAAAGATTCCCCAATTCGAAGAAGAATTGCGGGGCCTACAAAAATTTGAGACACCAGAGATTTCAGAAGAAGAACTAAAGGAATTAGAGGAGGCATTAAAAGAAGTCCAAACTAAGTAATTATGGCAAACAAAACTTTTACCCCCCCGTCAAAATTTGGTGGGGGGGCAAGAAAATTAAATACCGGAATTGGCTACATCAAACCCCGAGAGATAACCGAAGAGATGCGAGAAAGTTACATTGATTATGCCATGTCAGTGATTGTCTCCAGGGCTTTACCCGATGTCAGAGACGGATTAAAGCCGGTTCACCGTAGGATTTTGTATGCCATGTTGGAAGACGGATTAAAACACGATGCGAAATTCCGAAAATCAGCAACAGTGGTAGGCAGCACCTTGGGTCGTTATCATCCTCATGGCGATGCGGCAGTTTACGATGCTTTAGCCAGAATGGCTCAAGATTTTTCTTTGAGATATCCTTTAATTAAAGGTCAGGGAAATTTTGGTTCAATTGATGGGGACCCGCCAGCTGCTCAAAGATACACTGAATGTAAAATGTCAAAAATCGGCGAGGAAATGTTAAAAGATATTGAAAAAAATACCGTTCCTTTTGTTGATAATTACGATGGCACAAGGAAGGAGCCAACTGTTTTGCCTTCGCCAGTCCCTCAGCTTATTCTCAATGGTTCTTTGGGAATTGCAGTTGGTATGGCCACAAATATTCCTCCCCATAATTTATCTGAAGTTTGTGACAGCTTAATTTACTTAATTTCCCATCCCAAGGCGACAACCGAAGACGTCTTCCAATTTATCAAAGGTCCTGATTTTCCAACTGGTGGAGAAATTTTTGACCAAAAAGGAATAATTCAGACCTATTCTCAGGGGAAGGGACCAATCTTGACCAGGGGAAAGGCAGAAATTACGGAGAGTAAAGCCGGCCGGCAACAGATTATTATTTTAGAAATTCCCTTTCAAGTTCAAAAATCGGCTTTGATTGAACAATTTGCCAATTTAGTTCAAGAAAAAAAGATTGAGGGGATTAAGGATATTCGGGATGAATCAGACAAAGAAGGAATGAGAATTGTCATTGATTTACAGAGAGACGCCGTAGCTCAGAAGGTTTTAAATCGGCTTTACAAATTTAGCGACATCCAAAAGACTTTTCATTTAAATATGTTGGCTTTGGTGGAAGGAATCCAACCTCGGGTTTTGAACTTGGTTGAATTGTTAAACTTCTTTATTGAACACCGAAAAGAAGTTGTTTTCCGAAGAACAAAATATGACTTAGAAAAAGCAAGAGAAAGAGCCCATATTTTGGAGGGGCTCCATAAATGCCTGGCTAATATCGATGCCGTAATTAAAACGATAAAAAATTCAGCCAATCGAGAGGAAGCCCAGAAAAACTTAATGAGACGTTTCAAACTGACTGAAATTCAGGCTAATGCCATTTTGGAAACCAAACTTTCAGCCTTAGCCAAATTAGAAAGAAAGAAGATTGAAGATGAATTAAAAGAAATTAAAGTCAAAATTAGGGAATTGGCCGATATTTTAAGAAGTCCTCAAAAAATAAGAGAAGTAATTAAAAAGGAGCTTAGCTCTTTAAAAGAAAACTTTGGCGATGCAAGAAAAACGAAAGTTCATGTTTCAAAAATTGGAGAGATTGCCGAAGAAGATTTAATTCCCCAAGAGGAAACCATCATTACTTTAACCCAGGGCGGTTATATTAAAAGATTAAATCCAGCCGCTTACCGAATTCAAAAAAGAGGAGGGAAAGGGATTCTGGGGATGAGAACCATTGGCGAAGACATTGTTGAGCAATTCATTTCTGCCAATACCCATGATAATCTTTTATTCTTTAGCGATTCAGGAAAAGTTTTTCAAACCCCGGTTTACGAAATTCCCGAGGGACAGAGGGTGGCTAAGGGTCGGGGCCTTTTGAATTTCCTTGAAATTTCTACCCAGGAAAAGATTTTATCTTTACTTCCCCTGAGTAAAAGGGAAAAGGACTCCACAAAATATTTAGTAATTTGCACCAAAGATGGTATAATTAAAAAAACTGCGATAGCCGAATTTGAAAATGTCAGGAGGTCGGGCTTGATTGCCATTACTCTTAAAAAAGGAGACCTTCTAAGAAAAGTTTCCAAAAGTAGTGGCGAGGACGAGATTATTTTAGTAACAAAGAGGGGCCAGTCGGTCCGCTTTAAAGAAAAAGAAATTAGACCGATGGGTAGAACAGCCGCCGGGGTCAGAGGGATTAGGCTAAAAGGAAACGATGAAGTAATCGGGATGGACATCGTCGAAACTAAAAACGAAAAACTAAAAACTAAAAACTATCTTTTGGTGGTGACGGAAAAGGGGTATGGGAAGAGGACGGATTTGAAAGAGTATAGATTGCAGGGGAGGGGAGGGACTGGAATTAAAACGGCTAAGATAACTTCAAAGACTGGAGATTTGGTGGCTTCGAGGGTTCTCTTTGGTGAGGAAGAAGATTTAATTGTTATTTCTCAAAGGGGCCAGGTGATTAGAACAAAGATTAGCTCAATCCCCATCTTGAGTCGACCGACTCAGGGAGTGAGGATAATGAGATTAGAAGAAGATAAAGTGGCTTCAGCCACCTGTATATAATATGGTAGGTTTTCTTAATCCATCGGAAGTTTTTAAAAAATTGGAACTGAAAGAAAACATGGTTGCTGCTGATTTTGGTTCAGGTAGCGGCGGTTGGACAATCCCCCTGGCGAGAATCTTGGCAGAAGGAAAAATTTATGCTATAGATATCTTAGAAGAGCCCCTTTCGGCCTTGCGGGCTAAAGCCAAAATAGAGCAAATTTTCAACATTGAAACAAGAAAATCCGACATTGTCAAAACCTCGAGATTGATGCCAGAAAGTTGCGATTTAGTTTTAATGACTAATCTTTTATTCCAATGCCAAGATAAAAAATCAGCCCTGGAAGAAGGAAAAAAAGTTTTAAAACCGGGCGGAAAAATTCTGGTTGTTGACTGGAAAACCGATAGCCCTTTGGGACCAAAGGAAGGAAGGGTTTCTCCTGAAGAAGTGAAAACGTTAGCCAAAGAACTTAATTTAAAAGTAGAAAGGGAATTTGAAGCCAGCCTTTACCACTGGGCCCTCATCTTGGTAAAATAAGTTAATGAGAAAATTTTTAGTAATATTTCTAATTTCTACTATTTTTTTATTTTTTGGAATAGGTTTAGTTCGAGGGGCGGGTCTCTGCGAAGTTTGCGATGGTGAACCTTGTGACTCCGGTCTTAGATGTCTGGAAGGAGTATGTCAACCAACAAATCGCGTTGTCTTTTGTCCCCCAACCACTTACAAGACTTTCGATGAATTAGTTACGGCAATTATTAGTTTTATTTTTACGATTGCCGTGGTGGTTACCCCTTTAATGATAATAATTGGCGCCTTTTATCTTCTGACGGCGGCTGGTGACCCAAAAAGAGTTGAAACTGGCAAAACCATCATTTCTTATGCCCTGATTGGATTGGTGGTTATTTTACTT
>Ga0172364_10003930_pt1 | contig 11871 bp, 8 predicted proteins | sample LakKivSesite10cm_FD_114545 | JGI IMG/M metagenome (GOLD analysis project Ga0172364, IMG submission 114545) | Sediment microbial communities from Lake Kivu, Rwanda - Sediment site 10cm | ecosystem: Environmental > Aquatic > Freshwater > Lake > Sediment | place: Rwanda: Western Province, Lake Kivu... | reverse complement strand
TACAAGCGTGGATATGCCGACCACCGCAATAAGGTTAAGGTCGTAGCCCCTTAACGTCCTGTTCTTGATATACGTTTGCATGCAGCCGGCGCCGGGTATCTTGCCCCGTTAATCTACGGCCTCGGAATCGCTTGAATCACATCAGTGTACCACAAACAATCGGCCGGGCGGCCTCCTCCGCAGTGAGCCGGGCCGCACCGGTGGCGTCCTAGTTCAGATAGATTGGTGACATGGTGAACGAGACCGGCTGATACCACCTGTCGTTGCGAGCCCCGATGTAATCGGGGCGTGGCAATCTCATCGCCTTTCCATCGAGATTGCTTCGTCGTCCCGGCCTCGTCGGGACTCCTCGCAATGGCGAGAAGAATGTGTTACTAATCATTTGAACGAGCACAGGCAGTTGACATTCGTAGCTAAAACCTGATACAATACAGGATCTGTCAGACTTTCCGGAGGAAGGTCTCATCATGTTTCTCTTGAAGGGTAGACGCTGTCTTCGACAGTCTCAACTGTGCCGCCACAACAGACTCTTCGAACGTCACGTATGAATTTGCGTATAATTATGGGCATCCGCTAAACACATAGCGCAGAGGAGGTGACTATAGGGCAAACAGAGTGTCGTCGGTGTTATCAGGCACTTCTTATGCGGAAGATCCGAAGGGGAGGAGAGAAACAAATGACCTTAAGGAAATATCGCGTACTTGCTCTCGTGGTGATAATGGCGATGCTGCTGCCCCTGGGCGGTGCTATTCCAGTTGCCGCCGAGCTGGATTCTGGGTCACCCAACTTCACGGCCGGGCTCCACACCGGTTGGATGACGGAAGACTACACTTCCGGCACGTATAACCGTACCTTTGAATACTACATCCCATCCAGTTACACGGGTTCAGAAGAAGTCCCCCTGCTGTTTTCGTTTCACGGCCTGGGCAGTAACGGAGATGAGCAGCAAGACCTGACCAAGTCTGACGTACTTGCCGAGAGAGAAGGATTTATCGCCGTGTTCCCTGACGCGACGGTACTGAACCCGAACGACTACCCTGAGGCAGAGTTGCCGCCGCTCGCCGGCGCAAACATCCAGTGGAATCTGGGCGCCGGCTCGCTGCAGTACTATGCAGGTATTGACGATGTGGGATTTGTCGGGGACATGATCAACTGGTTCGAGACTAACTACAACGTTGACAACGGTCGTATCTATTCCGCGGGTATGTCCGATGGCGCCCTGTTCTCGTACTTGCTGGCCCTGAATCTGACTGGGACTTTTGCAGGTATCGCACCGGTCTGTGGGCCGATGCCATGGGGTTTTGGAAACCCCGAGACCAGCCCCATGACTGTGATTTTGATGCATGGCACGGCCGACCCCATCCTTTCTTACGATGGCTATGGCGGTATGGGCGGTAATGTCACTTACTCCGTTGATGAGACGATCGCCTACTGGTGTGACGTGGACGGCATAAATATGACAGATCCCGGGCCGGAGGTGACTACCTGGGGACCAACCACCAAAGACCCGACGTCAGTAACTCGTTATGTGTACAGCGGAGGGACGGGCGGGACCGAGGTCATTTTGTTCAAGGTCGACGGGGGCGGCCATTGCTGGCCTGGTGGCCCCCAGTACCTGCCGGCATTCATAATTGGCCCTTCAACGACTCATATCGACGGCAGCGGACAAATATGGAAGTATTTGCCACCGGCTCCCAAGTATTATCTAAGGATATCCAGTGCCTATGATGGCGTACCCAACATTTTTGGCGAGACCAACTCTGGGGGCTCAGTGACCGTTCCCGGCGAGGGATCATTCTTTTACGGGGACGGCATGGACCCCACTCTGGTCGACCTGACAGCCGTCCCTTATAGCAAATACAGGTTTGGCGAGTGGACCGGTGATATCGATGACATAGACGACTCTGATGGCGCCACGACTACCATCACCGTCCAGCCGAACACAGACTACGAAATCGCTGCCAATTTCATATCCCAGTGCGACCTGACACTAAGTAGCACTACCGGAGGCTCGGTAACTACTCCCAGCGAGGGCACCCACACGTACGACATCAACACTGTGGTCAACCTCGTGGCCACTCCGGATAGCGGCTACCAGTTTGTCAGATGGACTGGTAGCGGCGTTGTTGCCGATAGCCATGCCGCCAGCACCAGTATTACGATGAGTCGCGACTGCGCCATCACGGCCAATTTCGAGGAGATTACAGCCCCATCGGGGCGGTGCTTCATCGCCACGGCGGCCTACGGGACCTCGACCACTAAACAGCTTGATGTGCTTCGAGCTTTCCGGGATGAGGTGTTGCTGAAGAGCACCGTGGGGTCCCGCCTTGTTGACTTCTACTACCAGACCAGCCCTCCCATCGCAGACTTCATATCGCGGCACGAAGTCTTGAGGACGCTGGTCAGGGAGCTGCTGATAGACCCCATTGTCTGGGTGGCTCAGGCCACCGAGAATATGTGGCAGAGCTAATATGGTGCTGAGTGCCGTCCACCGATAGAGAGGCGAGGCAGTAACTCACCGTAGAGCGTCATAGCTGCGACGTCAGGGAGCCGGCCGTATCTGAAGACGGCCGGCTCCTTTGTTTGCCCGTCTGCCACCAATTGACGAACGCGCTGCCGTCTGACGACACCGCGGGTTCCCGGGCGCTGTTCATCACGACATCCCCCAGGGTTGACGCGGGGACTGCGTCGAGATGCCTTCGCCTATCACAGGTCTGGAGAACAAGGGTATAATGGACGAGGCTGGAAGGGACGAGTAAGGTTTGAAAAACAGCGAGGTATCCAAGGTATTTCGGGATATCGCCGACCTCCTGGAACTCAAGGGAGAGAACGTCTTCAAGATTCGCGCCTACCAGAAGGCAGCCCGCGCTATCGAGTACCACCCCAGGGAGCTCAAGGTCATGATCGACGACGGGGAGGACCTGCAGAACATCCCCGCCGTGGGCGAGGCAATCGCCAAGAAAGCTACCGAGCTGATAACCACCGGTAAGCTCGCTTACTATGAGAACCTGAAGGCCGAGTTTCCACAGGGCATAACCAATCTCCTGGTCATACCGGGCATCGGTCCCAAGACGGCCAGCAAGCTTTCCACGGAATTAGGAGTAAGCTCCGTAGACGAACTGGAGCGGGCAATCGGTGAGGGGCGAGTGGCCCAGCTCTCTCGTCTTGGTGAGAAGAGCGCTGATAACATCCTGCACCAGATACAGGCGCTGCGTCGCAAAGACCGCCGCATTCCCATCGGCGAAGCTTTGCCCGTTGTTGACGAGATTATCGGAGCCCTCCACACTATCTCCGGAGTGAGGAACCTCACCGCCGCCGGCAGCCTGCGGCGCTTCCGTGAGACGGTGGGGGATATAGACCTCATGGGCACCGCCGACAATCCAAAGAAGGTCATAGACGCCTTCATTGCCCTGCCCCACGTAGCGGAGGTGCTGGCACGGGGCTCAACCAAAGCCAGCGTTATCGTTGCCGGCGGCCTGCAGGTGGACTTGAGGCTGGTGGAGCACGATTCATTCGGTTCCCTGCTTCAGTATTTCACGGGCAGCAAACAGCACAACATCTCCCTGAGAGAAAGGGAACATAAGCACGGGTTGAAGCTGAGCGAGTACGGGATAACCGACGTAGCCACGGACAAACTGGAGAAGTTCTCCACCGAGGAAGACTTTTACCGCCGGCTGGGACTTCAGTATATTCCGCCGGAAATCAGAGAGGACCAGGGCGAAATAGAAAAGGCGGAGAAAAAGGCCTTGCCGAAGCTCATCGAGCTTGACGACATCAAGGGAGTTCTTCATACGCATACTAAATGGAGCGATGGGCGTGATTCCCTCGAAGAACTCGTCGCCGGCGCCAGGGACATGGGCTATCAGTACATCGCAATCACGGAGCATTCAGCCGGACGCGGCATCGCCCACGGGCTCAGCGTGGACAGGCTGAGAGAGCAAATTGCTGAAATCAAGGCTCTCAACAAGCGTCTGACCGGCATTCGCGTGCTTACCGGACTCGAGGTGGATATTCGCGCTGATGGCAGCCTGGACTTGCCGCACGAGGTCCTCTCCCAAGTGGACATAGTGATTGCCGCCGTGCACTCCGGCATGAATCAGAGCGAAGAAAAGATGACGTCGAGAGTGATGGAAGCTATAGCGAATCCCGACGTTGACATGATTGCCCATCCCACGTGCCGGCTTATCGGAGAGCGCGAGCCCGTGTCCATAGACCTGGAAGCCGTGTTCCGGGCCGCGGCTGAGCACAATAAGATTATGGAGATTAACGCCATGCCGGAGCGCCTCGACCTGAGAGACACTCACGCCTTCCGTGCCAGAGAGCTGGGCCTGAAGCTCGCCATCGGCATTGACGCTCATAGCGTCGCTCATCTGGGCTTTATGCGATTCGGGGTGGGCGTGGCCCGGCGGGCCTGGTGCGAGCCGAAGCACATATTAAATACTCTGTCCGTGGAAGAATTGCTTGCCGTTCTCAATAAGAAGAGGTGACCTGCGTCGCGGCCTTCTCGGTTTCAATCCTGCCGCACGCCGGATGCAGACAGGCCGCCCAGGCCGCCAGAAAAAGGAGGTACAGTGCATATGTCAGGACAGAACGTACTCTACGACAGGGAAGACAACATCGGCATAATAACGCTTAACCGCCCCGAGAAGCTCAATGCGCTGACGCACCACATGCTGTCCAGGATCAACTCCATCATCGAGGACGTCAAAAGAGACGACAAGGTGAGAGCCGTCATACTGACCGGAAACGGTCGCGCCTTCTCCGCGGGGACCGACATCTCGAGCGAGGTGCCGCAAACGGCGGAAGTGGAAATAAACCTCATGAAAGAGAAGACGTCCACCGAGTATCGTCAGTCGCTCTGGTTCTTCAACAGCATTCCTAAGCCCGTGATTTGCGCCATCAACGGCGCCGCCGTGGGCATAGCAGCCGAGTTTTCACTCCACTGTGATATAAGAATTGCCGCTGAAAGCGCCAGGTGGGGACAGGTATTCGTCCTGAGAGGAATGACACCTGACACGGGCGCCGGAACCTATCTTCTGCCTCGCATTGTCGGCCTCTCCAAAGCCTGCGAGCTAGTGTTCTCGGGAGAAATCATTGACGCCCGGGAGATGCTGCGAATAGGACTGGTGAGCAAAGTTGTGCCGGACGCGCAATTGATATCCGCGGCCAAACGAATGGCCAAAAAATTGACCAGGGGCGCCCCTCTGGCGGTGGAGATGGCCAAGCAACTGATGTACAGAGGACTCGAGCAGACGATGGAAGACCACCAGGAAGCCGCGCGCTACTGTTTCCAGCTGAGCAACAAGACGGAGGATGTCCGGGAAGGCATCGTGTCGTTCTTTGAAAAGAGGGAGCCCCGCTGGAAGGGCAAGTAGCCAGTCATCTTTCGTATCGCGTAGAGGATAACCTCGAACATCTCAGGGCCGTCATAGGGAGAAGAGCGCCGTTCTCAAGGTAAAGTAGGCAAACTCGGGCTTATGCGAATGCACCGGGGTGCCGGCGCAAATGCTATAATCACGGCAAACATCACAAGGAGGGAAGACCATGTTCAAGACACGTATAACGGAGCTTCTGGGCACAAAGTATCCCATCACCCAGGGCGGAATGATGTGGATTTCCCGCGCGGGGCTGGTGTCCGCGGTGTCCAATGCCGGGGCTCTGGGCATCCTCACGGCTTTCACGTTTTCGGACCCGAAGGACCTGGTAGCCGAAGTAAAGAAGACCCGGGAGCTCACGGATAAGCCCTTCGGAGTAAATATCACGTTGCTGCCCACTCTTCGTCCCGTGGATGTTGACGGCTATGTAAGTGCGGTCATAGATTCAGGAGTGAAGATTGTGGAGACGGCGGGCCGCAACCCCGAACAATTCATGCAGCGGTTCAAAGCCGCCGGCATCAAGGTGATACACAAGTGCACTGCGGTTCGCTTCGCTCGCACCGCCCAGAGAATAGGCTGCGACGCCGTCAGCATTGACGGCTTCGAGTGCGCCGGAGCACCCGGAGAAGAGGATGTCACCTCCATAGTCATGATTCCACTGACCGTGGACGCCGTCGATATTCCGGTCATCGCTTCGGGAGGTTTCGGCGACGGGCGGGGTTTCGTTGCCGCCCTGGCGCTGGGAGCAAGCGGGATCAACATGGGCACGCGGTTCATGACGACGCAGGAGTGCAACATCCATCCCAAAGTCAAGGAATGGCTGGTAAGCTCATCGGAGCGCGACACCATGCTGGTAATGCGCTCTCTGCGCAACACCGAAAGGGTGTTGAGGAATGCCACGGCTGAAAAGGTCGTAGAGATGGAAAAACGGAACGCCACTATAGAGGAAATGGCGTCGCTGCTCAGCGGCAAGAGAGGGCTGGAACTCTACGAGACAGGTGCCCTTGACCGGGGAATAGTAGCTTGCGGTCAGGTAATAGGCCTGGTCCATGACATTCCCACCGTCAAAGAACTGGTGGACAGGATAATCAAGGAAGCCGAAGAGGTTGTTTCCAAGATAACCGCAGGCGGCGTTTTCAAGCCGCTGCGTAAGCCGGCCGAGGCCACGAGGTAGCTAAGCGTACCAGCCATGGATGGGGGCCATAACCGCACGGATTATGGCTGATTAATCAAACTGAGAACACTCTGATTTGGGGCCTCGAGTAGACGGAGCTATAATGTTGCCATGTCGAATAAGTCAGGAGGTAGGCAGTAGTGTCCAGCCAGGATACTCAGGCAATTCAAGGGCTGAAAGGCGCCGTTGCTCAAGGCAGGAACTGGTACGGGGCCTTGCTCGAAGCCATTCGTGCGTGGCAGAGCGCTGAAGAGGATTACGGGGGGCGGCATTACCAGTATCTGGTTGACAACGAAGCCTTCGATTGGCTTCTTCTGACAGAGAGGTTATGCGAAGAACTCGACGGGCTTGTTCCCGAAAGGGAGCGCACACGTCTTCTCTTCTCCGGCGTACCACCGGTAGAACTTTCCATAGATGAATTCAAGAGTCTAATCGGCGCCTCCAAATACCAGGCCCATCTCAATTTCTTCTACGGCATCCTCGTAGAAAGGTTCCTTCTTTTGTCCGTGACCGAAGAGATACGGAAGAAGAAGAGAGTCCTGGGCGTGCACAACGATAACGGCGTAGCAGACGAGGCCTACCAGCGCATCTATGGCGCCCCCGAATCCACTCTTCTGAAGCTGTTCAGAAAAGAGAGACACTATCGCCAACTCAGGTCCATAAGGGCGAACGAGCTGAATGAATTTACGTACTGGTTGTTCAAGTGTCGAGTAAAGACCCGCGATAAGTCCCGGGTAGCCAGCGACACGAAGAAGGCGCTGACGAAGTTCCGTGAGATTCTGAACCGGAAGTCCGGGCCGGCCTACCTTTCCACTCCTGAAAGCTGAAGGCAATCAGGTACCGGCCGACGATGAGCGCAGCTGGGACAATTCCTGTCGCAGCCTCCTCACCTTGTCTTCAAGCACAGCGAGTTTCTCCTTTTCTTTAGCCACAACCTGGGGCGGCGCCTTGCTCAGGAAAGCACCGTCCTTCAACCTGGCTTCAAGCTGGGCGATTCTGGCTATGATTTCCTCGCTTTCTTTCACCAGCCGTTGTTCTTCGGCCAGCCGGTCTATTACGCCCGCCAGAGGCACGACCACCTCAGCTTCCTTTAGTACCAAAACCAGGGCCTTATCTTTCATCGGCGCTCTTTGTTGGCGGCCCAGTATTGTCAGAGGCCGGACTTTGGCCAATGTCTCTATCACGCCTGCCTCGGCCGTAAGACTGGAAAGCAGTTCATCGGCATAGACCCGGGCCTCAATCCATTTGCTCGATTTCACCTCATATTGGGCCCGAACGTTCCGAACGGATCGGACGACTTCTATTACCGATTCCATGACCCGTTCCGCCCCGGGAGCGAAAGTCCGCTCATCGGCGAGCGGATAAGGCGCTACCATTATGGAATCCGGCATCCGGCAAGGCAATCGCTGCTTCAGGTTTTGCCACAGCTCTTCGGTGACGAAAGGCATGAAGGGGTGCAATAGGCGTAGCGACTTTTCCAGTGTGCCGCACAGGAACGGCAGGGGCGAATCGGTCGAGTGGCTGCGAAGGCGTATCTTGGCGATTTCAATGTACCAGTCACAGAACTTCGACCAGACGAAATCATAAATCTGCTGCTCGGCTTCGCCGAACTGGAAGTCTCCCATGAGTTCTCTGACACTCTTGATAAGCCGGTTCAACTGGCTGACAATCCATCTGTCTTCTATCGTTTGGGGCGGAAGGTCCAGTGTCTGAGGCATCAGTCCCGCAGTATTCAGGTCTTGAAGGATGAACCTGCTCGCATTCCACAGTTTATTGACAAAATTGCGGCTGGATTCAAGCCTGCCTCTACCCACATTTATATCATTGCCGGCTGAACTGCCGGCAGTCAAGGCAAAGCGGAGAGCATCAACGCCGTACTTGCTTATCGCTTCAGAGGGATTTACCACGTTGCCCCGCAATTTGCTCATCTTGTCGCCGCTTTCGTCCCGAATCAGGCCGTGGAGATAGACAGTGTGGAACGGTATCTGGCCCGTGTCCTCGAGGCCCATCATGACCATCCTGGCCACCCAGAAGAACAGGATGTCGTAGCCGGTTTCGAGTACCGAGCCGGGATAGAAATAGCGGAGGTCCGCCGTGTCCTCCGGCCAACCAAGCGCGGAATGAGGCCACAGCCCAGAGCTAAACCAGGTGTCAAGAACATCAGGGTCCTGGACGATTTCTTTCGAGCCGCAGTGGGCACATGCCGCCGGCTCGTCCACCGCGACCGTCACTTTGCCACAGCCCCGGCAATACCATACCGGGATGCGGTGGCCCCACCACAGCTGCCGGCTGATGCACCAGTCCCTGATGTTCTCCATCCAGTCGAAGTATGTCTTGGTGAAGCGCTCGGGGATTATCTTGACCCTGCCCTCTTTGACCACTTCGATAGCGGACCTAGCTAAGGGCGGCGTCCGGACAAACCACTGCAGGCTGACTTTCGGTTCGACCATTGTCTGGCAGCGGGCGCAATGGCCCACCGAATGAGAGTGGGGCTCGGTCCTCTCCAGAAGGCCTTTGCTTTCCAAATCCGCCAGTACTTTGTCCCGGCAGGCGAACCTTCCAGCCCGCGGCAGGGACCGGCGTTCTCGTTCAGGGTGCCATCCGGATTCATGATGTCCACGAGCGGCAAATCATGTCGCTGGGCTATCTCGAAATCTGTGGGGTCATGTCCGGGGGTTATCTTCAATGCCCCGGTACCGAACGACGAATCAACGGCATCATCAGCGATTATGGGGATTTCCTTGTCTATGATCGGAAGGGTGACACTCTTGCCTATGAGGTTCCTGTAACGCTTATCTGTGGGATTCACCGCCACAGCAGTATCGCCGAAAAAAGTCTCCGGCCGGGTAGTGGCTACCGTAATATGACCTTTGCCCCGAGCCATCAGATAGCGAACGAAGTAAAGATGTCCGGCAACGTCTTTGTGCTCGACCTCGAGGTCGGAGAGGGCAGTCTGACAGCGGGGACACCAGTTTATCATCCGCTCCCCGCGATAGATTAACCCCCTATCGTACAGGCGCACGAAAGCGGTACGTACCGCCCTGCTCGGCCCCTCATCCAGCGTGAATTTCTCTCTGGTCCAATCGCAGGAAGCCCCCAGAAGCTGATGCTGCCGTCTGATGTTCTCCCTGCTCTTGTTGGCCCACTGCCAGGTCAACTCCGTGAATCTCTCTCTGCCGACCCCGGCCCTGGTCTGTCCTTCTTTGGCCAGTTGCCGTTCCACCACTACCTGTGTTGCGATGCCGGCGTGGTCGGTGCCGGGTAGCCACAGGGTCGGGTCGCCCTGCATCCTGTGCCACCTGACCATGATATCCTCCAGCGTCGCGGTCAGGGCATGACCCAGATGCAGTTCGCCCGTGACGTTGGTGGGCGGCATGATGATGACGAAAGGCTTCTTTCCCCCGGTTATCTCAGGAGTGAAGTAGACTTGTTTGAGCCAGAAATCATACCACTTGCTTTCTATCTTCCCCGGCTCATATGCTTTAGGTATTTCAGACATTGACTTTAGACTCCCGCCGGTTTACCACTTCAGCGGAAAGACCCGGCAAAATTCGAATAGACCGTACATTGAGGATTGCCCGGTCACCGCGGTTTTGGCTTTGCCAGAAGCGCAACCACCCTATCCAATACCTTGTCCGCCACCTCCCGCTTGGACAAAAGAGGCAATCCATCAATCTTGCCCCTGCGGCCAATGATGGTCACCCGATTAGTGTCCGTGCCAAATCCGCTGTCGCCAGCTGTAATATCATTGGCCACAATAAGATCAAGCTTCTTCTGCTTCAGCTTTTCCCTGGCGTTTTCTTCGATATCGCTGCTTTCAGCAGCAAAGCCCACCTTTATGAAATTCCCCTTCATCGAGCCTAGAATGTCCGGGGTGCGTTCCAGCCGCAAGGCCAGCCCGGCCTTTCCTTTCTTGATTTTCTCATGGGCCGCCCTCTTCGGGCGATAGTCGGCTACCGCGGCGGCCATAATCAAGGCATCGGCCCTGAGAACCGCATCCTCTACTGCCTTATGCATTTCCCAGGCTGTGCCGACCGGGATGACATTTATACCTGCCGGCTGAGGCAAGGACGTGGGCGCGGCAACCAACGTCACTGCAGCTCCCCGGTCGCGAGCGGCCTCCGCCAGGGCATAGCCCATCTTCCCCGACGAACGGTTGCCGATATAACGAACAGGGTCTACAGGCTCCTGGGTGCCTCCGGCCGTAACCACAATGCGCCTGCCGGCGAGGTCCCCCCCTCTACCCAACACCTGACAGATGGTCCCCGTGATATCGCTGATATCGGCCAGCCGTCCCAATCCCTGTTTGCCTGAGGCTAACCAGCCCGTCGCCGGAGGAATAATCACAAAATCGCGTGCCTTGAGCCTGGACAGATTATCCTGAGTCACGGGATTGTTGTACATATTGGTGTCCATGGCCGGGGCGATAACCACCGGCGCTCTGGTAGCCAGGACCGTGCAGCACAGCATATCATCGGCGATGCCGGCGGCTAATTTGGCAATTATGTTGGCCGTGGCCGGCGCTATGACGACTATGTCGGCGGCCCTGGCCAGGGATACGTGCTCGACACTGAATTCGGAAGTCAAATCGAACATCTCGGCAACTACGGGCCTGCCAGTGAGCGCTCGGAAGGTCATCGGCGATATGAACTGTATGGCCTCTTTGGTCATCACCGCGGTCACCTGCGCCCCCGCCTGGGTCAACTGGCTGGCAAGCTCTGCAGCCTTGTAGGCAGCGATGCTTCCCGTGACTCCCACGACTATGCTTTTCCCTTTAAGCATCACTGCTCCTTGTTCATTTCATAAATGAGACGCAACCCGATTAACGTCAAATCAGGATTCACCTTATCAATCACGGGAGTCTCATTGGCGATGAGTTCCGCATATCCGCCGGTAGCTACCACCATCGCCTTTTCGCCTAGCTCCTCCCGGATACGGGCTACCATGCCCTCGACGAGGCCGACATAGCCAAAGATAATCCCCGACTGCATGGCAGTCACAGTGTTAGTCCCGATAACAGACTTGGGACGCACCAACTCCACACGAGGTAACTGTGCTGTTCTCGTCACCAGCGCCTCGGCGGCAGTGGCGATGCCGGTGGCGATGACGCCGCCAATGTAGTCGCCTTCTTTCGAGACAATGCCGAAGGTGGTTGCCGTCCCCACGTCAACAACGATCACCGGACCACCATAGAGATGGTGAGCGGCGGCGGCATCAACGATACGGTCGGCCCCAACCTCTCGGGGATTGTCCATCCGAATGCGCACGCCGGTCTTGACTCCGGCCCCCACCACCAGAGGTGTGATGTGAAAGTACCGCCGC
>Ga0172364_10003926_pt1 | contig 11878 bp, 13 predicted proteins | sample LakKivSesite10cm_FD_114545 | JGI IMG/M metagenome (GOLD analysis project Ga0172364, IMG submission 114545) | Sediment microbial communities from Lake Kivu, Rwanda - Sediment site 10cm | ecosystem: Environmental > Aquatic > Freshwater > Lake > Sediment | place: Rwanda: Western Province, Lake... | reverse complement strand
GCCCGCGTCAGTCTCGATGCCGATGTGCCGGTCACCTTCGGGGTCATCATCGCTGACACCGTCGATCAGGCGATCGAGCGGGCGGGAACCAAGGCCGGGAACAAGGGCGTTCAGGCCGCCGAGAGCTTGATCGAGATGATCAACGTTCTGCGTGAGCTGAAATGAGCTACGACCTGGTCCGAGGGATGTACGACATCCTTCCCGACGAGATCCCCTGGTGGCAGCTCGCGGAGGACGCGGTGCGCGAGATGGCGCGGCGCTACAACTACCGCGAGATCCGCGTTCCGCTCGTCGAGCACACGGAGCTGTTCGCCCGCGGCGTCGGCGAGTCGACCGACATCGCCGCGAAGGAGATGTACACCTTCCAGGACCGAGGCGAGCGCTCCCTCACCCTTCGCCCCGAAGGCACCGCGTCCGTCGCCCGCGCCTACCTCACGCACGGCTGGCAAACGTCGGAACCGTTCCAGAAGCTCTTCTACCTCGGACCGATGTTCCGCTACGAGAAGCCGCAGAAGGGCCGGAATCGCCAGTTCCACCAGTACGGGATCGAGGTCCTCGGCGTCCTCGACCCGTCGGTCGACGCCGAGGTGATCGCCTTTGCCTGGTCGCTCATGGAGATCCTTGGCCTCGGGGGCCTGCGCCTGCGCTTGAACTCGATCGGCTGCGCCGCCGACCGCGAGCGGTACCGTGAACTCCTGCGTGCGCGCTTCGCTCCGTCGATCGACCGGATGTGCGACGACTGCCGCCGGCGGCTCGACGACAACCCACTTCGGATACTGGATTGTAAGGAAGAGCGCTGCCAGCCGTTCATCTCGAAAGCGCCGGGGAGCGCCGACCACCTCTGCCCCGACTGCGCCGAGCACTTCGCCGCTGTGCGCGGCTGGCTCGATCGCCTCGAGCTCGCCTACGACATCGACCCGCGCCTCGTCCGCGGCCTTGACTACTACACCCGCACCGTGTTCGAGCTCATGTCGTCCGACCTCGGCTCGCAGGACACGCTCATCGGCGGAGGCCGCTACGACGGGTTGATCGAGATGCTCGGCGGCCCGCCCACGCCGGGGATCGGCTTCGCCGGCGGGTTCGAGCGGCTCGTGCTCGTGCTCCAACAGCGTCAGCCCGACGCAATCGAGTCCGAGCGCCTCGACCTGTTCATCGCGACGCTCGGTGAGAAGGGCCGACACACCGGCGTGAAGCTCGCCACGGATCTGCGGGCGCTCGGGATCTCCGTCGACGTCGACCATCGGGCGCGCGGCCTGCGAAAGCAGCTTGGGCAGGCGAACGACCTCAAGGCCCGGTACTCGCTGGTCGTCGGCGACGACGAAGTGAAGGCGGCGAAGGGCAAGCTCAAGGACATGGATTCGGGCGAGGAGCGCGAAGTCTCGCTCGATCCCGAGAGCCTGGCCGAGCTCGTGTACCCGGCCTGCGACGAGGACTGTGACGGCGCTTGTGCCGGCGGCTGCGAGTGCAGTTCCTAGGAGGGTGCTGTGGACCTGAAACTCATCCCTATCGACAACCCCGACGGCCTCAACCTGATCCTCGGGCAGTCGCACTTCATCAAGACCGTCGAGGATCTCCACGAAGCCCTCGTCGGCGCCGTGCCGGGGATCCAGTTCGGCCTCGCGTTCTGCGAAGCCTCCGGCGATTGCCTCGTCAGGCACTCCGGCACCGAGTCCAGGCTCGAAGAGCTCGCCACGCGGAACGCTCAGGCCATGGGCGCCGGACACTCGTTCATCGTCTTCCTCGGCAACGCCTTCCCGATCAACGTCCTCCAAGCCATCCAGCGCGTGCCCGAGGTGTGCCGGATCTTCTGCGCCACCTCGAACCCAGTCGAGGTTGTCGTCGCGGAGAGCGATCAAGGCCGCGGCATCCTCGGCGTCATCGACGGTGGCACGCTCAAGGGCGTCGAGGACGAGAAGGGCATTGCCTGGCGCAAAGGCTTCCTGCGCAGGATCGGGTACAAGGGGTAGAGGCGAAGGCCCGATCTCAACGCAGAGAACGCAGAGTGGTCCTGAATCAGCCGCATTACGCATCGTGCGTAACGCAAGATCCGTAACGGCGAAGAGAGATGTGAAGGAAGACCGCGGGAGCCGCAAGGCATGTCTCACCGCAGAGGGCGCAGAGCGGCGCAGAGGAGGGTTATTCCTAGATGCTCAAATCTCGCATCGGCCGCTCCGCGGCTCTCAGCGACGTCATCACTGAGTCCGTGACCCGTGCCGGAGAGATGCGCACGGCACCGGCCTCTCATCCTCGGGCCACGAGCATTGTGGCGCTTGAACGAAGGTCCCTACCGTCACGCCTGGGTAGGAGCCTATCGCGGGACTCCAAGCTAGACTTCACGCCGCGCGAACCCCAGGAGCGCCGCCCCACCCCAGAGGGCCTTGTGGCTCCGGCCACCGCGCCCGTGGTTTGACACGGGATCTCGCTCGGAGGTAGCGTCCGCACTGGAGTCGGCTTTCCCGTGTGTCAAGAGCAAGGAGGGGATCCCTATGAGGCGATCGAATCGGGCGGCGTGGACCCTCTTGACCGTTCTCCTCGTCGCGATTACCGCACAGGCCTTGGTCTTCGCCGAGACGCCAGCTGTCGCGGTCGAGTGGTCTTCGATTGCGCCGATGGTGAAGCCGCGTCATGCGGGGGCAGCAGTCGTGGCGGATGGGAAGATCTACGCGATCGGCGGGATCGAGACCGGCGGCTCGATCACGGTCTTCGGGATGACCTTCCCGGCGACAACCGGAGCGCGTGTCGAGGCCTATGACCCGAAAACGAACACGTGGACCGAGAAGGCCCCTCTTCCCTACCCGGTCGACCTTGCGACGCGCAAGGCAGAAGGGCGCCAGTGGGTCGCCGCCGCGGCCTACCAGGGAAAGATCTACACCTTCGGCGGGGCGAACCTCTACGGCGAAGTGCGGGCCACGGTCGATGTCTACGATGTCGCCAACGACACATGGACAGCGCGGGCCGCGCAACTCCCTGAGCCGACGGTCGGGATGTCCGCCGTCGCGTCCGGGGACAAGATCTACCTCTTTGGCGGGAGCTCAAGTGTCGACCCGTTCGCTCCACAGGCCTACTCCAACCGCACGTACGAGTTCGACCCGGCGACCCTGCGCTTCACAGCCAAGGCGCCACTCCCGATTCCACGGTTCAGGACCCAGGCCGTGATCTACGAAGGGAAGATCCTGGTCCTCGGCGGGATCTCCGCGATGAGCGCGGCAAACGCGCAGCTCTACGACCCGGCGACCGACTGCTGGAGTGCGATCCCCTCGCTCGACTGGGAGAGGCGGTTCTGGGCCGGCGACGCGATCGGCGATCTCGTCTTCCTCGCCGGCGGCCGCGACGAGCACGGGAAGTCCTCGGGCGTGGTCGATATCTACTCCGCCGCCTGGGGAAGCTGGGTCAGAGGAACCAGCCTCATCGCCGTGCGCGAGGACGCATTCGTCGCCGCCCTCGATGGCACTCTCTACGTGATGGGAGGCCGCGACGAGGCCGGTACGGTGCTCGCTGCTGCGGAGAAGGGAGTCCCGCCACAGGGGCCAATTGCCGTTGAGGCTCCACCCGCCGCTCCGGTCGCCGTAGCAATCACCTGGTCCGGGAAGTCGTCCATGCCAACCCCGCGCGCATTTGGGGCGACCGCCGTAGTCGAGAACCTCATCTACACCCTGGGAGGGCTCGAGAAGGGAGCGCGTGTGAGCCGGGCCGTCGAGGTCTACGACCCAGCCGCCGACCGTTGGACAACCAAGGCCCCTCTCCCTGAGGCACGCTACAACCTTGCCGCTGCTGTCGTCGGTGGGAGGATCTACCTGTTCGGTGGGGCGGACAGCTCGCTTCAGGTCGTTGACGCAGTCGACGTCTACGACATCGCCACCGACACCTGGCAGGCCAAGGTCACCCGCCTTCCTGTCCCCGCGGCCGGGGTCGCCGCGACAACGTACGGGGACAAGATCTACCTCTTCGGCGGGAGCAAGAGCCCGCAGATGTTCGTCCCGTCGGGGAACTACTACGACACCGTCTACGAGTTCGACCCCGTCTTGCTCACTTTCAAGCCCGTGGCGCCCATGCCGGTCGCGCGAAATATGGCCTGCGCCTGCCCGCTCGGGGATGGGATCCAGGTGATCGGCGGGATGCAGTCTCCCGGCGCCACGTTCAACGGCCACTACAGCTTCACGCAGGGCGGCTGGCAAGTTGACGTCGAGCTGCCGCAACCGATGGGCGGACACGGAGGCGTCATCGCGAGTGGGAACATCTACATCCTTGGCGGCACGGCAGTCCCCGTGGTTTTCCGTTGGAACCCGCTGGGCGCGGCGTGGGCGACCTGTTCTCCTTTCCCCATCGCGCAGAGCCTTGCCTTTGCCGCTGCTGCGAGCGCCGAACAGGAAGCCCGCGAAGAGGTGAAGAGGATCTACCTTCTCGGCGGAGTCGACGCAACGGGCGAGGTCACAGGGACGGTCCAGGAAGGCGTGATCGGCGGGTAGGAGTTGACGTTATCTACTCGTCAGACTACCCCTTGGGGGCGCCTTCCCGATCAACGTCCTCCAGGCCATCCACCGCGTGCCTGAGGTGTGCCGGATCTACTGCGCGACCTCGAACCCGGTCCAGGTTGTCGTCGCGGAGAGCGATCAAGGCCGCGGCGTCCTCGGCGTCATCGACGGCTTGACCCCCAAGGGCGTCGAGGACGAGAAGGGCATTGCCTGGCGCAAAGGCTTCCTGCGCAGGATCGGGTACAAGGGGTAGAGGCGAAAGGCCTAGCTCACCGCAGAGAACGCAGAGCAATTCTGAGCCTACCAGTTACGCACTTTGCGTAACGCATGATGCATAACGACAAGAAGAGGGAGGGGACGACTGGCGAAGCAACGTTGCCGCGTGACTGACAGAAGCAACGGCTTGCTGAGTCCAAGTCTTTCTATCTCTGCGTGCTCAGCGCACTCTGCGGTGTGCTTGTTCCTCTACCGTCCGAGGACGATGTCGATTGCCGCAAGGACGAGATCGAGCTTTGCGCGGGAGAGCTTGCCGGCTCGCTCGGTGAGGATGCTGCAGTCGAGGGTCACGAGCTGCGTCGCGTTGGCCACCGAGTCCTCGGGCAATCCGGTCGAGCGTGCGGCGAGCAGTACGCACCCCGGCGCATCAGCCCAGGCCAGGTTGCTCGTGAGCGGAGCGCAGACGACGGTCGCCAGGCGGCTCTGATTCAGCGCGTCACCCTGAGCGACGACCACCGGGCGTCGGAATCCAGGTTCGGAGCCCGACGGCGCGGGGAGATCCGCCAACCAGACCTCGCCCTGGGCGATCACCATTCAGACTGCTCCAGCGTGCGTCGCGCCGCCGTCGCTGTGAACGGATCGCGGTAGTTGCCAATGGCCTCGCAGACGCGGTTCATCGCCGCGGTGACCTCGTCCGACGTGTGTCGAGCAAGGTACTCGCGCATCGCGCTGGAGTAGAGCCCACTGCGTGTCTTGCCCACCCGCCGAGCCAACCTCTCCGCCTGCTCGAAAAGCTCGTCGGGGACAGAAATGGCGGTCTTCATACCTGGAGTATAACCACTAACCACTCAGCTGCCAAGCCACGGCTGCCAGGCAGGTCTCCGCTCAGATGCGGCGACTCCAGAGTTCTTGCGAGGCACCTGAAGTTGGCCCTGGGCTTCGTAGCGGATTTCAAAGAGCAAGACGCGACCCCTTTGCCCCCAACTCAATCCGTCGGAGGGCTGGTGTCATCTTTTCTCGCGGGTGCCTTTTCGCTTCAAAGACCACAGCCGAAGCAGGTCCTGGAGATCCCGCAACAACAGCCGAACAACCCAAAGCGAACCTAGGCAGAAGGCAAGCCACACCACGACTGCGAACCAGCGACCCAGCCAGTCGCTCAGGGGGTAGAGAAGAAACGCCACCAGCACGAAAGCGAGGATGATGCCGCTACCGCCCAAGACTAGGTGCCGAGCGAGTCGATTCGGAGCGCGGCGCAGGTGTTCCGCATGAGCAACTGCCAGCATCTTTCTCTCTTCCTCAGTGATCGGCATACCCAATATCGTACCACCCCTGTCAAGCGCCAAGGTGTCACGACGGCGATCCTAGAGCCAGCGTCTAGTAACCTTGGGGTCCCGAGCACGCCCGCGCCCGCGGAGGATTTGCCCACCTGCCCGTCGAGAATCCGGGCCCGTGGTCGCTGGATCCTCACCAGTGTCCAGTTCCGGAAAGGTGTTGGCACATCCATCACACCTCCTGACGGACTTCCTGACTGACCGCACCCCAGAAGACTTCGGCTGGGGTACGTCCCTTGGTGCGGTAGCCCAGGTGCGGACGCTCGAAGTTGTAGAACTGAAGGAACCTGTTTCGTCTGCTCCAGCGTCCTTCGTGCCGCCGCCGGGAACGGGTCCCGGCACTCACCCACGGCCTCGCACACGCGGTCCATCGTGGCAGTCACCGCGTGCCACGCCACGTACTCGCGCACCGCGCTCGAGTAGAGCCCGCTGCGTGTCTTGCCCACTCGACGAGCCAGGCGCTCGACCTGCTCCAAAAGATCGTCGGGAATGGAGATTGCGGTCTTCATACCGCAAGTATAACCGCGTGTAGCTAGCCGCCAAGCCGCAGTTGTCGGGACAAGTCCCGACCAAAGCGCAGAGCGCCTTGATGCCCATTGCGAAGCACCTGTGTGCCTCTGGCTAGACTCGTGCCGCGGACATCAGAATTGCTGGACGCGCCCCCCAGTCGCAAGTGCGCCATCTGCAGCCAAGGGGCTAGCCGGTATCAGCATTGGGCGCTAGACTCGATCTGTAACAGCGTGAAGCGCAGGAGGTAGGTCAGGGCCATGGGCGAGGCGGCACGCTGCCTGGATGAACTCTCCGGAAAGGCCTTTGAGAGCCTGATAGCGGAGTTACTCAAGAACATGCACGTGGAAATCGTAGAGAGAAGTACCGGAGCTGACGGAGGCGTGGACATTGTCGCTCGCTCGCATGAACCCATAGTTGGCGGCATCTTCGTGGTTCAGTGCAAGCGCCAGAGGACGGCGATCGGTGCCCCAATCGTCCGTGACCTCTTCGGGGTAGTCTCGTCTCGAAAGGCGAACAAGGGTATTCTGGTTACGACGTCACGATTCACTTCTGCCGCGGTGGAATTCGCCAAGGGCAATCCCATTGAGCTGATAGATGGAGAGGCTCTCTTGCAGCTCGTCTCCGCACACGGAGACGATTCAGTAGCGGCAATGACGGGGAGCCTTCCTCTACCAGCAGAGATGCAGCACTTTGTCAACATAGGGATCTCGTACAGTCGCGCGGCAGTTGACCGGATCAGGGAACAGAGGGATGAACTCAGCAAGGGGCTGCGTCTCATCAGGCGCAGGGACTTCGGGGACTTCGAGAGCCTGATGGACTTCCTCGCCGACAATGTGGCGCGCTACAGCGAAGCTCTGAACGTCTTCACGAACCAGGTAAGGGTCTTCTCTGGTGTAGACCATAGGGGCGCGGAAGGCGGGCTCAAACGAGCGTTTGCTCGCGCTCTCGAGGTGATCGAGGAACTCCTCGCGCTGGAGCGCTCCCTCTATGCCGCGCGTCTCCCCCGCGGCTACGAGTCACCGGAGTCCCGCCGTCGTGTGAGGCTTGCCCGGCTGGCCGACGCTTGTGGCGAGCTCGTCGAGGAGCACAAGCGGATCTACAGCCTGACTCTGGCTGAGATCGAGAGGTCATTCGCGAGCGTCCTGCAGCAGCTTGAGCGGATTGATGGAGCCGCGGTCGAGCAGTGCGAACAGAGCGGGCAGTCTCGCCTAGTCATATCGTGCGCTGTCGCCTGGCCGGACCTGGGTGATAAGGGCGTAGTGCTTACGAACGAGATCTACCAACTCCTCGCCGTTGTCGACACGCGCGGACTCAGGTGACATGCCCCGGACGACGGAGTCGGGGGTGCGTGTCTTGTCTCTTGCTGCTTCACGATGGGATCAGATCTGACCCTGCGCCCCTCGGCGTCATCGGCTGCTCGGCCCCCAAGGGCGTCGAAGACGACAAGGAAATCGCCTGGCGCAAAGGCTTCCTCCGCCAGATCGGGTACAAGGGCTAGCGCGAGGCCAAAGGCCGGAACTAGTCGGGCGTGGGACCAGCCGTGCCTCTGATTAGCTCTATCATGCCGGCGTAGTGGGCTGGGTCCACTTCCTTGATAATCGCGAATAGCTCGCGCAGCACGGCTTGAGTCTCCGACAGAGTAGACAAGTCGTGCTCCGGTTCAGCAATCTGGTAGTGGGAGTACTGGTTGAGGAACCGCAGAACGCGATCCTTTGAAGCGGCTCCCACGGGTAGCTGCTCGAATTGCCTGCTGAGATTGCCGGCAGACGCCGGAAAGCGGAAGGCCAGGAAGGACTCGAGCAGGCGTCTTGCCATATTCGGTGCTCCGTAGCAGGCCGCAAGGGGCTCCTGCGCCTCGGCAAACGCGGTTTGATGAAGCCGGTCAAACAGGTAGTGGTATTCAGTTTCGTACTCCTCAAGAAGGCGATCTAGCCGCTCCAGGACGGCACATCGGGTACCTCCAATCTGGCGACACTCCAGCATCAGAAACCGTGCAGGCCGCAGCCTCTCGTCCGTCTTCCGCTGGCCAGGCATTCTTCGGAACCACTGGCGAACCTCGCGAAAGAAGCTGAAGTTGTGGGTCATGATGAATAGCTGTCCGACGTCTCCGACATGCCCTTTCATAAACCCGAAGGCGCTGAACAGCGAGTTCGCATCCAGACTCGAAATCGGATCATCGATGACGACTACCCCATTCTTGCGATCGAAGCTGGTATCTCTAGTCGACTTCAGAAAGTGCATGAATGCGAAGGCCGTGCGCTCGCTCTCGCTCAGGTTGGCAGCAGGTCGGCCATTGCGCTGGATCGTGTAGCCAGATTCCTCGGTGAACAGCGCGAGCTCACCATGTCCAAGGTATGACGCCAAGTCCCGGTTGAGCTCCTCAGCGGGCCTGCGGTGCTCCTTGATCTGGAGCTCGAGTTGTGTCACTTCGCTGTCAAGCGAACCTGCACGCTCTTCTGCCTTCGCGAGGGCGGCTTTGGCTGCGGACGTCGCCGCCTGGCGTCGTCGCAGCCCGTCTGCGGCTGCCGCTACCTCGTCTTTCTCAAGAGCAGTTCGTGCCACACCCAGTTCCTTCTTGAAGTCGTCGGTGTGTTGGTTGTGCTTGTCGAGCAGTGACTGTACGGCTGCCCACGCCATTGCTCCGGCGTCGAGAGCAGGTGCGTCAGGGCCCCGCCCTTCTGGGATGTGTAGGTATTCTTGTAGAAGCAATGAAGCGGACGCTGAGTGATGCTGTTCAACGACCTGCTCCAGCGACATCGTCCCGAGTGGCGCGGCCTTCTTGGCCCGAAGCGCACGCTCTAGCGCATCGAGGTAGTTCCCTGCCGCAGCGGCTGCCACCGCCCATGACTGCTCAGCTTGTCCGTACTCGGCAAGCAGATGTGGGTAGAGCAGCTCGCGGGCAGGGGGAGCAAGGCTCGAGATGCGCTGTCTGGCAGTCTGGATCGAAGAGAGAAGAGCCGATATGTCGAGCTGGAGGGTAGCGAATTCCCTACTGAAGTGTGCTTCTAGTGCCTGCAGCCGGGAGAGCGCGATCGGTGCCCCGCAGAACTTGCACCTCTTCCTGTCTTCCTCACTCGCATGAAGCTCAAGCCCTTGTCCCACCCACGCCTCCAGAGCGTGGTCGGTGGCAAGCTCCGGAAGAGGGGTCGAAACCACCGCACGGGCAAGCGCTCGGCTTGCACCTCTTGTGATCGTTGCCAGGTCCGGAAAGCTCTGACTTGACTTGGAGATCTTCGCCCTAGTCACTCCCTCCTTCGTGGAGAGATGTCGTTGCCGCGTAGCGGCATCCAGGCGTGCTGGTTCGCCTTCAGCGGGGACAACCTGGCTTGCCATCAGCTTGAACTTCGGAGCGTCGTAGTTGTTGTAGGGCCCTCCGCCAGACACTGTCAGAAGGTTCTTGATCTCGCGAGCACGGTCGCTACAGAAGCTTTCTAGATCCGTCTCGGCTCTGTGGAGCTCATCACTGCACGCGGCCACCTGTCTCTGGGTGTGTTCCTGCGTGACCTTCAGCTCCTCTATCCTCTTGCGCTTCTCGACGCTCTCCTCGCCCAGGTAGTAGACAGGAGGAAGCTGGCTCCTTACATCCTCGAAGAGAATGCGCCTTGCGGTGGTGGCATCAAAGACCCGGACCTGCGGAATCACCGCCGTGTCGAACTCGGATCCCCGGACGGTGCGCCCGTCGATCTCAATTCGGACCTCTCCTTCAGAAACAGGACTGCGGTCCTGCATGTCTCGGAAGAGGCTCGTCAGTGTTGTCTTCCCAGAGCAGTTCCACCCGTAGATCAGATTGAAACGGCCGAAATCCGGTACGCTCTCCGGCCACGCCATCTCTCGAAAGATTCGGTAGTTCCGTATGCTGACGATCCGAGTTACTCGCATGAGTGTAGATCATACACCCAATGGAAGCCGCGCGTTCACGGCGACGGTGCCGCGTCTTGTTCCTTGCCGTCGCGCTCGAACAGCGCACAGGCGCTCTGAACAACCCAATCCGTGCCGTGTTCTTCCGCATGCCCAGTACCTAGAGCGCCGAGTTGTGCCCTGTCACCGAATCTCGGTTCGTGCGCAGCTTTCCCGCTGGCTGAGCGATGTGCCCAGCCTCCAGCACCACAAGGCCGCCACACTCAAAGCGCAGATTGCTCACGGGCCTCTACTACTTTGGACCAACCTGAGGCGCGTTCTCGGGCGGATGAGGGAGAGAGTGAATCCAATGGATACGGCGGCCAAGTGCATGCCGGATCGGCCTCGGCTGGAGCGGGTCCTGTCTCTTCTCGATCGATTCGCGGCGTGGGGCTCGGCCGCGGCTTCGCGTTCACACTGCACAACAACCTCTACATCCCGCTTCTCGTCTTCTATGGCTTTCACACGCTGATGGGACTGCGACGCGCCCTGATCCGCACGACGCGCCGGAAGTCCGTGGCGGGCTGGACCGCCGTCGGAGTGGGGGCCGTGGTCGTGTCGTACTTGGCGATCCTGGAGCTGGCGTAGGCAGCTAGGGCTCCGGCCGCCGCGTGATCTCGATGTCGCGCAGGATGCCTTCGAAGAGAGGGATCTGGAGGGCGACGCGGTTGGCCTTCGTAGCAGACGGGCTCTTGTCGCGCACACCGCGCCGGGACAGACCTTGACTCCTGCTTCCTAGGCGTACGCCAGGCGACCTCTCGGCTCCGGCACTGGGCGGCCGAGCTCCTGCGCCGTGGTAATGCACTCGCGGATGACGATCTCGGCGTTGGACAGCGCTTCCTGGTAGGTCTTCCCGTCTGCCATGCAGCCAGGCAGTTCGGGGACCTCGGCGAGGTACGCGTCGTCCTCAGCGCTCCAGAAGATGATGATCTCATACTTCGTGCTCATGATCGGCTCTCAGATGCAGATTGTAGCGTAGGAGAAGCTCGCGAACTTGCCTGATCTGATACGGCTTTCCCCTGCCGTCCTTCGCCTATACGTTGAGGATCTCCTCGACATCCTCCATCGTGAAGATGTGGTGATCGCCTCGCACGCGCTCCTCAAACCCAAGACGCCGGAGAAGGGCACAGAGCCCGTCGAACGGGACGTTGGCGTCGGAGCGACGAAGCATGATGTGCTCGTACAGCCTATCGTGCTCAGTCACACCAGGACGGTACCACGCGTGAGACTTCGGTGTCCACCCGCGAGGAGGCCCAAGGGAGAAGGGCATCCCCCCTGGCCGAGAGCCTGCCCGTGCGAGCTACGTGCGCGGGAGGTTCGTGATCCCGATGTCGGGGTGACGGGGTCGCGTCTTGCTTCTTGCTGTGTCGCTCACGCCCTGGGTGACCTTGCGAGTCCCGGAGACCTCTGCCATTTGCTCCTGCTGCCTCGCGAACCGAAGGACCGGCGTCT
>Ga0172364_10003922_pt1 | contig 11883 bp, 11 predicted proteins | sample LakKivSesite10cm_FD_114545 | JGI IMG/M metagenome (GOLD analysis project Ga0172364, IMG submission 114545) | Sediment microbial communities from Lake Kivu, Rwanda - Sediment site 10cm | ecosystem: Environmental > Aquatic > Freshwater > Lake > Sediment | place: Rwanda: Western Province, Lake... | reverse complement strand
TGATGCTGTCGAGAGCGCTCTCATTACAGCTCTAGCGGCTGATGTCAAGGCTGTCACAACTCAAGATACAGCTACCGATACATTCGGCTTAGATATCCAAACCACGAAGACGCTCGACGATAACGGAAGAGAGCAGGTTCAACGCACAATGGCCGATCAGTTTGGCATCCAAAGCACGCCTGAATTTTATCCGATCGAGCCAGCCATAAGCCAAGCTTACTTGCGCGGGGCTATGTGGGCAATCGTCTTATCGTTCATCGCGATGTTTGTAATCGTCTTCATCGTGTTCAGGCGTAAGATCGCCGGCATGATGCTGCTATGTGTCGCACTCAACATGGTCTGGGCCCTCGGCGGGCTTGCTCTTTTTCAAATGCAGTTCAGCTTGGCTTCCTTGACCGGGTTCCTCCTGATGCTCGGTTTTTCGATCGACACAAATATTCTGCTCAGCGAGCATATGCTGAGGCGGGTCGGAGGCCAGCCAAGGGAGAGAATGGCTACCGCGATGCTGACTGGGTATATGATAACTGGGACGAGCCTCGCGACGATGATATGCATCAACATTCTCGTAACGAACCCATCGATCACCCAACTGGTGACCGTGCTCACGTTCGGCCTCGCTGGTGATCTCTTCAACACTTGGTTCCTGAATGGTGGCGCCTTAATCTGGTACACAGAACGACAAAAGAGGAAAGAGTACTATGTCTCTCTTTAAAGAAAAACGAATTCTGCTCCTCGCTGGGGTATCCCTTATCGCCGTGGCGTTACTCGTTACACCCGGCCTCAGGTATGGGATAGACATCGCTGGTGGCTCGAGGATAATCCTAGAACTCGAAGCATCACAGGCAACAATTCAACTCGCAACCCCTATAGCTGAGGATAACTATGGTCCCCTCGAAGAGATCGCTGGGCTAATCAGAGATAACCTACTCACCAGCGTCAAAGTAGTAAGTTTGGATACGACTGCCAATACAGCGACTTTTGAGATAGGGCGCCCAGTGAGTTCTGATATCATTAATTCAATCATAGATAACCAAGGACAAGTTATTTCTGTAGAAGAGGCTAAGATAAGCGATCAAACGCGTGAAGAAGTCACAAACTTGCTCCAGACGCGTGTGGATCCCGCCGGCCTTTTGGGCGTACAATCCCGGCCGATGGGTGCTAATCTAGTCCTCTTCGAAGTTCCAGCGATGGATCCTGAAAGGGCAAAAGCTCTGCTCGGACAAACAGGGCGCCTAGAAGCATTTATAGAAAACACGCTTGTACTGACCGCCGACGATATCGAACAAGTTGGTTCCATAAGAATCCAAGAAACAAGTGGCGTCTACAAATACGAAGTACCACTTACAATATCCCAAGAGGGAGCAAACAAGTTTGCAGCCGCCTCTCAAGGAAAGGGAAATTATCCATTCGTTATTTATCTCGATCGGCCAGATGATGCTATCTTGCTCTTCAACAACCAGTTGTTAATTAACATGCCAATCGACCTCACCTACGACAACATTACGCGAACGTTCCGCATCGCCATTTCCGAAGCCCATAGCTATAACCTCCTTGTGTCTTGTATCTCAATATCTAAAGACAGTCTAGACAACGCGACATTGCAAACCATACAAGAGATGCGTGCAACGAAGAGCCGTGCTGTTTTTTTGGGGTCTGTAACTGGTTTTTCAGAAAATGTTACTGGTAGTATAAAGGCAATTTTCACTGAAAACAAAGTAGAATACTTCCCAAAGACATCTGAGACTGAAACTACTATAAGTTGGATTCAACGTGCGTGCGGTCTGAAATCTGCCCCTGCTATCAGCCCAACCATCGCTGGTCTTGCCGCACGAGATGTCGAAATTACAGGATCTCGTGGAACTTATGAAAGTGCTGAAAGCGAAGCTAGCGACCTGAAGACAATACTCCAGCAACGCCTCCCTGTCAAAGTATCATTTGTGGGTGAAAGTTCAATCCCTGCACGCCTCGGATCAGAGTTCGCATTTGACATACTAAAAGCCGCGATCGCTGCAGTCATCGCCGTTGGAGTGTTCGTCTATCTGCGCTACAGGCGACCACTGATAGTTGGGGCAATAATGCTGACGATGGACAGCGAAGTACTAGTAACCATCGGGATCGCAAGCGGACTTCGTCAGACGATAGGGCTAGCAGAGATAGCCGCGATATTGGCAGTCATTGGCACTGGAGTCGAGCAACAACTGATTATAACGGATGAAGTGCTTCGAAAAGGACTACCCAAAGCGGGGCCTAGACCAATGAGCCTCTCCGGACGAATTGGGAAAGCCTTCGCTGTGATATTTGCGGCAGCTGCGACGACAATAGCAGCGCTAGCCACCCTTTTCTTCGTCGGATATGGAGCGATGAAGGGCTTTGCCATCGTAATGATCATAGGTATCCTCGCTGCGATACTCGTGACGCGGCCTGCTTACGGCCGCATCGTCAACGCTATCGTGTCCCGAGAAGCCGCTAAAGCTGAGAAAACGCAGACTAAGGCGGCGCAGCAATGATGCCCAATTGATCCAAAACAAACAAGATCGTGGCCAGAGCTGTGAGCGCGCTCGATGCAATAAAAAATCCCAAAAATAACTTCCTCATCTCAAGCATCTCGGCCAACTTTCTTGACATCAAGTATATCGATGCCACGCATGCCCAATAGAACCAAAAGACAATTGTAGCTACTACTATCATGCGAACTTTCAGGATAATCATAACAGCTGCAACCAAACCAGCCGATATCATAGCAACTGTGAGTGGATAGAACAACGCGGATAGCAATATTTTCTTGCGAGCCTCCATCTACCCCACCATAAAGAAATATTGGGTAGTAGTTGGAAGTTTGGCGCGGACGACGGCTATCTCCGGACGATATATCACGATCTCTTGGTTTCGACGTTCTTTTCCAAGAACTTGGCTGATGACTTTCGCTTCAACTTCACCGGATATCTCCGCAGCACCCCTGCCGAGCTTTGGGTTGACGGCAATCAAGATTGGAAGTCGCAATTTATCCCAATCGTCTGCGTGAACGATTTTTGATATGTACTCGAGTTCCACGCGCTCAAATTTATGTTTGCTTCCATCCTTGGCGACGACCTGTGGATCCGACGCCGACAACGCATCCTTCAAAGTTATTCGCTGCTCTGGCAGATGTGCATTCAAACGGGCCAACTCAAATTGGAGAATCCTATCTGTGCTCATTCACGCCCCTCAAGCATAGCTTTTATCCTCTTTAAACGAGAGAAATTTTCGCGCTCCATCTCATCCAACCTCATCGAGATGAACTTCACCATGGATTTCAGATTCGGCAGAATCACATACTCGAGCGCGTTTACCCTTCGCTTGGTTTTTTCAAGCTCGAGAGCTATCTCGCGCGCGCCTTCTTCAAGCTCGGCGAGTTTGATCAAATCTCCAAGCGCCTTCTCGAACTCCCTAGACGCCTCATCTAGCGCAGAGGATGTCGTATATACGCCGTAGCCTCTGGCCAAAGCGTGCCGTTCCACTGGTTTGGCTTCTATAGCTGGGACTAGGATACCCATTACATGACGAGTTGAAATATCCACCTCGACCTCCTTTTTAGCCTCCCTCGCCGCTTGATACGTCTCAATCGTCCCCTGCACGGCAAAACATGTCGAGAGTGAACGATATGCTGATGAAAGTTGTTGCATAGTTTTTGCTCTAACTACTCCTATTTTTCGGACTATCTCGAAGAATTCAATCACGAGCGCATCCATCTTTTCGCGCAACAGATCGTACCCCTTTTGAGCCAGCGCAGCCCTTTGTCTCAATTTTAATAACTCCATTCTGGTTGGAGCTACTCCAATCGCTTTTGCCATCTAACTTCCACCTTTAACGATTATCTCTGCCCCGACCGTGCGCCTGATGATTTCCTGCAGTTCGTCGACTTTGGGCAACCATCCTGTTTTATCTGGAATCCTAAGCACAACCGGTAGCAGTTTTTTTGTTCTCATTCTGCGTCTAAACTCTAAACCAAGCTCCTCGGCAACGCGATATGTAATAAAAACGATCCCAACATCTTTGCTTGCAAGTAACTCATCCATTTTTGCTAACGTTCCCTCTTTTCGTTCATGAATGTGAACATCCTGTACCCCGGCTAACGCAAACCCCGCCACGGTCTCGGCATCGGCAATGGTGGCAATTTTAAAGCTCAAATCTCGGCACCCTCACTATTGTTTCTTTGATCTTCTCTGGCTCTACCCTATCCGCTTTAAGCCTGATGATCGCGCGCAAATTCTTTACCTCGCTTTCCTTTAGACGGATGTACATCAGCACGGGCGCTAGGCTGAAGATTTTCGCGACCGACATCCATTTGCATGTTTTTAACCAGCCCTCATCCAGTGCCCTCTCGAGTGGAAACAGCGATCCAGTTGCCTCAAATTCGGGCAGGGCCTTCGCTAAAATCGGCCCATAGTTTGTATGTGAAATCCCGGCCACCGCATCCTGAACGCTTTTGGCTTCAGCCATCCACATTAACGTTTTCTCGTCTAGCTCATAGGAGGGCAATATTATAGGATACATTATTTCTTCTGGAGCTGCCCCATCTCGCTTGAGCCGCAAGATCGTCTTGATGTTGACCGCGTCTATCTCGTAACCCACTATTTTTTTCAAAATGGGCCGTTGCGCCATTTCCGCCAATGTTTCTCTGATGTTCCTTGTGATTTTCCTGAAACTTGGCCGTCCCTCTTTGTCCAACACATCTTCCCAAAGTTTCTTGCCACGCACATCGGACCAAAGCGATGAGTAATATGCTTTGTCCAGAGTGGAAAGTAGGATAGACAAGCCCTCATCTTTATACTTCTCGAGCGCGGCAGAGAACGCGTCAAAATATTCGGTGCCCTTTAGAAATTCGAGTAGCGCATCAAAATCCCCTACAGTGGCTAACATTTCGAGCCCCCCCTGAGGCATTATCGATGATGGTAACATTTCCTTCAAGCGTTTTTCTTTTGGCACCTTGTTGTGTATTGCTGCAACGACCGTCTTTAGATTGTAAAGGTCTATCCTTTTAAACAGCTTTACAATAGTCGGTTTATCTTTTTCTGGTACCGCCTCGAGAAGCTCGCGGTAGCTATCGCTCAAATGTCCATTCAAAGCCCGCTCCACCGCAACGATGTCAATACCTTCATCCCTAGGGATATCTGTCAAGTATGTGCGATAACCAGTATCATCCAGCCCAGCCAAGATATTCGAAACCTTCGCCGCGTCTGCAAATTCAAACATGCGCGATTCGAGGAGTAACCTGGCCTCCCATGCGCTGATTTTTGCTCCACAGTAGACGTAGGGCATCAGCCGCTGCGTTGAAATAAACACGAACGCAAACATGCCACAAATTATCCCAAAGACAATCACGATGATCTCGATCATCTTGATCCTTCAAATAACAGCTTTGCCACTTTCATCCGCAAAGTGTCGAAATCGCGGCGCATTCTGCCTTCAAAAGTATCGTCGATTTCAATTTTTCTATCGGTCGTGGCGACTCTTACTCCACATATCGTTTGGATCGGCTCGCCAAATGAGACACTTACTGTAGCACCTTTTGTAGACAACGCTCTAGTAATTTTTTTCTGCGCCCTTTTCAAAACGCGCAAATCTCGCTTATTTGCAAATATCGTGACTCTATCGGAGCCAAGTTTTCTACATGAGTCAATCGCTATTCTAATCAAATCTTCTTGATATTTTTGGGAGGAAGTGTACTTCTGAATTTTTTCTTTTACCTCTTTAAAAACATCATTTATTATTTCCTCTCTCTTTTTGAGGGCTTCCTTCTTCGCTTTTATTTTCCCATCCATTAGAACCTCTTCATAGACGCGCTTGCCTCTCGCCTGTGCTTCCTTGACCTCGTGCTCTTCTTCCTCTTTCGCGGTAAAGCGGGCAGCGTTGAGGATAGTGGAGGCCTCCTTTTTAGCAGCTACCACCATGCTAGATGCTTGCTCACTCGCTTCTCGGAGTATCTCCTCTACCATCAGCCGTGTCCCTTTGCTAATCGGCAAGTTCTGACCCCTTCTCTAGAAGAGCTTTAATCCTATCAACAGGAGGAACGTCGTTATGAACCCTAGGATGGCATAGGTCTCAACCATCACGGCGTATATCACCGATGGTGTGAAAGCCTCTGATCTTTTCGCTGTCGCTGAAACTCCTGCTAAACAAACCCTTCCTTGATAGTATGCTGTGAAGCCTTGGAGCACCGCTGGTAACATCGCGACCAACGCTGCTGCGCCGACCACGCCAGCTTTTAATGCGCCACCAAACAGACCGCTACCGATCATCAGTAGCATCCCTGCAATGAAACCGTAGAAACCCTGTGTTCCTGGAATCACTTCCAACACGAATAACTTCGACCACTTTTTGGGATCCTCTGCCGTGACTGCTGCAGCTGCAACGCCGACCATGTGCACGCTCATAGCTGAAACTAGTCCAGGTATCATTGCCGCTAACCCTACTGCTAACGCCACCCATACTTCTTCAGCTACCAGATCATTCACCCCCTTTTACTTTAGTGAACACCCTTTTAGCTTTAAAGGGTACAAACTTTTCCGCGCCCCCCTCGTAAAATTTCGAGAAAAACTCAGCGAAGTGCAAACGCATTGTGTGAATAAACCCGCCCATAGAGCCGATGAATATGTTGAAAATGTGCCCAGCTAAAAACACAAAAGCGATCCCTATCAACGCAAGTATCGCTATAATCACGGTCGGTGAGAGGGAAAGATACGGTCTCACCATCCCATCGAATGCCATTCCGAGAATAAAGTTCAACATAAACGCTATAACGCCAGTCGCCACCCCGAGCGCCATCAATCTACAGTAGGAAGTTACATCTGCTATCATGCCAACTATACCATAAACAGAGTTAATGGCCCCTCCAAACTTCGCCTGAATACCCTTGGAGGTGACAATCGCCCCAATTATCCCTCCTACCAGCCCTACGTAAAAGAGAATTCTGAGAATGACCACTGAAGTAGCGGCAGACGCAAACGGGTTGAACGCGTCCGCCATGCTCATCTTTGGGAAGGTAAAATCTATGCCGAACGATTTCAAACTCATGCCTACGATACAAAACCCGAGCCCAAAAAATCCTAAAATGAGCATCCCCCGCATTATATCCTCCAAAACAACCTTAGTCCATGCCCGTCTGAAAGCGTCTTTTAATATTTTTACTACGCTGAAAGCCACAAACAAGTGAAGGATGCCTATCACTATCGCTAGCTTGAGCAGGGGTAATGGATTTTTAGTTGGGTCCGACCAAATCACTGGAAGAGTTGGGCCGAATAAACTGCCGGTTAAGATCCCGACTGCTACTGCACATATTCCAGCTACCGCCAGCATTTTTCTGACATCGTTCGGGAATGCTTTGGCTATCCAAAAACCAGAAATCATAAAAATTGCCAACAAGGCGCCGTACCCTATGTCCCCCAGACAAATTCCGAAAAATACAGAAAAACTTATCGTCAAGAACGGGGTTGGGTCGGCTTCATCATAGCGTGGCATCCCATACATTCCAGTTATGAACTCAAAATCTCTGACGACCGGCGGATTCTCGAATTTGCTGGGTATCTGCTCTATCTCGTCTTTTAGCGGATCGCGGACGTGAAATATGCACTTCCCGCGAGTGGTTTTTGTGAATATTGGTTCTAACTTTGATACTTTTTTGGCGGGCGCCCATCCTTCAATCAGGACTGCTGCATCCGTGTAACCAAAGCTCGAACAAGCCTCAAGCCGCTCCTCCTTGATCTCAAGAAGCTCAACCCAGCGACCAACTTCTGGAGCCCAAGATTTTGCCAGCTTTGCTATTTCCTGCTCAACCTGGATCTTTTGCTCCTCTAATTTTGCGAGTTGCCGTGTCAATTGCTCCATCGCCCTCCTTGGCACAACAAATACTTGCGGCAACTCAAGCGATTCTATCTCAAATCTATAAAGCACAGGCGCCAGCTTCGGTTGATCCCTCGACCTACAAATTATGATTACTGTTCTCTTCTCACGTTTCCCTAGAACTTCAAAGAAAACCTTTTGGGATAATGCCTCTTTGACAGCTATCGAGAGCTCCTTGACCTTTTCATTTGGGATATGACCAACGTGAACGTAAAATTCCTCAGTTGAGCGGAGGTACTGTAGCGAAAACTTTACCTCCAGAAAGTCCTTAAGCGCCTCTCTTTGGGCGAGCAATTTTTGATTTTCTGTCGATATCTCTTTGCGCCTAGCTTCCAACGCGGCCAACCTTGGTTCTATTTTTTCTAGAGTTTTCTTTGCCGCGCTTACCATTTGGTCATGTGGGAGCTCTTTTGCCTCAATCAAACGTTTAGGTGATGGGGAACCCAAGACATGTTGAATTTCTTTAAATTTAGCAAGCAATCTGGATGTATCATAAAAATCATCACCCAACTCCTTCCTCACAAATTCTGGCTGGGTGGTTTCTCTCAGCTGAACTATGCCTGCCTCGTGCAGTTGCGATACTACATCATCGCGCTCGCTCTGTAAAATCACAGCTTGAAATTTCTGCATCCTAGCAGTTTTAAACACCCTATCACCGAGTGAGGGCTTTCATTGTTAGCTCAACTGCTTCTTTACGTCGCGCCTTGAGTTTTTTCTCCAGCGCTTGATCCTTCTTGCGCATAGTCTGAAGCTGCTTCTGGACATCTGACTGCGCTTTCCTCCTAAAATCCTCAATAACTTTTTCAGATTTAGTTCGTGCACTTAACTTGGATTTTTCCTTTATTTGAGTGGCTTCTTTTCTCGCATTTTCAAGGATTCTCTCCGCTTCCTTCTTCGCTGCCTCGATTTTTTCTTTCGTCTTGCGCTCGGCTTCAAAAATTACGCGAAAATCTTCTTCCGCCACTCATCTGCCTCCAAATGCCACATAGTTTTAAACGACACCGCTCATAAACGTTCTGTTTTGTTTCAACAATGATACGCTAGGGTAAAACAGTTAAGCGAGTAGTTGGAAATTTTTCTTGGTAAACATGAAAGTCACCGTAGTAATTCCGGCAAAAGATGAAGGCGCGACCATCGCCGACGTAGTACATGCCGCCAAGCATGCGAAATGGGTTGAAAAAGTGATAGTCGTTGACGGGCACTCGACTGACAACACTGCGGAAAAAGCAAGACGAGCGGGTGCAAGAGTCATAACTCAGTCCAAGAGGCGCTATCCAGGAAAAGGTGTGGCGATGCGTGATGGATTCGAGGCAGCATTAACTGATATCATAGCATTCATCGATGCAGATATCGTGAACATTGGTCCTAAAATGCTTGAACAATTGATAGAGCCCATAATAAGAGACGAGGCCGATTTTGTCAAAGGAACATTCGAACGCGCCGCAGGTAGAGTCACAGAACTCGTGGCTAAGCCACTCCTACAAATGTTCTTCCCAGAAGCGGCAGGATTTTCACAACCTCTCAGCGGGGAGATAGCGGGCAAGCGATGGGTGTTCGAACACGCAAAGTTTGAAGAGAACTGGGGAGTCGATGTCGGTATTTTGATAGACGCAGTGCGATCAGGTGCAAGGATAAAGGAGGTTAACATTGGTTTTAAAAACCACTTAATGAAGCCACTATTAGACCTGCGGGAAATGGCACAGCAGGTGGCTGAAACCATCATCAAAAGGGCTACAAAACAAGATATCATCAAAGATCTCGCTTGGGTGTCCACACCACGCTATCATATAACTCACCATGAACCCACTAAAAAAGTGAAAAAACCGATGGCCAAACTTGCTGTCTTCGATTTCGATGATACGTTAGTCGATGGTAGAACCATCGATAAAATAGCTCAAAAATTTAATCTTACCGAAGAACTGGAAACCGTGCGTAAAACCACGCCTCCGGGACACACACAGTCCCTAAAAATTGCAAAGCTTCTCAAAGGTGTTAAACTTCAAGACATGCTGCAGGTCGCAAAAGAGATGTCACTCATGCAAGGTGCAGAAAAAACGCTAAACGAAATAAAAAAAGTTGGTTGCAATATAGCTATCGTAAGCGACAGCTACAGGCGGGTGATAGAAGCTGCGATTGGTGAGCTACCAATTGATTTTATCGTTGCAAATGAACTCGAAGTAGAAGATGGCGTGCTAACCGGCAACCTGCAAATGCCGTTTGGCTGGGCAAAAAAAGAGGGTTGTTTAAAACATTCGGTTTGCAAGCTCGCCGCCCTCAAAAGGCTCGCTGAGGAAATCGGTGCCGATGTGAAAGATGTGATCGCGGTTGGTAATGGCGATATTGATACGTGCATGGTAGAAGCGGCCGGCCTCGGGATCGCTTTCAATCCAAGTTCTGTCAGGTTAATTGAAGTGGCCGATGTTGTGATAAAGGAGAAGGACTTGCAAAAGATTTTAGAACATCTACACCAACGTTTGTTATGAGATGTTGGGTTAATGCAAACTTCAGCGCAGCTTACCTCGCAATTCATAAAAGCAAGGCAACTATATTAGTGCTGGTGTGAGTTTGGGCAAAATAATTCGCATCACTGGACCTGTCGTTATCGCCAGCGGGATGAAGGGTTCGGAGATGTACGAACTCGCGCGCGTCGGCGAGCAAGGTTTGATCGGAGAAATAATTGGACTGACAGGAGACCGCGCAACCATCCAAGTTTACGAGGAAACATCTGGAATAAAACCGGGAGAAAAAGTTGAAGGCACCAGAAAGCCGCTCTCAGTAGAACTTGGACCCGGGTTGATCTGCGCGATATACGATGGCACTCAACGACCACTCGACATAATCAAGCAAAAAACTGGAGATATGATAGCGCGAGGCGTCTTTGCGCATCCCTTGCCCCGCGACAAAAAGTGGGAATTTGTGCCAAGGGTGAAAAAAGGAGATAACGTTGTTGGTGGGGATGTGCTGGGCACGGTCAAAGAAAGCAAAATCGTGGAGCACAGAATTCTCGTGCCCCCAAACGTCAACGGTAAGGTCACCGACATCGCCGATGGTCCCCACAAGGTCGAGGATATCGTAGCTACCGTAGAGACCGCCCATGGCAAAGAGAAAGTTTCGATGATGCAAGTCTGGCCGGTGAGGAAGGCGAGGCCTTTCAAGGAGAAACTTGACCCGTGCGAGCCCCTGATAACCGGACAGCGCGTCGCAGATACGTTCTTCCCCGTGGCCAAGGGCGGAACTGTCGCCATACCCGGCGGATTTGGAACTGGGAAGACCGTTTTCCTCCATCAAGTTGCCAAGTGGGCCGATGCCGACATCATCACATACGTTGGGTGCGGCGAGCGTGGCAACGAGATGTGCGATGTGCTCGTCCACTTCCCGCAGCTCAAAGATCCGCGGACGGACGAATCCCTGATGGCACGAACTGTGCTGATAGCTAATACCTCGAACATGCCGGTCGCAGCTAGGGAAGCGAGCGTTTACACTGGCATCACCATCGCGGAGTACTTCCGCGACATGGGATACAACGTCGCCCTGATGGCGGACTCCACATCGAGATGGGCTGAGGCGATGCGTGAGATCTCCGGTAGGCTCGAGGAGATGCCTGGCGAGGAGGGCTTTCCTGCCTATCTAGCGTCTAGGCTGGCCGAATTCTACGAGAGGTCGGGCCGCGTGCGAACATTAGGTAGCGATGAGAGATTCGGCTCAGTCACCGTGTTGGGCGCCGTTTCTCCGCCAGGCGGTGACCTCTCTGAGCCGGTCACCCAAAACACGCTGCGGATAGTAAAGATTTTCTGGGCCCTCGACACCGGTCTGGCGGACCGCCGCCACTTCCCCGCTATCAATTGGCTGACGAGCTACTCGCTTTACGTGGATGCGATAAAGGACTGGTGGAAGCAAAAGCTTGGTGAGGATTGGAAGGCGCTGCGGACGACGGCCATCGAAATGCTTCAAAAAGAAGCACAATTGGAGGAAATAGTTCGCCTAGTCGGTCCGGATGCGCTGCCC
>Ga0172364_10003921_pt1 | contig 11885 bp, 13 predicted proteins | sample LakKivSesite10cm_FD_114545 | JGI IMG/M metagenome (GOLD analysis project Ga0172364, IMG submission 114545) | Sediment microbial communities from Lake Kivu, Rwanda - Sediment site 10cm | ecosystem: Environmental > Aquatic > Freshwater > Lake > Sediment | place: Rwanda: Western Province, Lake... | reverse complement strand
TGGTTGTTTAACTTCAGCCCACCAGCCTTCCACAAAACCTGAGTATTTAGCGTTACCAGATTTTGTAATACTGCTGTTTTCAGTTAACCCAGTTCTAATGCCTGGATTTGTTTCAACATCAAAATAAACACAATAATATTTTTCAGATATTGAACTAGTAGCATCCCATATCAAGGTTCCATTGGCATTTGTTAACGGATCATAACTTGTGCTTTTATTAAACTTATAATTATTAATTATCTGAAGAATATCACCATTGGTTTTATACTCAACAATTCGTATTGTTTCATCTTCAAAAACCTGTGAATAAACGCCTAGACTGTTTAACAAATCTGTGAAATCAAAATTTTTAGAAATAATGCCTTTGCCATCAACAATAAGGAAATACCTGTAATGCCAGCTACTGTTCCACCAACTTAGTCGAGAATAATTCACAAAAACAGGCTGATCTATTGTATTCTGAATTTTGTTATCATATATTATTTTTACACTCAAGGTTTGACTACCAAAGTATTTAGGAACCCAGTTAAAAGAAAAATTATACACCTTATTTCTTTGTAACCCATCATTTTTAGTGATATTTTGAATACTTCCTTCCTTGCTTGTATTTAGTATTGCTTTAATTGGTTGACTTGTTGTTTGGCCATTGTTTATGATACTTGCAATAACTTTGACTGTTCTGTTAACATATGGTTTTTGGGGGAGAGTTATACTTTGGATTTGTAGATCTGTTTCTTTTTCTACAAAAGTAACTATTTTATCCCATGCATTGTTATTATAATTACCTTCAGGATTTGTTGAGTTATATTTTACCTCTATACTTAGCACATGTTTTTTTCCATCGCCAATATCTGGTGTCCAACTTAGATTAGCATAACAAATTTCATTTATGTTTAAACCCTTACTTTTTGATTTAGTTGAAACAAGATTATAATCGATAAGTAATCCAACATTTATAGGCCTAGGATTATCTTCATCTGCTGTTATATTTTTTGTACCTACATTTTGTATTTTAATGGTAAAATTTACTTCTACACCTTCTTTCAGCGTATAAGGATTTTTGGCACCATAACTTTCCCATTCAACACTATAAATAACAAGATCTGGCCTTTTATTATCTTCTGCATTACTTGTAGTAAAAAAAATATTTAAGGAAAAGAAAAAAACTATAACAAATATAATACCTCTTTGCCTTTTTTTAATTAATAACTTTAACATAATACTTTGTCTCCAGCTGAAAGAATATTTCCCACCAATCTAACCTTACCATAATTTATATTCTAAATGTTGTATTTCTATCTTTCTATTTATCAAATTAAAAATAAATATTTTATATAAATCTTAAAAGCCAAATATTCATGTTAACATAAAATATAAAACATAATTGTATTTATCAGACCGAAAAAGGCATGGTAAAAATGGAACCTGAAATACATAAATCAAGTTTTGTAGCAAAAACCGCGGTGATAATTGGGGATGTTAAAATAGGTAAAGAATGCGGGGTTTATCCTTATGCAGTAATAAGGGGAGATGAGAATTCTATTAAGATTGATGATGGTTCAAATGTTCAAGATTGCTGTGTGATACATGTTAATAAAAATTATAGTGTAAAAATAGGTAAAAACGTTTCAATTGGTCATGGAGCAATAATACATGGAGCAACCATTGAGGACAATGTTATCATTGGAATGAATGCAACAATTATGAATGGAAGTATAATTAGAAGTGGATCGATAATTGGTGCAAATGCTCTTGTTACTGAAAACAAGGAGATACCAGAAAACAGCCTTGTCCTTGGGGTTCCTGGTAAAGTTGTTAAACAAGATGAAAAATTCAGAGAGATGGCAACTAAAAATGCTGAAACATATCAGAAACTAAGTAAAAATCATAAAGAAGGAAAATACATAGAATACAAACCATAAAAAATTTATTTTATGAATGTTAAACATGATAAAACATTAAAATTAGTTTATTCTATTGGTTTTTCTTAACTATATTAATTTAAAGAAAGCTTATACCTTCCTCTTTTCTAAAAGTATCACAACGATTAATGCACTTATTAGTAATGGTATAACAAAACCAGGCACATTTTCATCTGAATTAATATTATTATCTAATGTCTTTGAGCTGTTATTGTTGATAGGATCAAGATAGAATGTATGATTTATAAGAATATTATCTTCACTGGTTCTATTCCAATAATCATCCGAATGCAAAATGACAGGTTCTGGCTCTTGATATCCTTCAACTTTTACTTTTATTAATGCTCTTGTAGTATAAAATGTAGAAGGCATACCAATACAAATGAGATAAGATAAATTAACAAAAAACTCTCTATCTTCCTTATTATCTTCATATGGTGGATCGTAGACTATCTCAATTGAAAGAATTACATCTTTGATTTCCTTTCCTGTAGAATTATCAATTGCCTTAAGTGATAGGTAACTATCGCAAGGTGTATTATCAGATATAACAAAGCTATTAGTGTAAGCTGTACATTCTGTATTAAATAATAAACTTATTGATAAGAGCAAGATAAATATTATAGTTAGATGCATATATTTTTTAATAGTTCTCACCAAATAAGGTTTTATCTTTATGACTATATAAAGGTCTTTAAAACGTTCGGGAAAAACCAAACGATATCATTTATTTTTTAGCTTTTCACGAGTATAATTTAAAAGCCCACCAGCATCCCTAATCGCTAGAATCTCCTTTGGTAATTTTGGGAAAGTAAAAACCTTACCACCAACAACTATCTTTCCATTGTTAACATCAAGCTCTATTTTGTCACCTTCAGAGTAGGCTTTCACTGCATCAGGGCATTCAATAAGAAGAAGACCCTGATTAATCGAGGCTCTGTAAAAAATGCGAGCAAAGCTTTCTGCAACAACAGCATTAACACCAACTGCTTTTAGTCCAACAACTGGTTGCTCGCGAGAGCTACCGCATCCAAAGTTTTTACCAGCGATAATAAGGTCACCTGCTTTTACGTTTTTTGCAAAAGAGGGATCAAGATCTTCTAAAAGATGTGGTTTAATCTCCTCAGGTTTACTACAGGTATAGGTGTATTTACCTGGGAAAAGCATATCCGTGTTAATATTATCACCATAATGCCATATCTTCATTTTTTTATCACCTCACGTGGGTCAGTGATTTTACCATAAATCGCTGATGCTGCAGCAGTCGCAGGACTAGCAAGATATATCTCTGAGTCTTTACAACCCATACGGCCTTTGAAATTACGATTAGACGTACTTAGGCATCGTTCACCTGGTGCAAGACAACCCTGATGTGCACCAAGACATGGTCCGCAACCAGGAGGAAGCAGAACACCACCTGCTCTAACCAGTGTCTCAATTACTCCTTCTTTTAATGCTTCATCATAAATATCCTTTGATGCTGGTAATATAAGGAGTCTAACATTTGGATGAACTTTTTTATTTTTTAGAATGTTAGCAGCTATTTTTAAATCAGATACTCTACCATTTGTACAAGTACCAAGAAGACACTGTTGAATCTCTACATCCTTAACCTTGTTTACTGGTTTAACATTATCAACAGAATGAGGACAAGCAACCACTGGGACAATACTTGTTAAATCATATTCAAGTTCTTTTGTATAAGTAGCATCTTTATCAGGATAAATAGCATCATATGAAGAAGATGATATCTTCAGTGATGTGAGATATTTTTTTGTTGTATTATCCACAAAAAACACAGAGTTTTTTGCATCCATCTCTACACCCATGTTACAGATAGTAAATCGATCATCAACAGAAAACTGATCCAAGTCACCATGGTATTCAACAGAACAATAACTAGCACCAGAAGCAGAAACATCACCAATAATATGTAGAATCACATCTTTGGCGTATACACCAGGGGGCAGTTTACCCCTTAGTGTTATTTTGATACTCTGAGGCACTTTTAACCATGTTTCACCAGTGAGTAAAAGCGCTGATGCCTCAGTACGATCGATACCAGATGAAAAAGCACCAACTGCACCATAAGAGCATGTATGAGAATCGCTACCCAAAAGTAGTTGACCTGGTAATGCAAGACCTTTTTCTATAACCACCTGGTGGCAGACACCATAACCAATATCATAAAAATTTTTTATATCAAATTTTTTGACAAACTCTCTTACTGCTTTATGACCAACAGCTATTTTCTCGGATGATGCTGGTATTACATGATCAAGAACAATTATAGGTAGATTTTTGGAATAAACACCATGCTCTTCGAGATCAGGTTTTATTTTCTCTATAATAGCAGATGTATTATCATGGGTTAGAAGATGATCAGGGTGAACTGTTACTATCTGACTTGGAACTACTTTTTTTTCTTTAGCATATTTTGCAAGTATTTTTTCAGTAAAAGTCGTACTCATATTATTTTTGCCTCCACTAACTATAAATCATTTTAATACTAACAAAAACAGGAATCATCTAGCCCTCTTTAAATTTTTTTTAAAAAACATTAATGACATAATTGTTATTATGACATAATCGCAAGTAAATTATAAGTTCTACATTATACATAATAGTAATTGAAGGGTAATATAGGATGGAGAGATTCAAAAAAAGGTTTCTTATAAGAGAAACTATTGCTGTTGCAGGAGTAATTGAGTTACTTTTAATAATTGCTTTATTTGCAATAGTACTAGCTATGATACAACTAACATATATACCTGAGATAATGGAGCAAAATGAAGCAAAACATATGGATGAAGTATCTAATCAGTTCTCACGACTAAAAGCGATGATAGATATACAAGCAAAACAAAATACTACAATACCTATTTCTAATATAATAACAATGGGCAATAGGCAGCTTCCTTATTTAGTTACAATGCCATCAAGAGGAGATATATCATTAATTGACAATGACACTACAAATAGTAAAATCAATATAACAAATGGCAGTATTAATATTAATTATCCATTGACATCAATTAAATACGAGTCAAATAACCTATATTTCGTTCCTCAAACATATATACTTGAGGGAGGCGGAGTGATTATTAAACAACCAGAGGGAAACCCAGTTATGTGGGAGAACCCGCCTTTTAATGCAACACCTATAAGGGATCATAATGGGCATGTTACAATTATTGAGATGCATTTTGATATTCCAGTTTTTATATGTGAAGATGAAAATGACAAAACCAGTGGCTTAGATTTCTGTTATGTTCGAACAAATTACTCAGATGAACTTTCTGATGATGATTGGAATTATATGTTTAATATCAGCAATATTAATATTTCTTCAGAATATTCTTATGCTTGGTTTAGTTTTGTTAACGCATCCTTTGAAAAAGATGTTAGAGAAAATATAACTTTTTATCAAAAATCAAACTATGTAAGAATTGAGAAAAAAGATGATATAAGAATTGATATGTATTATAGGAAAAATTGCATATATGCCCGACTGGATTAGGGAGTTTAAGAGGAGAGATGAAAAAAAGAAGAATTAGCAGAAACGATAATGCTGTTTCAGGTGTAGTAGAGGCTCTTTTACTTGTGGCTCTTGTTGCAATGATTCTAGCGACGATTCAACTTGTATATATTCCTCCTATTATGGAAGATAAAGAAAATGCTCATATGGATGAAGTAGAAAAACAATTTTCCTATCTAAAATCAACAATTGATATACAATCTATGACTAAGGAAAAAATCCTAATGTCTTCACCTATAACTTTAGGTAGTAAAGAACTCCCATATTTTGTTACAATGGGTGCTACTGGTCAGATTAATTTATTAGATGAAAATGATGTTGGTGATTGTAAATTAAAGGTATTACCTGCACCTACATTTAACCCTCTGAAAACTGAGTTTGATAACGGAATCCCGTTAACTTCAATAAAATACGGGGCATCTAACTCTTATATTGAAGATTATAACTATATTTTAGAAGGTGGAGGTTTAATTGATCAAACACCAAGCGAGAATATGATTGTTAAACCATCAATTATAGTTGAAAATAATACTAATGATATCGTAATTCATTATAATTTACCATTTTTTACTAGTGTTCCAGGGAAAAAATCAGATGTTTGTGGTTACGGTAATGCTGATAAAACTGTTTTTATTCGTACTAATTACTCCACGTTTTATACTTCTTCAAGTAATGATATTACTAAACTTCAAATTTTTACAAATTACCCTGATGCTTGGAATGAATCACTAATAGGAGATAATGGGCTGCTAACAGAATATTATCAAAATGGATATATCAACGTAGTTAGATATGATTCTCAAAATCCACCATTAATAGAAATATTACCTGCGAGTAAAAATATTGATTTAGAAATCGATGTTGTACAAATTAGAGTTCAGATTGGTGCAGGTATCGTTAAATAACTAAAAGATAATAATACAAGAAAGTTTTTTTATTGACTATGTTATATAGATAAAATAAAGATTTGAGGTTGAGAATTAAAACGTAAAGAGCGTTTTAACAATGGAAGAAACAAATAATAATAAAAATGAGAAAGACAAAGTGCTTAAAACAAATATTGTTGGTTTTGATAAGTTATTTGCAGAAAAAGGTATACCTGCTGGTAGTTCTGTTCTTATAGCTGGGGGACCAGGTACTGGTAAGAGTACTCTGTGTAGACAGATATGTTTTAATCTTGTTTCTAAAGGTAGAAAATGTATGTATGTTAGTTTTGAGGAAAGTAAAGAAAGTATTATAAAAAGTATGAAAAATTTTGGGTGGGATATTGAAAAGTATGTTACAAGTGGTGATCTTCTAATACAGAATATTAATCCGCTTGATATTCTTAGGATGAAATTTGGGTCTATTGGTGGCTCTGGGTCTGCTACTGAGTTATCATATAAGATTAAGCCTCTTGTTATTCCAAAGGATTTTCATCCTGATGTTATAGCTGTTGATTCGTTAAGTGCTATTATTGCTGCTTCATTGACTAAGGATAAAAACTACAGGGTTTATCTTCAGCAGTTATTTAGTTTTTTTGAGGATACAGGCGCTATTTCTCTTTTAATAACTGAGACTGATCCCATTCCAACAAGATATAGCGAAACAGGAATTGAAGAGTTTCTTGCTGATGGGATAATAGTTCTTTATAATATTAAGAAGAAGGATTCTCGTGAGAATGCTATTGAAGTTTTGAAAATGAGAAATTGTAAGCATGAGAAAAAGATTGTTTCTATGGAAATAAATGATAAAGGGATTAAAGTGTTTCCGGATAAACGTGTTGTGATTGATAGTTAAAATTTTTGTTTTATAAGTATTTGAATGGTGGTTCGTGTTTATTTAGTTTTATTGCACCGTATCTTTGGATCTGGTTTTCTATGAGTTTTACTTGTATTTGGGTTAGGCCTGTTCTTTTTAGAATTAGGTTGTCATCTTCGTCGTAGATTCTGAGTGTACCATCCTCTACACATGATATGGCTTTGATTAGTTTGCCGTTTTGCAGCCATATCCAGATGTTCATGTTTTTCGCGTTCATTTGTGACCACCTTTGTAGTTTTATTCTACAATATTTATTTTATTCTGCTTTATATATAAACATTTCTATACAATTATGTTCATTTATGTTAATTTTATAGCTAAATGTGAATATTATCGTTCTCTCCCCTCAGATGCAAATGATGATGTGTTATACAATTAACATTTTATTCGAAAATTGTTATTTTTTTAACGTTTTGTAATTTTTAGTGGATAAATTAATATATAAATCCATTAAAAATGGTTAAAAAGACAAATAAAGTAATATACAAGCAAACACATATAGAAAAAAACTTAAACTAATAGAGGGGATGAAAAAAGATGGAGAGAGTAAAAACAGGTATCCAAGGCCTTGATAATATGATAGGAGGAGGCCTACCAAAAGAATCAACCACTTTAGTTTCTGGGCCACCAGGCGGAGGAAAAAGCATTTTTTGTTTTCAATTTCTATACGAAGGAGTAAAAAAAGGAGAAAAATGCCTATTTTTAACTTTAGATAAACAAGTTGAAGGCTTACTAACCCAATCAAAAGAACTAGGTATAGATTTCCAACCATTCATTGAAAATAATACTGTTAAATTCCTGTTTTTAAATATCAATAAAAAACTTGTCTATGAGACTATGACCAATGAAATCCTTTCAGGAGAATATGATCGGATTGTCTTAGACTCAATTACACCATTGTCTGAAATGCCGATATCATTAAAAAGTATAGAAGTAGATAATAATATGGATATTGCCGACTCTGAGGAGCTTTTATCTGAAACTAATGCACCGCTTAGAAGATTGCACCTGCGATATATAATGAATGCACTTGAAACATCAAAAGCAACATCAGTAATAACCTCAGAATTACCCACAGGATCATCATTTTTATCAAGAGATGGTATATCAGAGTTCTTAGCAGATGGTGTTGTAACCTTAAGCCTTGACCCAACAATGGATAGACGGAAACTATCTATAATGAAAATGCGCAACACAAAACACTCACTAAAACCACATGATATTTCAATTGATTACGGCGGTATAAAACTAATATAAAGAAATGAAAAAGATATGTTTAAATACAGACCCCCAAAAAAACTTCGAGCACTTTTTATTATTCACTACGCACCATTATTACTTATTATAATGATAGGACCATTAACCGCACTATATGGCATATGGAGGATGCCGATTAATATTCTTATATCAATCTTCTTAGGAATAATAATTTTTCTTATTGGAACCTTCGTTTATTTTAAATGGGAGATATTCTGGCATAAAACATTCAAAGGGCAACTCGTAACAGAAGGAATATTTCGGCATGTGCGTCATCCGCATTACACGTCACTAATCATCATTGGTTTTGGATTAGCATTTTTCTTTTACTCAACAGCAGCATTATTAATTGCTGTTATTGCAATACCAATTATGATATGGAGCATAATCGACGAAGAAAAACATTTAGTAAAACAATATGGAAACGAATACAAAGAATACATGAAAAAAGTTCCTTATAGAATCATCCCGCGGCTTTTTTAGACCTAATAACTAGTTTTAAATTAATAATAGAAAATACTACATAAAAGTGATAATAAGTTTTATATATTATATCCTATATGCCTTATTTCCTGGTCCATACCAGACATTAATCGGGCAATTCAACAATGAAACCCGTAATCAAACACCTAACGCATTTGTTTTTGGCTGTTTGTGAAATGTCACGGTTGGACAACAACATGGATCAGTAATTACATATCAAATAAAAAAATAGTGATAGAGAGTGTAAGATATGCCAGATATACATCGTCCAAAACAAGGTTCAAGGGGCTATTGGCCAAAAAAAAGAGCTAGAGCTGAAACTCCACATATAAAAAGCTGGCCAGAAGGTGGAGATAAACCAAAAATCCAAGGATTTTTAGGTTACAAAGCAGGAATGACCCATGCTCTAATAGTAGACTACAGACCAACATCAACAACAACTGGAAAAGAAGTAAGAATGCCAGTCTCAGTTGTTGAAACACCACCAATGAAAATCGCAGCAATAAGAGCCTATAAAAAAACAGTTAACGGATTAAAAACAACAGGGGAAATATGGGCTAGTAAACTTGATCCAGAACTATCAAAAAAATTACCATTATCAAAAAAGGATGAGAAGAAAAAATGGGATTTCACAAAAAATACAGATGATATACGTGCATTAGTTTACACACAACCAAAACTTGTAACAGGTATTCCTAAAAAAACCCCTGAAATCAGAGAATTCAGAATCGGCGGAGGAAGCATAGAAGATCGAATAAAATACGCAAAAGAAATACTTGGAAAAGAACTAAAAGTAAACGATGTAATAAAAGAAGGAGACATGTTTGACGCGATCGCGGTCACCAAAGGAAAAGGTTTCCAAGGTCATGTAAAAAGATTTGGCGTAAAACTACTCACACATAAAAACTCAAAACATAGAAGAATGATTGGTACACAAGGTTCATGGCACCCAAGCTATGTCCAAGCAACAGTACCAAACGCAGGACAACTAGGATACCAACAGCGAACAGAACATAATAAACGTATTTTAAAAATAGGTGAAGACGGAGAAGAAATAAACCCAGCTGGTGGTTTCCCAAATTATGGACTTATAAGAAACTCATATGTTATTATACATGGTTCAATACCAGGACCAGTAAAACGACTAATAAGCATGAGAGAAGCAGTAAGATACCAACGTGGCGTAGAAGTTCAAAAAGCAGAAATAACCTATATATCAACTACTAGTAAACAAGGAGCATGATGAACCATGGTCAAAGTTAATGTTTATAATATTGATGGATCCTCATCTGATAAAATTGATTTACCAGAGGTTTTTCACACACCATACAGGCCTGATATAATAAAAAAATCATTTAACGTGCTTCACAACAACAGAAGACAACCATATGGTTCTGATCCTCTAGCAGGCGCAAAACATTCAGTACAATCAGTTGGAAAAGGCAGGGGTATGTCACGTGTCCCAAGATTAACACAGGGTCAAAAAGCAGCTCTTGCACCATGTGTAGTTGGTGGAAGAAGAGCACATCCACCAAAAGCAGAAAGAGTCTGGGATGAAAAAGTAAACAAAAAAGAAAAAAAAATAGCCCGTGACTCAGCAATAGCAGCAACATCAGACAAGGATATCGTAACAAAAAGAGGACATAAATTCAATGAGAAAATAACATTACCAGTTATTGTTAATGATAAATTTGAGGATATCAAAAAAACAAAAGACGTAATCGAGGCACTTGACAAAATAGGCATATACGATGATGTCCTACGCGCAGCAAACGGCAAACATATCCGTGCTGGAAAAGGAAAAGTCAGAGGACGAAGATACAAAACACCAAAATCTTTACTAATTGTTTCAACAAAAGACGAGGTTAAAAAAAGCGCTAGAAACCTAACAGGTGTTGACGTAGTATCACCTAATCATATAAACATAGAACATCTCGCTCCTGGCGGGCATGCTGGTAGACTAACAATATTTACAAAATCTGCACTTAAACAAATAGGGGGTAGCAAATAATGGACCCATACGACATAATCTATCACCCCTATGTTACAGAAAAAACAATGAATTTTATGGAAAAAGGCAATGCACTAGAATTTGTTGTTAAAAGAAATGCAACAAAAAATGAGATTAAAAAAGCTATTGAAAAAATGTTTGAAACTAAAGTCAAAGAAGTAAACACAAGGATAACAAAACATGGGAAACACGCAGTTGTAACATTTATGCCTGATGTTAATGCCGAAGACATTGGTATGCGAATAGGCATATTCTAAGAGGGAAAAAAATGGGAAAAAGATTAATACAACAACGCCGAGGAAGAGGAAAATACAGATTCAGTTCCCCTTCACACAGATTCCAAGGGGAAATAAAATATATACAAGACAACAAAAAACTCGGTGGAACAGTTGAGGAATTAATTCATGATTCAGGACGAACAGCACCACTTGCAAGAGTCACAATAGGTAAAGAAAAAACACTTATGATTGCTCCTGAGGGAATTAAAGTAGGTGATCAATTAAGATTCACAGATGATAAAAAAGAAATGGAAATAGGTGACATATCAACTCTTGGTAAAATCCCTGAAGGAACACCCATTTATAATATAGAATTAGCACCTGGTGATGGAGGAAAAATAGGGCGCGCTGGCGGCAGTAACGCAACAGTTGTTGCCCATGAGAAAAACACAACAGTTATTCAACTCCCATCAGGTAGTTTTAAAACACTGAATTCATCATGCAGAGCAACCGTAGGAGTTGCTGCTGGTGGTGGAAGAAAAGATAAACCTTTCATGAAAGCAGGTAAAAAATATTTTGCTTATAGAAACAGAGGAAAACAATACCCTGTTGTTCGTGGTGTTGCTATGAACCCTGTTGATCACCCTCATGGTGGT
>Ga0172364_10003920_pt1 | contig 11886 bp, 10 predicted proteins | sample LakKivSesite10cm_FD_114545 | JGI IMG/M metagenome (GOLD analysis project Ga0172364, IMG submission 114545) | Sediment microbial communities from Lake Kivu, Rwanda - Sediment site 10cm | ecosystem: Environmental > Aquatic > Freshwater > Lake > Sediment | place: Rwanda: Western Province, Lake... | reverse complement strand
TCATCGATCGTGGCGGTCAAGGTTTGTTCGAAGAGTTCGAAATCGATCCCGGACATTTTTTCAAAAGTCCTCGTCCAGGAGTCATCGCTTTCAAAGGGCTGGAAGAGGCCGGCGTATCGTCTGATGAACGGACTGGCTAAAGCTTCCCTCAGGTACTTTTGTGACTCTTGGTGGAGGCCAAGCCTCTCCGAGCATCGGGCCAGAAAGAGGTAGGCTTCGAGGTCCAGTGAGTTTCGGGGCCGGTTTTCCAGGGCCCGCAGGAAAAACCGCCTGGCCGTCTCGTAGTCTTCCTGCCGGAAAAACTCCATGCCGATCCTGAACTCATCATAGTCGAGCTTGACGAGGGCTTTCCGTAGCGAGCGGGAAGCCGTGAAGCTGATCTTATAGAAATGCTTGAAGAAAGGGAAGGAAGTCCGGGGGCGAGCGAGGAGATGGGCTGTCTGGCCGGTCTCGAGATGGAGGCGTTTTTTCGACAAAAAGCTCCTGACGACGACTTCCCCGCTGCCCTCCAGTGACGTCACAAAGACAGCCATTTCCCGGATTTTTTTCGGGCTGATGATGATCCTGGTCACCTGTTGGCGGCCGTCGAGAAAAAAGCTGCAGACGTCTTTTCCGTAGGGGCTGCCGTCGTTAACCTCAAATTCCCGGGTGGGGTTGTCTGGGGGCAGGACGAGCGGCAGGGAAAGCCTCTGCCTGGGCCTGTTTTGACTGGCGGTACTGAAGATGTTCAGCGCCGGGTTCTTGTACTCGAAATCTTTAAAGTAAAAGCGCTTAATCAGTTCGTTTTTCTCCCGCACGTTTTTGTAGATCCTGATGACATCGGGATAGAACTTCTGATTTCTGAAAAAATGCCCGTAGGCAGCGCTCGAGATGATGATGAAATTGAACCGCTCATAGGGCGCGAAATTCCTGGAATAGAGAAAGGGCGCAGAAAAAGCTGGATAGCTGTAGTCCTTCCCGCTCGTCGGCGGAGAAAACCATTCCTTTCCAAAAATGCTTCCTTCGGGTATGTTCCTTCTGATCCAGCGTTCAGCGACCTCGGTCGTGTCGTCCTCCCAGAGGTAATAAGTCTTGATCAGGGCAGAATACTCAAGGCTCAAAATGACCAAGGCCACAAGGGTGGGGCTGACAAATTTTTTAAGCCCGGGATTCTTAAAAAGGCGCTGGAGCGCCTGCAAGCCAAGCATTCCCAGGAAGGAATAGATCACGGCCAACGGGGGGATGTCCCTGTACCTCGAGAAGCCCAGGAATCCCAGAGCCCCCAGGAAATAGGCCAGGCCGGAGAGGGCTAAAAAAGCGTTGCTCTTGTTCCGGCGGACCAGAACCCAGACGATTCCGAGTCCGATCAGGACAAAAAAGACCAGGCCCTCGGCGGTGAGAATGTTTTTTAGTCCCAGGAAATACTTGTTGTATTGGACGTATTCAAGGCCTGTCCGGGGTTTGATCGGCCTAAGATAATGTTCCGTCTCATGGACGATCCGGATGAGAAGGGCCGAGGATCTCGCGAACCGGCGGAAATGAAGCACCGCGTAGGGATGGGCAGCAACGAAACCGACAAGTGAGAAAAGACCCGCCAGGTATATTTTCGGGTCGAGACAAACCCGGAGAAATCTTTTTTTTACCGCTGGAAAACCCAATAGATGGGCCAAGAAAAGAGCCGCCAGGATGAAAAGGCCGTTGTATTTTGTGGCCACGGCGATGCCGCAGATAAACCCGGCCAGGGCATAATCCCACCAGCGTCGGATTTCCAGGAGCCGGGCACAAAAAAGCAGAGCGAGGGCATAGAAAAAAGTCATCGGAACGTCCAGGACAATCTGGTGGCTGTAGCAGATGTGGATGAACGATACGGAGAAGAAAAACGAAGCGAGGAGTGCCTCCCCTCGGGAATAAAGTCTCCTCCCGATGGCGTAGACGAAAAGGATGGTCAAAGAACCCATAAGGGCGGAGAGGAGTCGCGCAGCCAAGAGGATCTGGTCGAAAGAAAATTCGAACAGGCCCGAGCCGCCGTGAACTCCGATGAGGGAGAGAAATCCGGACAGGCCTCTCAAGATAACGGCGGCGATGTAGTTGAAAAAAATCGGGTAGTAAAAGACGGGGTCCGGCCTCCAATCCCCGTGATAAATTTTCTCGATGTGCTTGGCCACAGGAATATCGTCAACTCGCTCGTAAACGGACGATACTCCCCACAGCCTGAAGATGGTTCCGCTCGCAAAGATGAGGAGGAGGGCGATGAGCAAGCTGTGGCGCTTAAAAAATCTCATCACGTGCTTCATGCTGTCAGGATATTATAGTGAAGCCAGAGGGCCTTTTCAATGAGTCAGAGCGACAGATAATCCTGAATGGAGCAGAAGGGAAAGGAGGCCAGGAGTCGTGCCAGCTTCCTTCTGGCGGTTTTGATGTTGACATAATGGATGAACCTTTCTTTCCTGGCGAGCTTCAGCCGCGGGGAGGAAACGTCCACCTCCCGCGGATGGAGGCAGAGCATGGCGGGCTGGCCTCTCCTGTTTAGGGCTCTGATCCCCAGGCTGATGAGAGAGCCGGGGAATAGCCTGAAGAAGAAGCCGCTGGCGAAAGGAATTCTCAGCCCGAACAGCGACACTGTCGACGCCGGGATCTCGACCAGATTTCCGATGGAATGGGGAAATCTTCTGGCCCGGCTGTCTCCATAGAGGAATGTCCGGGCCGGGAAAAGGCTTGAATCATACGCCAACCCGTGTTTCTCGAGAGCGTCAAAGAACCAGGGCAGCCGAGTGTTGATCGACCAGGAAGGAGCTCTGTAGCCGAGGATACCCTGTTGGCTGATTCCTTCAAGGACAGCCAGCGATTTCTTGAGATCAGCCCTAAAGACTTCAGGCGTTTGTTCGTAGACGAGGACATGGTCATACCCATGGGAAGCGATTTCGTGGCCTTTTTCTTGAACGAGCGGAACGATGCCGGGGTGCCGTTCAGCTGTCCGGCCCAGGATGAAAAAAGTGGCCCTGGCCTGATGTTCGGCACAGAGGTCGAGAAGCCCCCGGACATTGACCTCCAGCCGTTCATCCACTTCGACCTGCGGACCGAGTCCGGTCGAGGGGTAGTTGGCCCGAAACCACTCTTCGACATCGAAAGTGAGCAGGTTCAGCATTGGGCTATTCCTCGGGCTTACGGCCCTCGACGGCTAAGGTGGTGGCCAGGCGCTTGTTTAAAGCGCCGAGTGGCTCGTTCGTCCCGACTTGTCTGGCCAACCCGAACGGGAAAAAGAGGAAAAGGACGGATTCAACCGGGCATTTAGCAGCCCAAAAATAACTCCTGATTTCTTCGGCTGTGTACGTTTTCAAATGCGCATATTTTCTTCTTTCGATGGCCTTGAAAAAAGCCAGGCTGAGGTTCTGCCCGTTAGTCGTCGTGACGATAAGCCTTCCCTCCGGCTTGGTCACGCGGCCGAGCTCGCTGACGAAAGGCCCCCCCGCTTGGATTGATTGGATGACGTTGTTGGCGATGACGAGCTCGAAGCTGGCCGCCTCGAAGGGCAGCTTCTTTCCGGATGATTGGACAACAGCCAGGCCTTTCCTTCTGGCGTAGACGAGCATTTCCAGCGAGATATCGACCCCGACAAGCAGATTGTCCCGGGCGAGAGATTGAGAGAAGTGCCCCGTTCCGCAGCCTACGTCGAGGATGGCCTCGTCCCTGATCCTCCCGATGAAGCGGAGCAGTTGGTGGCGGACGAAATGGAAGTTTTTCCGGCTGATGTAACTGTTGGCGGCTTCGCTGTCCCCCATTTTCTCGGAAACCCGGCGGAAGTAATCTTCCCAGGTTTTGTCTTCGGGATCTTCTCTGAGCATGACCGGGATATCGTCGGCCAAAGGAAAGCGTTCTCCGCATCTTTGGCAGATTAGAAGCCGGCCCTCCTGGCTGAGGCGACCTCCGCAACTGAGGCATCTTAAGATAGGGAGTAGTTTGTCCAGGTTCATCAGATGGAAAGTTCCTTGCGCAAATATTTGCCCGCTTTCGAAGCCAGCGGGCCGGGGATCAGACTTTTCCAGAGAAATGAGCCTAACTTGACGGGAAAGCTTCTGCCGGAAAGCGGCTTTTTATACTTCCGGATGGGGAGGTAAAAGCACGAGTACTCGTGAAGCTCAATGCCCCATTTTTTCTTGTACTGCTCCTGGCCGGGATAGCGGATCGGCCCGAAATCGAAGCAGTCAAAGTCGTTGGCCATAGCCCACCGGATGAGCTCGAAGTGGAGAAAGTCATTGCCCCTTAAGGAGAAATATTTTTCGTCCGATGCGATGTCGGTGATGTGAACAGATTTGCCCACCGCCCAGCCTAAAAGGGCGGAGATGGTAGCATCGCCAAACCTGGCCAGCCAGAGTTTCATGTGTTTTTCAAGGTTCTTATGAAGAGTGAGAAAATAGGCCAGGGGATGGGGCGGGCTGCCCAGCCTCTTCATGCTTTTGAGGTGGAGGGGATAAAACTTCCTGGCGACGTCCTCAGCGCTCTTTCCTTCCTCCAATTTGAGCCCAGAGCGGCCGGCCTTCTTGATGTTCTTCCGGACGCTTCGGTCCACCCCGCTCCAGAGGTTCATGTCTTTCCGGAGGGGCAGGATTCCGTAGGAATAGAGGTTTTCCTTCTTGAAGAGGCTTTCTACGAATTCCTGGCCGTCAGGAAAACACCTGATTTCCACGTAGTCAAAAGGCCTTTTCTCTCGGTTCCGGGCGATGACGGCTGGAAATTCAGCCAGGATCTTCTGCTTCTCTTGCAGGTTGAGATCAGGCGAAAAGAGCAGGCCCCCGTATTCTGAGAAAGGCTGGGAGAGAAGCCGCTTTCCGTAGATGAGGCTTTGGTGGAAAAAAGACGGGAAGACGGCCTGAAGGCGGCCGCGATGCCTATAGAGCCAGTAATGCGCTTCGAGTCCATAGACAGCTTCGACTGTTTTTTTGAAGCCGCTAAGATGGCTGAACCGGCCCCAGGGGTGCTCGAGGACGAAGCTATCCCAGGAACTTGCCAGGCTGTTTTCAAACCGACTCCAGCCTTCTTCGTTCATCTATCGGGTTTGGGAGACGAGGAAAACGCCCAGGATGATGAGAGCCGCGCCGGCCCACCTGAGGGGGGAAATCTCTTCCTTGAAAAAAACAGCCGAAGCGATGAGCACCAGGGCAAAAGTGAGGCTGGCCAGGAGGTAAGAATAACTCAGGTCGAACCGGGATAGGATGACCAGCCAGAAAAAAAATCTCGCGGCCGAAAGAATGAGCCCGGCCAGGACAGGCCAGGAAGTCAGGGCCAGGTTGAAAAACCTGAAATCGACCTTCCTTCCGGCCAGCTCATTCATCCCCGTTTTGAGGAGGACCTGGGCAGCCGTCCAGATTAGCATCAAGAGGATGAACAGAGCCATCTCTTTCATGCTCGCCTCCTTCATTTGTCTTCGATTTCCTTTTTCAAAAGGCCCAGCTCCTGAGTCAGCTTTTTGTTGGCCTCTTTGAGCTCCGAGATGGCCACGGAGAAGTGAATCAGGATAACCGTCAGGCCCATGATCAAAATCAGGAAGAGTGCTGCCGGAGGATAGCCAATTCCGACGAAGTAGGAAAACTTATCCAGGAGCCTCCGGAACAGGGAAATGACGAGGAAGACAATGGCCATCCCCAGCCAGAGGATGGAAAACTCTTCTTTCAGCCTTTTTCGGCGGATGAGCTCGAGGATAAAAATGATGAGAAGGATGCTTCCGACGATGGCCAGGATTTGAATCCTGAAAACTTGGACGTTTTCCATTCCATCCCTCTAATCGTGTTTTCTTAGGATGAGAACAAATATAGCCAGGAAGACCTTGACCACATAATAGACAGAGCGGAAAATGCCAATCGAGGACTTTCCGCGCCGCCGAGTGTCCATTTCCACCGGGATCTCGATGACGGTCATCCCCTTTTTCTTGAGGATGTAGATCGCCTCAGGCTCCGGGTAGTCATCTGGATAATCCTGGCTCAGAAGCTCGATGGCTTTTCTGTTGTAAGCCCGAAAGCCTGAGGTGCTGTCGGTTATTCGCTCGCCCAAAAGAAAGCGGTTAGTCAGATCAAACAGCCTGATTCCGATCTTCCTGAAGGGAAGCGACTTGTAGGAGCCTTTCTCGATAAACCTCGACCCGATGACGACATCGGCCTTGCCTTCGAGCAAGGGAGCAAGAATTTTTCGGACTTCGCCGGGCTTGTGCTGGCCGTCGCCGTCGATCTGGACGGCTACGTCGTATCCCTTTTCCCGGCTGTATATGAACCCGGTCTGGACGGCTCCGCCGATTCCCACGTTGACAGCGAGGTCGATCACCCTGGCAAAGCCGAATTTTCTGGCCGTCTCAGACGTGCGGTCTGTGGAGCCGTCGTTAATCACCAGGATGTCGAAGTCAGGACAGTGCTCTCTTGCGGCCGGGAGGACCTGACCGATGTTTTCTTCTTCGTTGTAGGCAGGGATGATGATGATCTTTTTCACGAATTCCTGAATCGGTCCGGCCAGAAATATATATCTGCCTGGGGAAATTGTCAATGAGACCGCGTGTTGACAAAACGGAGCAACGAGGACAAGATTATGGAGTGGATGAAAGGGTAATCGCTAAGGCAGAAACAGCAGACTCCGGCTCACCGCGAGGCCAAGTTGCTCTTTACAGAGAAACCCTCGTTGAGGAGGTATTTTTTGCCCTCGGCTGCTCCCGCGACGGTGTGATCCGCAAGTTGCTGGGGCCTCTGGCACGGCTTCCGGCCGGCCGCCTCGGCCGGATTGCCGCCCGGGCCGACTGTGAAGTCGGATTATCAGGGCTGAGCGGCGGCGCGCGTTTGATTCTGCCCGATCTCTCCGTCTGGCCCGTGGCGCGTGGTGTAGAGAATATCCCCAGAGAGGGACCACTGCTCATCGTCTCTAATCATCCGGGCGGGTTTGATTCGCTCGCGGTCATGTCCTCTGTCCCAAGGAAAGATCTCAAGGTCGTAATTTCGGACGTCGCTCTTACCCGGGTGCTGTCAAACGCCCGCCGATACTTCATCTATATCCCCGAGAAGGATGCCGGCCGCAGCAAGGCCTTGTGGGAGTCCGTCGGTCATCTCAAGAACGGTGGGGCCCTGTTAATTTTTGCCCATGGTGAAGTGGAGCCGGACCCTGAGCTCGGGCCGGGCGCCAGCGAGACCATCGAAGAGTGGTCCCGCAGTGTCGAGATCATGCTGCGCAGAATTCCCGAGACCTGGCTTCAAGTGACGATTGTCAGCGGTGCCGTGATGGCGAAGTTCATGAACAGTCCAATAACTAGAATCCGGAAGGCCGCCGCCGAGCGGCAGAAGCTGGCTGAGGTGCTTCAGATCTGCCGGCAGATGCTCTTTCCGAGGAGCGTTCGGACCGATATCCACATCTCGTTCGCCAAGGCAGTCAGGGCAATGGATTTGGCCGGGAATGACCTTATGCTTGCCGTGATCCGGATGGCCCGGCGTCTCCTTGAGGATCACCTTGCTTTTCTGAAGACCGCTCCATAAACAAACATGTTTGCTGTCCCCAATTTCATGCAATTTCACCTACAATTTCAACTTCTGTAAAAAAAGTTTACAAGACAACCTCGGCGGTCTTTCACCTGAGTCTCAATCTATTGTAAATAAAGGAATTAAGCATATTTGGTAATTGGCATAAAAATTGCTCAATTTGCATTCTGAGGATTTCTCTTTTATCATAAGGAAAAAAAGGATGTTTCGAAAAAGTCTATGGTGGCCAAATTTCTTTCTTATTCCATCCCTTCTTTTTTGCCTCCATTTCCAGGCTTGGGGCGGCTCAAGGGCCGAGGAAGCGGCCCGCGCCGGCGGGATTCTTCGCATCAGGCCTTTTTTTTCAGGTCCATTTCGTTCCCAGCTAGACCCAGCCAGCAATGCCCATGTCTTCATCATCGAGCAGCTCTATGACGGCCTGGTTAAACTGGACAGGAAGCTCAACATTCTTCCTTCCTTGGCCGAATACTGGACTATTTCTGAGGATGGGAAAAAGTGCACCTTTTATTTAAGAAAAGGGGTCAGGTTCCACCACGGCCGGGAGCTTGACGCCGAGGATGTCAAGTTTTCTTTAGAGAGGCTCGTCAACAAGGAAATCACCCATCCCTCTTTCCAATATTTTACCTCCAAGGTCGTGGGCGCCCAGGATTATTGGGAAGGAAAGGCTTCGGAAGTCGAGGGGTACAAGGTCCGCGATAAGTACACTTTTGAAATTTTATGGAAAAACCCCTATGTTTCCGGCCTCTACCTTTTGAGCATGGCTTTCTCGAAGATTCTACCCCGAGACCTCGTCATGTCCCAGGGAAAGGGCTTTTTTCAGAAGCCTTCGGGCACAGGTCCGTTTAAGTTCGCCTACTGGCTAAGAAGCCCTAAACTGGAAATCGTCGGAATTAGGCTGGAACGAAACGATCAATATTTCAGCAATAAACCCTATTTGGAAGCGATCGAGTTCAGTCCTTACTATACTCTTGACCATTTCTTGGCTAAGGAAATTGACATCATTCCCTACATGTCCGAGAGGCTTTCCGAGACGGATTGCCAGGTCCTGGAAAATGAAGGCTTTGCCACCGTCTACTTGGGTCTGAGCTGCCACATCCCGCCTCTGGACAAGCCGCCTGTCCGCCGGGCCATTTCTTTGGCCATCGATAAGAAGGAACTGGCCAGGGCGGCTTTCAAGCTGGATACGATTCCTCAGGTGACCCATAACTACATCCCCCCCAAGCTGCCGGGATTTTTCCCCGCTGATGACGGGGAAAGTTATAACCCGGCTGAGGCCAAAAAGATCCTCGCCGGAGAAGGATTTTTTAGCGAGACCGATTTTCCTCCTTTCGTTCTCTTTTTTAGGCAGCCCAGGAATGAAGAAGACATGAAGATCTCACGGCTGCTGAGGGACCAGCTGGCCGGCCTGGGCATCAGGCTGAAAACAAAATATTACCGATCCACCGCCGAGCTCAAGGCCTGCCGGGATCCGTATGTCGTCGTGTTTGACTGGCTGATGATGTTCCCGGACCCCGAGAATTTTATCCTCCCTCTCTCTGCCTCGAAATCTATCGTAAACCTCGAGCTCATGCATTACTCGAGCGGCCGGTTGGATGAGCTGGTCAGGGAGGCAGAAGTCGAGCGGAGCTGGACCAGGCGGATCGGTCTTTTTCGAGATATTGAAACAATCCTGAAAAAGGATGTCCCGGCTATCCCGCTGTTTTTCAACCAGCAGCGCCTGGCCGTTCAGTCCTATGTCCGGGGGGTGAAGATTCCGGCCCTGGGATTTTTCTTCCTGGACGCGAAAGACATCTGGTTGGATAAGTGAAGGCAAGAAAAGCGCTGAAAATCTCGCTCTACACAAGATTCATGGTCGCCATCACCTTTATCCTGTTTCTCCTTGTCGGGTCGATTCTCTGGGTGATCGAGAAAAGGGAAGTCATGACCATTTTCAAAGAGGCCCAGAACCGGGGAATCTTGACAGCGCAGAATATCGCCAACCTCAATCTCGAGAGATTGAAGTTCTGGGATGTCGATGGCGTCAAGAAAAACATCGAAGAGCAGGTTGACGAGGAACTTCTTTATGTCGTCGTTTACGATCGTTTCAGCAGTCTTATTGCCTCCAATAACCTCGTCCAGGAGAATGATGACATCACCTGCTGCAGCCAGCTTCCGGAGAGTGTGACCGAAGAAAGCGTTTATGTCAGGCCGAAAGATTTCAGGCTCGGCCAGAGAAACGTGCCCATCATCGAGGTAGAAATTCCTGTCTTCACTGCCGGGTCTCCGTCCAGATGGGGCTCGATCAAGATCGGCCTATCCCTGGAGAACATGGAAGCTGAAATCCGCGAAATTCGCCTCGTGCTCATCCTGATCGGCTGCGGGGGCTTCCTCATCGGCATGATCGGCTCGGCTTTTTTAGCCAAACGCATCACCGGGCCTCTTAAAAAGCTGGTTGAAGGCACTGTTCTTATCTCAAGGGGAGATTTTTCTCATGCCATCAGCATCAAATCCAAGGACGAAATAGGAAACCTGGCCCAGAGCTTCAATAAAATGAGCGAAGATCTGCTGCAGACGAGAAAACGAATGGAGGAGGCGAACAAGAAACTCATCCAGGCGGAAAAATTGGCTTCCATCGGACGCATCTCGGCGACGATCGCTCATGAAATCAGGAACCCCCTGACCTCGGTGAAGCTTAACATCCAGAGAATCCTCGAGAACGATGACCTGGATGAGATGGAGAAAGAACACCTGGCCATTTCTCAGGAGGGGATTGCCCAGATAGAAAAATTCATCAAGGAGCTTCTCAATTTTACCCGCGTCTCCGACCTGAATAAAGAACGGTTCTCAATCGAGCAGATTATCGAAGAATCAGTCAAGATGATGAGCGGTTCTCTGGTCGAGAAAAAGATCAGGTTAACCAAAAATTACAGTCGTCACCTCCCTAACATTGTGGTGGACGGGGATAAGCTGAGGCAGGTTTTCTTGAATATTCTCCGTAATGCCTGTGAGGCTGTTGATGAAGGAGGGGAGATTAGCCTGGCCCTGTCTTGCCTTCAGGAGGACGGAGTCCATAAGATCAACGTCAGGATCTCCGACAACGGCGTCGGCATTCCGGAGAAGGATTGGGAGAATATCTTTGAGCCGTTTTTCACGACCAAAGCCTCCGGGTTCGGCCTGGGCCTGGCCAACGCCAGGAAAATTGTCGAGCAGCACAAAGGCTCCATCAGAGTGATGAAAAAAAGAGGCAAAGGAACGGCCTTCGAAATCCAGATTCCTTGCGAGGGGGAAACATGAAATCAGTTTTGATCATCGACGACGATCCATTAATCAGAAAAACCTTATCTAGCCATCTTTCCAGGCAGGGGTTCGAAGTCCAGCTGGCGGAAGGTGGAGACGAAGGAATAGAGAAGTTTAAAGAATTTGGCCCCGAACTTGTCCTTTGGATGTCCGCCTTCCCGATGCCGACGGGCTCGAGGTCCTCCGCCGGATAAAAGAACTGAACAAGAAGACTTGCGTGCTCATCATGACGGCCTATGACGATATGAGGACGACCGTTGACGCCATCAAACTGGGAGCCTTTGAATACCTGGTCAAGCCTCTCAATTTTATCGACCTTGACCTGAGTGTCCAAAAAGCCCTCCAGGTCAAATCTCTGGAGGAAAAGGTTAGTTATCTTATCGAGGAGAAGCAGAAAGAATACACGATCGATAACATCATCGGCCGGTCGCCGCAGATGAGGGAGGTCTTCAAGCTGATCGGCTCAGTGGCCAACACCCGGACGAACATTCTCATCCAGGGCGAGAGCGGCACTGGAAAAGAGCTTGTGGCCAAAGCCATCCATTACAACAGCCCTTATCGTGACGAGCCTTTTATCGTCATCAACTGCTCGGCCATCTCGGATACGCTGCTCGAGAGCGAGCTCTTCGGCCATGCCAAGGGAGCTTTCACCGATGCCGTGTGCGAAACGAAGGGAAAGTTCGAGATCGCCGGCAAGGGCACCCTGTTTCTCGACGAAATCGGCGACATCTCGCCGAATCTGCAATCGAAGCTTCTGCGGGTCATCGAAACGCGGGATTTCATGAAAGTGGGCGGAGAGAAGGTCATGAAGACAGAAGCCCGGATCATCGCCGCCACCAATCACGACCTGAAAGCCCTGATCGAGAAGGGAACGTTCAGGGAGGACCTCTACTACAGGCTGAAAGTCGTGGAGATTTTCCTGCCCTCTCTTCGGGAGAGGAAGGGGGACATTCCCGAGCTCGTGGCCTACCTTCTGGAAAAAATCAATCGGGACCTGAAGAAGAACGTCAGGAAAGTTCCGCCCGAAGTTATGAAGGTCCTGGAAGATCTCCCATGGAAAGGAAATGTCCGTGAGCTTGAAAACGCCTTAACCCGGGCTGTTATCCTGGCCAAAGGCGACGTCATC
>Ga0172364_10003919_pt1 | contig 11886 bp, 11 predicted proteins | sample LakKivSesite10cm_FD_114545 | JGI IMG/M metagenome (GOLD analysis project Ga0172364, IMG submission 114545) | Sediment microbial communities from Lake Kivu, Rwanda - Sediment site 10cm | ecosystem: Environmental > Aquatic > Freshwater > Lake > Sediment | place: Rwanda: Western Province, Lake... | reverse complement strand
GCCCTTGAAGCGAATTACTCCGGGATCGTCTGTCATATCGGGCTGGCTGAAAAGCATCTCCGCCGATACGCCGGCCGCGTGCCCCTCGTCCTCAAAATCAACGGCAAGACCTCGATCCCTCCGGATGACCTGCCCTTCTCCCCCCTGGATGCCAGCGTGGAGGATGCTATCAGGCTCGGCGCGGACGCTGTTGGATACACCCTCTACGTCGGGTCGCCGATTGAAGCGGATGATATCGCCCAGTTCACCGAGGTCAGGCAGGAATGCCGAAAATACGGGATTCCGTTGATCATGTGGGCCTATCCGCGCGGCCCTCATGCCGAGACAAGGGGCGGCGGACGAGATTCGCTGGCCATGGTTGATTACGCGGCCCGCGTGGCCAATGAGCTCGGCGCTACGCTCGCTAAGATCAACCTTCCGGTGCTTCCCAAGGGCGGAAGCTACGATCCCCAGAGTCCTTTTAAAGCTTATAACGCCTTCAAGGACATCTCCGAAGAGGAAGCTTTGAGAATGGTCATTCGATCAGCCGGCCGGACAGGAGTCCTTCTCTCCGGCGGCAGCAAGCTCAGCGACGAGGACCTTTTCCGGAAGGTGCGCCTGAGCCTCGAGGCCGGCGTCGACGGCCTGATCTTTGGCCGGAATATGTGGCAGCGCAAGTACGATGATGCCCTGAAGTTCAGCCGGGAGATCATCGAGATCATAAGAAAATACTGAGTAACGCCTAACTTAAAGCCTGATCGATGATTCCCCCTCCAAGAACCTCGTCCCGTCTGTAAAAGACGACTGACTGGCCAGGTGCAGCCGCTCGCTGCGGTTTCTCAAACTCAACCACGACTTTGGCCGAGGAAAAGGGAGTGACGAGGGCCTCCGCCTCTCCGTGCTTATACCTGATTTTAGCCTTCACCCTAACCTGCTCCTCGAGTTTCCCGCCAGCAATCCAGTTGACCCGGGAGGCCAGGAGCTTCCGGCAGGCAAGGTCATCCTTGGTTCCGACGACGATAGCGTGGTTGATGGGGTTAATCGAGACCACATAGAGAGGATGAGGTGAAGCTATCCCCAGACCGCGGCGCTGTCCCACAGTAAAATGGACAATGCCGCTGTGCTCGCCCAGAAGCCCGCCGCTCACATCTCGAATGGGGCCGGGGAAGAAGGCTTCAGGAATTCGCTCTTTCAAGAAATCCGGGTAACGGCCATGGGGTATGAAACAAACCTCCTGGCTTTCAGGCCGGGCTGCCACTGGAAGCGCCCGCTTTCTGGCTTCCTCTCTGACCTCTCTTTTGGTCAAGCTTCCAACAGGCATCAAAACGCGAGCCAGCTGCGCCTGAGTCAAGGGATAGAGAAAATAAGATTGGTCCTTGGACTGGTCCTTCCCTTTTTTGAGATGAAAGCGGCGCCGGGTCCGGTCATGAGTCACCCGGGCGTGATGTCCGGTGGCCACAAACTCTGCCCCAAGTCTCGAGGCTTTCTCCATAAGCAACTTGAACTTGATGTGCTCATTGCAGCGGATGCAGGGGTTGGGGGTCCGGCCACGCTCGTACTCCAGGCAAAAATCCTTGATGACCGTTTCTTCGAAGTCACGACGAAAATCGGCCACGAAATGCGGAATCCCGAGCCGCCGGGCGACCTCGTGGGCATCTTCGGCTGCTTTCCAGCCGCAGCAGCTTCTCAGCTCCTCGGACCGGCAGAGGTCACCGGGGAGGGAAAAGAGGTTCATGGTCAGGCCGACGACATCATAGCCCTTGCCCACAAGAAGCGCCGCAGCCACGGCTGAGTCCACACCGCCGCTCATGGCTACGGCGACTTTTGGGCGTCCCTTCATGGATCTCCTCACGGCGAACTTTAGAATAGCACACGGGGTAAAGCAGGAAAAGAGCGTATTTGCCGTGAGCAAAAAATGAATATTTTCATTGACTTACAAAGAAAAGGGTGGTATAAAATTCACGGATTATATTCCGGGGAGGAAGGGGATGATGAAGCAACGGTATGCTCATCTCTTGGTCTTATTTCTGACGGTTGGAATGCCCATTTCTGCGTTCTCGCAGGAAGTCGACTACTGGTCGGCTAAGAGATTCGAGTTCAGCACGGCCGTCAGCTACGAATTCTCAGCTCTGGAGACCTCCTATTTTCATCAGTACTCGCCGCCCTTTCTGTCAGGACCCTACGAGAGTAACGCTGACCAGACGATCTATCTTAACGGAAAGCAAAGCTGGGGGTTGAGCGCTGCCTTGGCCTATTTCCCCATGAGAAAATTAGGTCTCCAGCTCCAGTTGGAATACGGCAAACCGCGTATGGAGGGCACAAACACTGCTTATGATGTCTCCCTCAACTACGCCATCGGAGATTTTACAGGTGGCCCGCCTTATCCCTATATTTTTGAAAGAACCTACGATTGGCCAAACACAGAAGGGTATCTGACTCAGGTCTGCTTGAGTTTGAACGCTCTTGTCAGATTCCCCCTCGCGAAAAAAGTGGCTCTCTACATTTCAGGCGGCCCCACCTATTTCCGGACAAGCGGCGAGGGCGTCGGTCTGACCTATTCAAAATTCTGGATCGAAGAGGGTTACTTCGTCGGCGAAACTTATCAGATGAAATTTAAATTCGGGCCGATGAACAAGCTGGGCCTGAATATCGGCGCCGAACTCAATTGGGTCCTCTTCAGCAACGTCAGCCTCGCCCTGGACATGCGTTTCTACGGTTGCTCCAAGGAATCTCCCCCTCTCGAGATCCGGCCTAACGAGATGCTCTCCGACTCCATCGGCGAGGTCAGGGAAACCATGAATCTCGGCAAAATCGAGGTTAACCCCTCCTTTTATAGGGTTCATGTCGGCTTGAAATATCTTTTCTAATCCGGGCTTTTTTTATCCGGGCTTACTCTTTTTCCGGTCTGCAGGCGCGAAGAGCTCCGGCTTTTTCCCGGGGAGAAAAAGAAATACCAATTGACCAGGATGATGAGGAGCAGGCCGGCAGCAGTCACAGCGATCTTGGCTAACATAATAATTCTCGGCGTTGCTTCATATTTTCGCTCTCCGCAACCGCAAAGAGTTGGAGACGACAGAGACTGAGCTGAAAGCCATGGCGGCTGAGGCGACGATCGGGTTGAGCAGGAGTCCGAAAAAAGGATAGAGGGCCCCGGCCGCGACCGGGATCCCCACGACATTGTAGAAAAAGGCCCAGAACAGGTTCTGTTTGATGACCCGAATCGTCTTCCGGCTCAGAGTAATGGCGGAGGCGACGGCCTGGAGGTCACCGCCGATGAGGGTGATGTCCGAAGCCTCCATGGCCACGTCCGTCCCCGTGCCGATAGCCAGTCCGACATCAGCCTGGGCCAGCGCCGGCGCGTCGTTAATACCGTCGCCGACCATGGCGACTCTCCGGCCGGACTTCTGAATCTCCTTGATTTCGCCGACCTTATCCCCGGGCAGGACCTCAGAGATGACCCTGCTAATCCCTGCCTTTCGGCCGATGGCCTCAGCCGTCTTCATATGGTCACCGGTAAGCATGATGACTTCGAGCCCGAGCTCCTTGAGCCTGGTCACAGCCTCAACCGAATGATCCTTGAGGACATCGGCGACGGCAATGATCCCGGCCGCGTTTCCATCGACGGCGACAAACATGACCGTTTTGCCATCGTCCGACAGGGCTTCGGTCCTATTTTTCCAGAAGCTGAAATCGACTCCCAGGCCGGTCATCAGCCGGGCGTTTCCAATGGCCACCTTTTTTCCTCCTACCCGGGCTTCGATCCCCTGACCCTCGATGGCCTGGAATTCAGCGGCCTCATCCAGGCTTAAGCCTTTCTCTTGGGTTTTCTTCAGGATTGCCTCTCCTAAAGGATGCTCCGAACGTTTCTCGGCCGCGGCAGCGAGAGCGAGGACATTATTTTCTTGGAAACTGCCAACCGAGATAATGTCCGTTACCTCAGGCTCTCCCTTAGTCAAGGTGCCGGTTTTGTCGAAAACGATCGTGTCGACCTTATGGACAGTCTCTAAACTCTCTCCGCCCTTGATGAGAATGCCGTTTTCTGCTCCTTTTCCCGTCCCGACCATCACGGCTGTCGGAGTGGCCAGTCCCAACGCGCAGGGGCAAGCGATAATCAGGACCGCCACAAAATTGAGCAGGGCAAAAGTCATCTCCGGCGACGGACCGAAATCAAACCAGACGATAAACGTGGCAATGGCGATGGAAATAACGACCGGGACGAAATAGCCCGCGATCACGTCGGCCAGCCTCTGGATGGGCGCTTTCGAGCCTTGAGCATCCTCAACAAGCCGGATGATCTGGGCCAGAGCCGTGTCCTTTCCGACTTTGGTGGCCCGAAAACGAAAACTCCCTGTCTTGTTCAGAGTGGCGCCGATGACCTCATCCCCGGCCGCTTTTCTGACGGGCAGGCTTTCGCCGGTGATCATCGACTCGTCGACCGAAGAGCGCCCCTCCTCGACGACCCCGTCCACCGGAATCCGCTCACCAGGCCTGACCACGACCATATCTCCAACCCGGAGTTCCTCAACGGGAATGTCCACCTCCCCGCCTTCTCTCAGGACCCGGGCCAGCCGGGGTTGCAGCCCCGCCAATTTCTTGATGGCCTCCGAGGCTCGGCCCTTGGCTCTTGCTTCGAGCCAGCGGCCAAAAAGGATCAGGGCGATGATAAAGGCTGATGTATCGAAATAGACTTCCCGTCTGATTCCAGCCTTCTCGAAGAAAGAAGGGAAAAGAGTGGCGGCGGCGCTGTAAAAATAGGCGGCCAGAGTGCCGACAGCGATGAGCGTGTTCATATCAGCGTTCCGCCGCCGGAAGGACGCCCAGGCTCCCTTTAGAAACGGCCAGCCGATGAGAAACTGGACTGGTGTGGCCAGCAGCCAGAGGACGAAAAAATTCCGAAGAAAGCCCGGCACCCAGGGAAACCAGTGCCGCATGCTGCCGAGAAAGATGATGACGGCCAGAATGAGCCCGGAGATGAACCTGGCCTTCAACTTTTGCGCCTCCTTTTTCCGGAGGGCCTGTTCAACATCCCCCTTTTCCCTTTCGCCGGGGATGTCGAGGACTCTGTAACCAGTCTCTTCAATCGTCCTCTTGATTTCATCCAGGCTCGTTTCCGACGGCAGGTACTCCGCCCTCACCCGCCCGGTGGCCAGGTTGACAGAAGCTTTTACCACCCCCCGGAGCCCAAGAAGAGCCCTCTCGACCTTCTGGACGCAGGAGGCGCAGACAATCCCCTCAAGCATGAGATCGGCTGCGACTGTCCCGACATCGTAGCCGCTTTCTCTTACGGCGGCCACAAAGTCGGTAAGCCTGACAAGCCGGGGGTCAAAAATGACCGTGGCTTTGGAAGTGGCAAAATTTACCTCAGCCTTATCCACGCCCTTGAGGCGGCTCAGGGATTTCTGGATGTTCACCGCGCAGCCGGCACAGCTCATCCCCCGGACCGGGAGGTCGATCCTTTCTTGTATCACTTCAGCCATTCCCTATATATTCTATATATTTTATAGATTTTGTCAATTATAATGTACTTCTGTCAGGGTGCGGGAAATTCCTTGGCTTCCATCTTACCCTACCATCCCACCTCGAGCAAGCCCTTAACTCGTGATATTTGCATCTCAGCTGATGTGATTGCAGTGATTGACGAGGGAGGGTGGCACGGCGGAGGGGCTCCCCGCTCGCCCGGAGCCTCACGGCGCCTCGGTCATCCGTTCTGGTGTATCTTGCGGGAGCGGAGGCGAGGACGGCCGGGGAAGAGCCGTGACAGGACCCTATTCCTAATCAACGATATCATAGAAGATGCTTCCACTCCTGATTTGCAAGCCCGGCAGAGTTTGTGTTAGAATTTTTTCGGGCAAACCCAGAAGGAGAAAATATGTCGGGTCATTCAAAATGGCATTCCATCAAACATAAAAAGGCTGCCGCCGACGCCAAGCGGGGCAAGCTCTTCACCAAGATCATCCGCGAGCTGAGCGTCGCGGCACGAGAGGGCGGCGGAGACCCCGAGGCTAACCCCCGGCTGCGCAAGGCGGTCCTCGACGCTAAAGCGGTCAACATGCCCGCCGACAACATCAAGCGGGCCATCATGAAGGGGACCGGACAGCTCGAGGGCACCTCGTTCGAGGAGGTTAAATACGAGGGCTACGGCCCTGGCGGCGTGGCCATCTTCGTCGAAGCCCTCTCGGACAACAAGAACCGGACTGTGTCCGAGCTCAGGCACATTTTCACCAGGAACGGCGGCCGGATCGGCGAGTCCGGGTGCGTCTCCTGGATGTTCAAACGGAAAGGATACGTCGTCGTCGAAAAGGAGGAGGCGGCTGAGGACAAGCTCTTCGAGATCGTCCTGGCCAGCGGCGCTGAGGACTTGAGGGATGACGGCAGCAACTTCGAAATCATCACCCCGCCGGAGAAGTATGACGCCGTGGTCGAGGCTCTCAAAGAGAACAGCGTTGAGATCGCTGCCTCAAACCTTGGTTACATCCCCCAAAACTACGTCAAGCTCGAGGGCAAACAGGCTCAGCAGCTTCTCCGGCTCATGGAAGAGCTCGAAGACCACGATGATGTCCAGCAGGTCTGGGCAAACTTCGACATCCCCGAAGAGGAAATCGCCGCTTTCTCGGCCTGAAGTCATTCATGAGGGTTCTCGGCATTGACCCCAGCAGCCAGTCCACAGGGTTCGGGATCATCGACTATGACGAAGAGAGGTACAGTGTCCGGACTTACGGAACCATCAGGCCATCCCGGCGCCTCCCCTTCCACAAGAAATTGAACGAGATCCGCGAGCGGCTGGAAGAGTTGATCGCAACTCACGAGCCGGAGGAAGTCGCCATCGAAAACCCTTTCTACGCCCGGAATATCAAGACGGCTCTGGCCCTCGGCCAGGTGCGGGGGGCCGTGCTCGTGGCCGTGGCAGCTCACCATTGCTCCCTTTATGAATATTCGGCCCTGGAAATCAAAAAAGCCGTCACCGGCTACGGTCAGGCTGACAAACAACAGGTTAACACAATGGTCCGGGCTTTGCTTCGTCTTGAGGACGATTCGGTCGGACAGGATGCCTCGGACGCCCTGGCTACTGCTTACTGCCATCTCAACACCCGGCTTTTCCAGAAGAAACTCGAGGAGTCGGGAGCAGGATAAAGACGATGATTGCCTACCTCAAAGGACAGCTCATCCAAAAAACTCCCCAGTCCGTGGTCGTGGACATCGGCGGCGTCGGCTACTGCGCCTCAATCCCGCTTTCCACTTACTTCAAGCTCGGCGAAGAAAATAGTCCGGTGGAGCTTCACATCTACACGCATCTCACGGATAACTCCCTGGCCCTCTTCGGGTTCTCGACGAGGGAAGAAAAAGACCTCTTCCTGAAGCTGATTAACATCTCCGGCATCGGGCCGCGGCTTGCTCTTAATGTCCTCTCCGGCATCGGCCCGGCTGAGCTCGAAGAGGCCGTCCGGCTGAGCGATATTTCCAGGATCACCCTGATTCCCGGAATCGGCAAGAAGACAGCCATGAGAATCGCCCTGGAACTTCAGGAAAAGCTGGCTAGGAAGGGAAAGCCCGTTCTCCCCAGGATCCCCAAAGAGAGAGAGGAACTCATCTCCGCCCTGATGAACCTGGGTTTCCGAAGGAAGGAAGTGGAAGAGGTCGTTGATCAGACGATCAGAACCCTGACCACTGAAGTGGGTTTTGAGAAACTCCTCAGGGAAAGCTTGAAACGGATGGCCAAGATTTGAAAAACAAGACCACGCCGACGATCCTGACACCCATCCGGACCAAAGAAGACCTGCAGTTTGAGGACAGCCTCCGGCCGCAGACCTTTGACGAGTTCATCGGCCAGGAGACGATCAAAGCCAACCTCAACATCTTCATCGAAGCGGCCAAAAAAAGGGGCGAACAGCTCGACCACGTCCTCCTCTACGGCCCGCCCGGACTGGGGAAGACAAGCCTGGCCTACCTCATCGCCAAGGAAATGGGTGTCGGCATCAAGCCAACCGCGGGGCCGGTCATAGAAAGAACGGGCGACCTTTCGGCCATTCTGACCAACCTCCAGAAAAAAGAGATCCTTTTCATCGATGAAATCCACCGCCTCCATCCTTCAGTCGAAGAGATCCTCTATTCGGCGATGGAGGATTACAGCCTGGACATCATCATCGGACAGGGGCCCGGCGCCCGCAGCCACAAGCTCCAGCTCAAAAAGTTTACTCTCATCGGGGCCACCACCCGGGCCGGCCGAATAACGGCGCCGCTGCGGGGACGGTTCGGCATCATCCACCGGCTGGATTACTACAAGGACGAAGACTTAACGAAAATTATCAAGAGGTCGGCTCGCCTCCTCAACGTGGCCGTCGACGACCGAGGCGCCGAGCTGATCGCTCGCCGCTCCCGGGGAACCCCGCGCGTGGCCAACCGGCTGTTGAGACGGGTGCGCGACTACGCCGATGTCAAGGCCGACGGCATCATTAACGCCAAAGAAGCCTCGACGGCGCTCGATATGATGGAAGTGGACTCCCTCGGGCTGGATGATGTGGACAGAAAGATCCTCCTGACCATTATCGAGAATTTCGGCGGCGGACCGGTCGGCATCGCCACCATCGCCGCCGCCATCGACGAAGAAAAGGATACCATCGAATCCATCTACGAGCCGTTTCTCATGCGCATCGGCTTCCTGGAGCGGACGATCCGCGGCCGGAAAATCACGGCCAGGGCCTTCGAGCACCTCGGGCTCGCTCCGCCCTCGAGCCAGCCGTCTGCGCAAAAAAAATTATTCAAATAGTATCTTCGTGCTCACCTCAGAATTCGACTACCATCTGCCAGCCGAGCTCATCGCCCAAAAGCCTCTCGCCAAGAGAGACGCGTCCCGGATGATGGTCGTCCTGCGCCGGGAGGGAAAGCTCATCCATGCCCGGTTCAAAGAATTCCCCGATTATCTCGACGCCGGGGACGTCCTGGTCCTTAATGAGACGAAAGTCATGCCGGCCAGACTCTGGGGCAAGAAGGAGGGCAAGGACATCGAATTTCTCTTCTTAAAAGAGAGGGAAAAAGGACTCTGGGAAGTCCTCTGCCGGCCGGCCAGACGGCTCAAAGCGGGCGAGCGCATTCTTTTCCCTGGGGCATTCGAGAGCAAAGTTGTCGCTGTGGAGAGAGAGGGAAAAAGGGTTCTTCGTTTCTCCCAGGACGATGTCTCCGGACTTCTCAGAAGAATCGGGTATGCGCCTCTCCCTCCCTACATCAAGAGGAAAAAGCAGGAAAAACGCCTGAGGAATTTCGACCTCCGGAGATACCAGACGGTTTTCGCCCGAAGGGAAGGCGCCGTCGCCGCACCCACGGCCGGGCTCCACTTCACACCCGGGATTCTCGAAGGAATCAGGGAAAAGGGTGTGACCATCTGCTCGGTCAACCTTGAGGTTGGCCTGGCCACTTTCCAGCCCGTCCGCGCTGAGCGGGTCGAAGACCATCAGATGCTCGATGAACAATACACCATCAGTCAGGATGTCGCCCGAAAGGTCAATACAGCGAAAAGAAAGGGACGGTCGATCGTGGCAGTCGGGACGACGGTGGTCCGGGCGCTGGAAAGCGCTGTTAAAGACGGTGAGGTCAGGCCGGGAACTCGTTCGACTTCGCTTTTCATCTACCCCGGTTTCACCTTCCAGGTCGTGGACAGACTCTTAACGAATTTCCACCTGCCGCGGTCGACCCTGCTGATGCTGGTCTCCTCCTTTGCCGGCCGCGAGCTCATTCTGAAGGCCTATGAGGAGGCCGTCCGGGAGCGATACAGGTTTTACAGCTACGGGGATTGCATGCTCATCGTCTGAGCGAAGTGCCCTGATGGTTTGGAAGGACGGGTCCTGTGCGACAAGGCATGACCTGGATTGCAACTCAGACCCTGTTTCTGATAAATTATCCTGAAGGAGAGTCCTGATGGCAACGAACAGACAAGACGATCCGGCCATGGAAGAGAAGCTTCAGGACATTCTTTACCCCAGCCCAAAGGCTAAGGAATTTAAAATCACTCTTGTCTTCGGCTACAAGCTCTCGCCGGACTACGAGAAAGCCGTTGACATGGCCAGGAGAAACCCGACCTACAGGAAAGAGGGCAGCGGTGAATGGGTGCGCCACTCCGCCACCTACACGCCGGCCGAGGTGGACGACCTCTTTGCCCTTTTCAACCTTGTCCATGAATGGGAGACGACTGAAGTCCTGGTCAACCACAAGAGAATTCCTTATGGTCATCAGCTCTGGCTGCCGCTGATGTGGTTCTACCGGATCAGGTAAAAGTCTTTCTCTTCTTCCCTTTGCTTTCCAGATTGGAATTGACTTAACATCAACCTTTAGCTTATCATAACGACTAAAGGAATAAGGAAAAGGAGCGCAAACATGAGAAAGATAGCTCTGGTCACCATTTTTGCCTTTGTCTTGCTCCTGGCCTGGACGAACTCGTGTAAATCGCCAACTTCAGTCGATCAATCTGCGCCGACGTCTTTCTCCAGTTCCAGATTGAGTTCTGGATCAGCCTCTTCCTCGTCGACCGGACTCCTTCAGTTAATCCTCAAGGACAAGCCTGTCAATGAGGCCAAAAACATCTGGGTCAAAATTAACAAAATTCAGGTTCATAAGGCCACCGATGATGACGCCAGCTTCATCACTGTCTATGAGTCCGCGGAAGGGATGGAGCTTGATCTCCTTGTCTTGAAGACGACGCCCACAACCTTGTTCACGGCAACCCTGGCGGCCGGAAAATACACGCAGATTCGCATATCTGTCGTCTCAGGATCAATCGTTTTCGCCAAAGATGGAAAGGACGTCGATTATCTTCTCGACGTCCCCAGCGGCGAGGTCAAAGTTCCGGTGCAGTTTGAGATTTTAGCTGACACAACAACAGCCATAAAGCTCGATTTTGACGCGGAAAAATCCATCCACGTGGTAAAGAAGGGTAAAAACGATAGCTATCTCCTGAGGCCGGTCATCCTCGTCGAGAGCATCCAGCAAGGAGTCTGAGTTTTCGATTTCCTTTATCCGTCTCCTGAATGGACGCAGGTGCGCGGCCCGGGCGGCGATCTGTAATCTCTGGTATTTTCCTTAGCTTTAATCTTGAGAAGGGCAGCACTCTTATACATGCCATTAGAGATTTTTGGAAGCGTAATTTTCGTGGCAATTGAGCGCTAACGAGCTCCGCTCAGGGTCTTGAGACCAACTTGTCCCCGTTGGTTATGAAACCACACGACTTCTTCGGCCTCGAGCTCTTCCCGATTGCTGGCGATCACCTGGTAGCAATAGCCATTCGGCGAAAAACGCGCCAGCTGAGGATCACTCCAGCGTTCCACCACCAGTCGAAAGACCGCTTTCCCCTTTCCCAGCGATGAATCGCCGTCTCCACCTCGCGGTCCTCTCCTGACCATCACGGCCGAAAAGCACCTTCCGGTCGCCGATCCTCTGGATAACTTCTTTAACAGCAGCATCTCGGTCAGCTATGATCGTATACCCGATGCCCCTCTCTTCCCACTCATCAATCACAGCAGCCTGATAAAAAGCGGTGTCGGAACGAAGATAGCGAATCCTGGGGCAGAGACTCAAACACCGTCGCATCGACATCCAGCGTAACCTCTCTGATCGCCAGCCGTTTCCCAATGTCTCCCGCCACTTCTTCTGAACCCCCACCATCTCCTCCCCACCACCGCTTCCCCCTCGCCGCACCAACCAGTCCCCAAATGTCGAAAGAGATGGCATCCGCCGTAGCCCAATCGCCTGCCTCAAGGCGCGATCGTCTTCCGATCGACCTTCAATGTCCTGATGACTTCCGCAAACAGCGCTAGACCACTTCGCGGAGTACTGAGCTCGTCCATGTGTCCAAGCTTGAAAGGCAGAATCCCTTGCTGTATCATAAGAATGCCCTCCCGGTTAAGGTATCACCCATCGGGG
>Ga0172364_10003915_pt1 | contig 11896 bp, 20 predicted proteins | sample LakKivSesite10cm_FD_114545 | JGI IMG/M metagenome (GOLD analysis project Ga0172364, IMG submission 114545) | Sediment microbial communities from Lake Kivu, Rwanda - Sediment site 10cm | ecosystem: Environmental > Aquatic > Freshwater > Lake > Sediment | place: Rwanda: Western Province, Lake... | reverse complement strand
AGTTGCATTTGTTTTCTTTAATAATTTTGAATTAAATGGATTAGTTACATCAATTATTTTTGTTGTATCTGGATTTGCCTCGTTATTCAGGGCAATAAAAATAGGATGGTGGAATAAAGATGAGTGAAGAAGAGGAAATCAGCGAGGAGATTTTGAAATTGGCATCTGCAATGAAAGATGCACCTGCTCAGGAAGATAAGCATAATATCCACAGCTTTCTTATGAATGCTGTAAAAGAAGAAGAGATTACAAAAGTTGCAAGAATTGGGAATTTAAAGGATGACAAGGACTTGAATGAACTTGGAATACCAAGATGGAATCTAAGGGGTTGTCTTGAAATGAAAAGAATAAGCGAACAATTAATGAATAATCCTTTTTTTGCAAAATGGTTTGAGGAATCAGCAAAAGAAATATTAATCACATCATTATCACGAGAAGGATTCTTAGTAAGACAGGCAACAACACAGACAAAGCAGGTTGCTGACATTACCAAAAGAAGAAAAATAAATAAAGGAATGTTTGGAGCAAGGAAAATTGAGGAAACAGGCGGAGATACTATTGTTCATTCAGGTGAAAGGAGGTAAAAATGGGACTAACTGAAGAAATCAACTCATTGAAAGAGCAAATAAATAAACTTGAAGAAATGGATAAGGTGAAAACAAAAAAATTTAAGTTTCCTTTTGGTAAAAAAATTACTTCAAAGCAGAAAGCATCTAATTTTGTAACAGTTCTTGTAATAAATGAAAATGGAACTTATAAATTTGAAAAATATAAAATTGAAGACCAGACAATTCTTCATCGGAAAATTCCAAGATTGGCATCTTCGGGATATGTGATGTTTGACAAAAAAGGAAATCCATTAATTATTCTTCCTAACTGGAGTGTTGAACCATTCAACCCAATTTCCTCTTATAAAAAATCATTAGAAGATGGGACAAATACAATAGGATACAGATTATTGATGGATAGAATGCAGAGAGAACAGACAACACAAAAGCCAAAAATGAGTGGAATGCTGAAATGGATTATAGGAATTGGACTTGCTGGAATTATAATTTATGCTCTTTTAACTGGCGGAGGATAATTAAATGTATAAAAAAATAAAATATAATTCTGGAGAAATAATCTTCAAAATAAAAATAATAGATGAGAATAGTTCTATTATTGAAAATTGGACTGTAATGGGTTCTGATTTAAGCAAATGGGTTAATCAGATGTATAAAAAATACGGATTGAAGAGGAATAAAGATAGAGACCTTGACTGGCTCAAATAAACGATATTTATAAAATACAATTTACATGTAATTCTATGAACTTAAAAAGAATTAATATAAAGCCGACAATAAATAAAAAAAATGGACAGATTAATTTTTCAATCCCAAAGAAAAAAATGTCAAAATTATTTCTTGACAAGATTTATCAAAAAAAGCCGATAAATTTTATGCTGGAGGACTTATGATATTTTCTAAAATTAATCTGCATAGAGGAATGATGAATAGAATCCAAAGACAGCAGGATGTTTCTTTTCAGAATAAATTAAATAAATTAAATGAACCAAAAAGAAAATTAGGAATTTTAGAATGTTCTAAAATTAAATTATCTCCAATACAAAAGAAAGTCAGAAGAATGAAAAAAGGCAGAAGTTCTATTGGGTGGATTTTTGAGTGATGGCAGTTGGTTATCAAACTCCTTCTGGACAGGTGATTACTGGAAAATTAGGAGAAGTATTTGCCAAACAAAAACCAGAAAGGGGTGTTTCTGTTCCTGATACTCCTGCAGATGTTATTGGAAGAATAACTGGAAGAGGGGGGGGTGGCGGAGGACGACAAGTTCCATTACCTGTTTCAGCACCAGATACAACAGCAAAAGCACAGGAGATAGAAAGGCAGAAGCAGTCAGAATTAAGACAGGCGAGACAGGATTTTAATAAAGACATAAGGCAGGTTACTTCACCGCAGGCAAGATTAGATGCAATATCAAAATTAAACCAGAAAATAACAGAGATAACAGCAAAGGCAGGTGCAAGGCAGGTTGAAGCAGGAATTATAACTTCTTATCAGGCAGGTGCAAGTTATCAGAGAATGAGAGGAGAAGCACCAACAGGAGTAAAAGTTACAAAGGAAACAGCAGGGGCATATCAGAAAGCATTAGCAGGACGGCAATTAACACAGGAAGAAGTAAGAAGATTGGAGAAAGCAGGGGCTAAGTTTGAAAGAACTGCTTTAACAACAGAACAATTAAAAAAAATTCCAGTAAGTCAGGGTAGAACAGGGTGGGAATTGCTTCCTGTTGAAAGAAAAACTACTATTCAAAAAATAATGGATGTTCCTGCAAAAGCATTTGAAAAAATAACAAAAAGAACTCCATCAGAATCTTTTAGATTTATAACTGGAACAGAAAAAAAACTTGGGCAAAAAATAACTGCTTACGAATTAATAAGCGAACCGCCAAAGGCAATATTATCAGCACCATCTATTTTAGGTAGTGGTTCACAATTTATATTAGAAGAAGCAGGATATAAAGGAGTAAAATTACCTCCATTAATATTGCCAAAACCAAGTTTAACAGGACAGCCAAGTTTCTTTTTATTAAAAACAAAAGAAGAAAAAATATTAACACCAAAACAAATTGGAGGTGTTGTTGAATATGGAGCTTACCTTACTCCAGTAGCCCCTATTTTTGCACCTGGAATGATAATTGGCGGAACTGAAAAAGTTTTAAGTCCAAAACTGCCCATAGAAGAAAGAATATTTGGCGGAATTGAAGCAGGATTTGGATTAGCAATAATAGGTGCTAAGCCCTATCAAAAAATCTTTAAAGAAAAAATAATAACAAAAATTCCAACAAGACCATTAAGAGAACCAAGAGGAGTTATAGTTACAAAACCAATAAGAATTGCAAGGATACCAACAACTGCATCAAGAATTAAAATTATAGGAGAATTAAGACCACCGACAATAATAGAAGAAACAACAAGATTTAAGAAATTTTTTGGATTTGCACCAAAGATAAAAAGAATTCCAGCAAGAGAATTTAAAATTATGACAATAGAACCTATTATAGGAAAGGGGAAGGCATTATTTGGAGAAGTAAGAGGAAGATATGCAAAACAAGCAAAATTACAACTTGTAAAAGGAACATCAATTCCTACATCTATTGAAGAATTAAGAAAACTTCCAATGCAGGAGCAAATTCTTTATAAGAGAATTGCACAAGATATAACTGGAACATCTGTTTCATTAAAAAATGTCCCAAAAATATTAAGCAAACACAAACAATTAGTAAGGTCAGAAATAATTTCAAAACAAGCTGGAATTTTAATTCCATCAAAAACTGGTTTGGAAATAAAATTAGAACCAAAGCCAGGAAAAATTACAAGGACTTTTATTTCAGGTTCTCAAATTACTCCATTAAAATCAACCCCTGAATTTGATTTGTCAAAAATAAGAACAAGAATAAAAGAAACAACCTATCCATCTTTATTAAAAACACAAGCACAATTAGAAAAATTAAAAACACCTGGAATAACACTCTATGAATATAGAATTAAAGAACCTTCTGTTAAAGAAATAAAATTATTAAAACCTGCAACCATACAAAAAACACCGCTTTCTAAAACTTTTCAGGTTTTAGAAAAGCCGTCTATAATTTTACCAGGACTTCCAAAAGTTAAAGCACCAAAAGCAACTACAAAAATTATAAAACCAGAACCAATTTTAATAAAACCACTTCCAGCATCAATATATGCAGGAACTGGAAAATATGAACTTTCTGAATTTATGAAACCATCTGAAATTTTACAGCCAAGAATTAGTTTAGGATTGCAAATAAAGCCAAAAGAAATTCAAAAACAGCCCCAGATTATTAAATATAAAACAAAAATAATTGAAGGGCTAAAATTGCCTTCTATTTCAAAAGAAACACAAATTCCAAAACAAAAACAAAAAGAGATTCAAAAGTTAAGGCAAATTTTTAAACAAATCCAAAGACAAATTCCAGAACAAAAATTAGCAAAAATATCATTAACAATTCAGAAAAAACCACCACAAAAGCCATTGTCAATTCCAAAAATTCCTGCCCCTTTATTAACTAAAAAAATAAAGCCATCAAAAGAAGAAGCAGTAGATTTATTTAAAGTATTCTTAAGAAGAAAAGGAGCAGACATACTTCTGGGGACAAAAGAAAGCAAAAGAGAAGCAAGAGAGTTTCTTCTGGGGAAAATAAGAGGAACATTAGGGGCATCAGGATTTATAGAGAAGGCAGGAAGGAAGCTTCCATTTGAAGAACTGAATTTATTTGGAACAGAATTTAGAAAAGGAAAAAGAGAAGCATTCAGAATTGTTGAAAGAAAAGAAATGAGATTAAGAAAAGGAACAACAGCAAAAGAAATTCAGTATTTCAGGAAAGGAGCAAAAACTAAAAGTTTATTTTCTATTTAAACGACATTTATAAAACCTAATAGAACCTAATAGGTATGGGAAAACCAATAACTTTTTGGGCTAATTCTAAAGAAGAAGAAATGCTTAGAAAAATGGCTAAAGAATCAAACAGAACTATATCAAATTTTATCAAAAATAAATGCGGATTATTCAAAAAGAAAAAAAATGAACAATAAAGGAAGTGTAATAATATACGGATTAATGCTTGGATTAACTGTGCTTATTCTTGCACTTGCACTTGCACCTTCTGTTCAGGATTTCACAACAGATGCAAGAAATGTATCAACAAATTCATCAGTCGGGATGGACTGCTCAAATTCATCAATATCAAATTTTGACAAGGCGACATGTGTGGTAATTGATTTGAATTTATTTTATTTTATAGGAGGATTAATCTTTATAGCAGGAATAATAGTAACTGCAAAGATTGTATTTGGATGAATAATAAAGGGCAAATGGGATTGGCAATTATAAGTGCGATATTTGTTTTTATAGTTGGAATTATGGCAGTTAATTTTCTTATACCAGAAATTTCAACAGCGAGGGTGGAGTTGAATTGTGCGAATCCAAATGCGATTTCAGATGGAACTAAACTGCTTTGTCTTGCAGTAGATGTAGGAATACCTTATTGGATTATTGTAATTTTAAGTGCATCAGTTGGAATAATTATAGCGAGGTTGGCATTATGAAAAAATTAATATTGATTATAATTTTAGTTTTAATGACAATTAATTTTGTTTCTGCTACTTATAATGCTCACGGAAAACCATTTACAGGTTCATCATCTCCAACTACAAGAAATGGATTAGAATTAAAGGCAAATAATACTGTTATTCTTAGGCAGATAATAAAAAATGCAGGAAGCACAGCAACCTTATGCTATTTATATGATGGCTCAAAAACACAGATTGCATCAGGTTCTTTTGCAGGAAATAACTGTTCAATAAATTACAGGATAAATAAGGGTTCAACTTATTATGCAATGGTGGATAAAGGAGGAGCAGGATACATAAGACCAGATACAGATTCAGATGCTTCATTCCCTTATAAAGCTCCAGATTTAAATTTTACTAATCCTTGCTACGATTGGGTTGGTGGAACAAAAGCATGCGGAGGTTCAGAAATACATGATGTTTCCGCCATTATAACTGAAAATGTAAATAATATAACAACCACTTTAAATTATCCTAAAAATCAAAATGGATATATAGTAGATGAAATAAAATTTAATGTAAGCATAAACACAAAAGGTTATTCATTAGTTAATACAACATTTAATGTATGGTATGCAAATGGAAGTTTATTTAATAAAACAATAAACACAACTTTTACTTCAAAGAATAATTCAATAATAATTATAGACAATTTTGCTATGTTTAAAAATTATAAATGGAATGCAAAAACCTGCGGAACAAATGCAACAGGATATTTATGCTCCTATTCAAAAAATTATACTTTTGCAACAGGATGGAATGCATCTAATATAAAGTATAATTCAACAACAGTAGAGACAGAATCAGAAATGTTCAAAACCAATTTAAGTGTTTTAGCAGGTTATACTCCAACAAATGCACTGCTAATTTGGAATGGAACTAAATATTCTGCTTCAATAAGCAATTTAGGAGGAAATCAATATCTTTTATACAAAACAATAGACATTCCATTATCTAATAAATCTATTTCATGGCATTTTAATTGGACAATTAATAACATTCCTTTTTCTTCGCAATCAATCAATCAATCAGTATCAAGATTACATTTCTCCTTATGCAATGCAACCTATAAAACAAAATTCCTGAATATTTCATTTAAAGATGAATCAACATTGGCAAAGATAAATGCTTCAATATCTTATTCTTTATTCACATATTTTCTCGGAACAGGAACAGTAAATAAAACTTATACTTATTCAAACAGCGTCAATAAATATAATTATACTTTTTGTGCTTCTCCAAACAGAACTCTCAATGTAATTCCTTATATCCAATATAAACAAGGAACGGACTATCCGCAGAGATTATGGAATCCAAGTGTCCAGCAGTATACGAATACAGTTACAAATAAGGTTCTTTATTTATTAAATTCTATCAACGGAATTTATGTAACATTCCAAGTAGTTAATGCCGTAAACCAAGTAATTTCTGGGGTTTTTGTTAATGCAACGAGAGAAATATCTGGAACAAATGTTTTACTTGGTTCAGGAACGACAGGAGCAGACGGAACAACAACCTTTTGGCTTAATCCTGACTTTATCCATACTATTTCGGCATTTAAAACAGGTTATCCATTAGTAACACTATCATTAACACCAACACAATCTTCATATACAATTACATTAGGTTCTCAAGCCACAACTTTTAACAATACTTTTCAAGGAATAAGATATTATCTCCGCCCAAATGAAACTTCTTTGGTGGATTCTTTGGTGAATGATACAGATTATACATTCGGCTTAACGATTAATTCTGAATTTTGGGATTTGGATGAATATGGATTTAATTTAAGATTGGCAAATGGCTCAATCATATCTGGCGGAAGCACTACAACAGAGGGAGACCCATTAACACTTGTCTATAACACAGGAAATCAATCAGTAATCTATATGGATTATTATTGGGTTATCAATGGAGAATATACAAATTTAACAAGATATTGGGTTGTTTATAATACAGAACATACAGAATACAGCATTTGGAAATTTTTTATAGATTTAAACGCTTATCTTTCTGCGGGGATGTTTGGAATTGATAATTTTGGAAGAGTTTTTCTTGTTTTTTTAATCTTGTTTATTTCAGTAGGGCTTGTAAGCTATAAGTATGGAATTGTAAGCCCAATGGCAGTTGCTTCTTTAATGTGGGCGATAATATTCTTCTTTGATGTAGTTGTTGATTTGATTCCAAGTTTTACGGGAATAAATCATCTTCCAACTTATATTGTATCTTTAATTCTTGCTTTAGTTATATTCAGGGAGGTTCAAACATGAAAATCTGGAATTATATAGTAATTTTTTTAACAATGATGATGGTAATGGAATTTTGCGGACTTCATACTGGAATAAGCGGAACTCTTGAAATTTTTGGAATATCTATAAATTCTGAAACTTCTAATTTAGAAACAGGGGACATCCAAAACTCAAGGTTTTATTCAAAAATATTTGGAGAAGATACAGGAGTTATAATTACATTATTGGCAACTGGGGTTGGTATTATTGTCGGACTTTTTTCCAAGTCCTATGACCCTTCTCTTATACTTCTTCCTGTAATACTTTTTGTTGGAGGGCTTTTTGCTTCAACAGGATTGTCTTTGATAAGTTACATTTCCGAAGATGAAGTATGGATGAGGGCATTAATTGGAACGATTTTTCTGCCATTAATTGCAGGATATATATGGAGCTGTGTTGAATTTTTCAGGGGGGTTGATTAATGGCATGGATTGAACCTTTGGAATTGAAAACTTGGATTGTTCAGGTGTTTGCTGGTTCTCCGACTATATTTGGAACTGTAGCCATTATAATAATCTGCGGAATGGCAGGATTTTTCAGAATGAATACCATTAGTTTATTTTTTATGATGGGATTATTTTTAATAATGTTTTCTGGAATACTCACTATAACAATGCTGACTCCTTTTGTAATAATTGGAGCATTGATGGCAGGTTATTGGATTTCAAGATTTTTTAGATAAACGATATTTATAAAATACAATTTACATGTAAATAAATGAGTTTATTGGAAAAGGTAAAATTAATGCTTGAAAAGAAAAAAGAAAAGTCAGATAAATTTAAGCAGTTGGAGGAAGATTTTATTTTAAACAAGAGATTGGCGGACAAGCAAAAGTCAGCGAATGAAAGGGAATTGGAAAAATGGCATAAAGAAGAAAGGGAGGACAGAATAAAAAAAGAACTGGATAAAATTCATCAAAAGAAAATGAAAGAATTATGGAAATCTCCGCATTCAGTTTTGAAGAGCAATTTTAATATTTTGAAGAATGACAGACCTATTTTAAAAGAAAAAAATATATTTGCAAATAATCCTAATTTATTTAAAATTGGCAGAATAAAATGGTAAGAAAAAAAATAACGACTGAAATAAACAAAGTAATAGCAAAAGAAAGATTAAGATTAATGAAAGAGGAAAAGAAAAGAAAAAAAGAATTAAAAAAACCAATAAAAGTTAAAGCAATATTAAAAAAATCAAGGGCAACATTAACCATCCCAGATTATAAAGCTCCGAGCATATTAGGAGATGAAAACAGATTTTTCAGAGGACAAATAAAATCAGGCGGGTTTTTATGATAACCAAAAAGGTTAAGTTGAGGAGGGGAGATGAAAAATGAATAATAAAGGGCAAGAAGGATGGGGAATGTTAGTCATAGTAGCAATAACACTAATTGTAGGAGTAATTTTGGTTCAGGTTGTTGCACAACAGATTGGTTCAGCAACAGACACAAATTTGATTATCAATAGAACTTTGGCGACAACAGGACTTAATGGTTCAGCAGTTTATATCAATGATTATAGACACCTTGAAGATGTAGTAATGACAAATGCGACTGGGGCGACATCAGCAAAAATAATAACATCAGGAAATTATACAGTAACAAACAATGTAATTAATCCAACAACAGGAGGATTATCAGTAAGAATTAATATAAGTGTAGACCCAGAAACTGTTGATGATGTAGATTGGAATATGTCTGCAACAGGACAGCCATTAACTTATATAGACAACTCTGGAGGAAGGGCATTAGCAGGAATGATAGTGATTTTCTTTGCACTTGGAGTTCTTGTAGTTGCACTCTATCCTACATTAAGGCAGAAATTTGCATAAATAAATTGCTTTTTTTTGGGATTTTTCTTTAAAATCCCTTTTCATATAAAAGTAAATATGCCATACACAAAAACATTTAAAGAGCTGTTGAAAGGAGTAGAAAAAACATATTTAGGAAAACCTGTAAGCAAAAAATACAGAAGCAAATACGGAAAAAGATATGACAAGAAGGAAATAAAATCTGTTGCTCATGCGATAGCAAAAAGCAGAGGAATTAAAATTGATTTATAGAAGGTAAAATGACAGCAAAGCAAATAGCAGGACTAATTCCAACAATGTATTCAGTTGCATTATTAGGAGAAAATTTGAAGATATTGAATAAAAAGAAAACAAAATCTAAGGATTTTCTTGGATTAGGAATGAAAAACATAATTGGAACTTCTTTAATTAAAGTTGAATCTGATATAATTGCAGGATTATAAATAAAGGAGGATAATATGGCTAAAAGAAGAAAAAGAACAACCCGTAGAAAAAAGAGAAGATAATTTTTTAATAGGAATTAGTGGGCAGATAACCTTAGGTTTAATAGCGTGAAGCAGGAAAACTGCCATAATTCCTATTACTATTTCTAAGTTAATACACTTTTTAAAAGTTATTAATTTTAGTTCTGTAAAATCTTCGGCATATGGAATCTAAAAATTCAACCAAACGAAAGGATTTTAAGGTAGAAAATCTTAATGAGAATAATAAAAAAGAGGAAAAAATGGCTTATTATTGTAAGTTGTGTGGTTGTTGGCATTATCCTGGTTCTGCAATCTATTATGCTCATAAACGATTTGCTTCGAAAAGCCCTAAACCAAAAAGAGTAGTAAAAAGAAGAAAAAGAAGTTTTTGGGATAGGTTTTGATAAAATGGTTGTCAAAGTTTTTATTGACACAAATATTTTTGCAGGTTATCTTCTTCTTTCTGAAATTATGAAAAGAAAAACAGATGAGGAAAAGGAAAAACTTTGGAAACAATATAAGGGGTTACAACCATCTAGAATTAAGTCCTTTTAATCTTTCCTATATGCCGATAACTTTACAGAACCTTAATTTTACAAAAAATCGCCATTAATATTTAATTGTAAATATGTATACATAGAATACATAGAATACATATTATACATAGAATACATATTATACATAGAATACATATTATGCACCATTAAATCCGTCTATTTTAGTTTGTTGAAGATAAGGTTTTAATCTTTCTTCTGCTATTTTTATATATTCTGGATTTAATTCAATTCCTATAAATTGTTTGTTTTGTTTTAATGCTACTAATCCTGTTGTTCCTGCACCAAAGAAAGGGTCAAGAACTATTCCTCCTGAAAATCCTGCATTACAATTACAATTTGTTAATCCTTTTTCTATTATTTTTCTTTCAAATACTTCTCTTGGCGCTCTTATATTTTGTTTTTGTCCTTGTTCTGATTTAAAATTGGATTTATCTTTATCTCTCATATAATCTGCTGAGCTTAGTCCTTCTCTTTCAATTATTTTTTCTCTTGCTTTCCCACATTTATTACAAACAAATTCAGGACATCCAGCTTTAATTGGAGTTTCACATAGTTCTTCAGGATATGTTGCGAAATGTTTTTCTTTAAATGGTTGAGGACAGATGCTCCAAACTGCTCTTTTATTTCTACCATTAGAATTAATTGAACATCCTTTCATTCCTGATGGATTTTCTGGCATTATTGCTTTTCCAGATTTATGCAAAACCAATCCCTTATCTTTCCTTTTATCCTTCATAGAACTTTCTGCAAGAGGTTCATATTGTGTTTCAAAATAATATTTCTTATTCTTTACGAAGAAGAACAGATACTCGTAATTAACGGTGAATCGGTCTTTTACAGATGAAGGCATACAATTTGGTTTATGCCAAATTATACAATTACGGACTATCCATCCTCTATTCTGCATTTCTATTGCGAAACGAAAAGGAATTAAACAAAGATTTTTATCTTCTAAATTTGTAAGTTTTTTTGGATTAATTCCTCTCCATCCATCTTTAAAATTATTCATTGGTTGTCCGCTGTCTTCATTATTAGTCCATCTTGTTGCTGAATAAGTATCTCCTAAATTTACCCAGCAAGTTCCATCTTTTCTTAAAACTCTTTTAATCTCATCAAAAATGTCACAAAGATGTTTAATATATAAATCCAAAGTTGGTTCTAAACCTAATTGCCCTTTCCAAGCACCACATTTCTGGCAAAAACCCATCTTTATTGTATTTCCTTGCATTTGAACCCAATCTTTCGGTCTTTTTTCTGTAAAACTCCCTAAATTTCCTCCTCTATCCATAGGATTTTTTTTTTCCTCTATTTGAAATTTATGCTCACAACTTTTATCTCCATCCCAAATACTTTCAACAGCATTTCCATAATCCCTCAAAGCCCAATAAGGCGGTGAAGTCATCATACAATTCACAGATTCATCTGGCATTTGTTTCAGAACTTGTAATGAATCACCCTGAATTATTTTATTAATAAATTTATTTATTTCCATTATTTCCTTTCATTTTATAATAGTGTTCTCTTGATTTTCTAATTCTATATTTTCTAAATTCCTCATCGCTGTGATACCTCTTATACTGGTAATTTTTAAGATACTCTACTCTTTTTTTATATATTTTCTTTCTTTCT
>Ga0172364_10003914_pt1 | contig 11897 bp, 9 predicted proteins | sample LakKivSesite10cm_FD_114545 | JGI IMG/M metagenome (GOLD analysis project Ga0172364, IMG submission 114545) | Sediment microbial communities from Lake Kivu, Rwanda - Sediment site 10cm | ecosystem: Environmental > Aquatic > Freshwater > Lake > Sediment | place: Rwanda: Western Province, Lake Kivu... | reverse complement strand
TACACAATGTGTTGCGGCAGGAAGGCCGTCATACCGTACATGGTGGGCTTCGGAAGGCAGCGCGGAACTTGAGAAAAAAAACGATACTTTCTGCTTGACATCGGGGAGTTCTGTGGTATTATTATGGTGGAAAAGGGAGCTTTGTGGTGTAAAAGGGAGTGCGTCTTCTTGAGCGGTCGACGCATGCCCGAGCCACAGGCCCCGGTTCAGGCACCTATCCTAGCTGCTTGGCGGACGCAGTTCAAGCATAAACCAAGCGCGCCGGTTTCACAGGGGCTGCTGGCGGCAGTTCCCTGCTCTCGGCTTTTCCCCAGGTGCCTGCGCCCGATGCGAGACGGAGCCGAAGCGTGTTCCACGGCGAATTCGAATCGACGCTGGACGACAAGGGCCGCGTGATCCTTCCCGCGAAGCTGCGCGAGCGTATCGACGAGCAGCGCGACGGGGCGGGTTTCTACGTGACCTACGGCCCCGACGGCTGCATCGAGCTCTGCACGCCGGCGGTGTGGAACCGCCGCGTCGAAGTCCTGCGGCAGGCACCCTTCGCCCGCGAGAAGGCCCGCCGCTTCCAACGCACGATGTCGTCGCTCACCGAACCGGCGGAGGTCGACAAGCAGGGGCGCCTCAGGCTCTCGCCGAACCTCATCAACGAGGCGAAGATCGGCAAGCTGGTGACGCTGGTGGGCAACTTCGACATCATAGAGGTCTGGAGCCGCGAGCGCTGGGCGGAGTTCAAGGCGCAGGCGCTGCAGGAGTACAAGAACGACGCCGAGCAGCTCTTCGGCCCGGCGACCGGCGGTTGAGCATCCGACGCCTGAGGGTCCGCGCGATGGACGCCCCTTCCGCCGTGCACGTGCCGGTGATGCTCCGGGAGGTGATCGAGTATCTCGACCCCCGGCCGGGGCAGGTCATCGTCGACTGCACGGTGGGCGCCGGCGGGCACGCCCGCGAGCTGCTGCGGGTGGTGGGCGAGGGCGGGCGGCTGATCGGGATCGACCGCGACGCCGAGGTGCTGGAGGTCGCCCGGCGGTCGCTCGAGGCCGTGGGCGGGAGCTTCGAGCTGCACCACGCGGCTTTCTCCGGGCTCGACGAGGTTCTGCCGGGCCCGGTGGACGGATTGCTCATTGATCACGGCGTCAGCTCGCTGCAGTTCGACCGTGCCGGCAGAGGTTTCAGCTTCCAGGCCGAGGGGCCGCTGGATATGCGGATGGACCAGTCGCGGGGCATCACCGCGGCCGAGGCCATCCGGCGGCTGCCGCGCCAGGACCTGGCCCGCGTGCTCCGCGACTACGGCGAGGAGCGCTTCGCCGGGCGGATCGCGAGGGCCATCAAGGAGGCCCAGGCGGCCGGGCGGCTGCGGACGACGGCGGACTTGGCGGAGGCGATCCGGCGTGCGGCGCCCTTTTGTGCGGCGCCGCGACGCGCCGCGGGGCGAGGCGCGGCGGGGCGCGGCGGGATCGACCCGGCAACGAGGACGTTCCAGGCGCTGCGCATCTACGTGAACGCCGAGCTGGACGAGCTTGCGACGCTGCTTGGGAAACTGCCCGGCCTGCTCAAGCCCGGGGGCAGGGCGGTAGTCATCGGATATCATTCGCTCGAGGACCGCATCGTGAAGCAGGCATTTCGCGAGCAGGCGGCCCGGGGGCTGCTCGAAATCCTCACGCGAAAGCCGGTGAGGCCGGCGGCGGACGAGGTTCGCAGCAACCGCCGCAGCCGGAGCGCCCGGCTGCGGGCGGCGAGGCGGCTGTGACGGACGCGTCAGGGAGGACGCGCGGATGGCTCTGAACGAAACGCAAAAGAAAAGGATGAGCATCGTGGCCGGGGGCCTCATCCTCGCGTTCGCGGCGGCGCTGTTCCGCCTCTACCAGTTGCAGTGCCTCGAGCACGAGAAGTACGAGAAGCTCGCCAGCCAGCAGCACCTCACCCGGATCCCCATCCCCGTCCGGCGCGGCACGATCCTCGACACGAGGGGCAACCCGCTGGCGATCTCGCTGCCGGTGAACTCGGCCTACGCCGACCCGCAGATCATCAGGAACAAATACCTCACGGCCGAGGCCCTGGCCCCGGCGCTGAAGATCGACCGGATGGACATCTTCGCGAAGCTGCTGGCGGGCCGGCGGTTCGCGTGGCTGAAGCGCAAGCTGGACCCGGCCGAGGAGGCGGCGATCCAGAGGCTCAAGCTGAAGGGCATCGCCTTCCGGCGCGAGTACCGCCGGGCCTACCCGCACCAGCACGCCCTCGGGCAGGTGCTGGGGTTCGTGGGCCTCGACGACAACGGCCTGGCGGGGCTGGAGGTCTGGTTCGACAAGGAGCTGACGGGCCAGCCGGGCTACGAGATAGCCAAGCGCGACGCGGCAGGTACGCCGATGGCCGACCCGAGCCTTGAGGGCTTGCCCGGCAGCAACGGCCTCGCCATCATGCTGACGATCGACGGCAACATCCAGCACGTTGCCGAGGAGGAGCTGGCCAAGGCATGCGAGAAGCACCGGCCCGACTCGGGCGTGGCACTGGTGGTGGAACCGGCCACGGGCGAGATCCTTGCGATGGCGAACTGGCCCTCGTTCGACCCCAACACCTACACGAAGCTCTCGCCCGAGCACCTCGCGAAGCTCGAGCACAACTCGGCCGTCCTCGACGTCTACGAGCCGGGCTCGACCTTCAAGCCCTTCACCGTGTGCGCGGCCCTCGACGAGAAGGTGGTCACGGAGGGCACCGTGTTCGACTGCGAGAACGGCCACGCCGTCCTCTACCGCCGCACCCTCCGCGACGCGCACGGCCACGGCCGCCTCACCGTGGCGGAGATCATCACCTTCTCCAGCAACATCGGGATGGCCAAGGTGGGCATTGCGTGCGGGCCGGAGCGCGTGCACCGCTTCGTGCGGGCGTTCGGCTTCGCCACGGCGGCGGGCCTGCCCATCAAGGGGGAGCCGTCGGGGATGATCACGCCGCTGCCGCAGTGGACGACCTACACGATCACCTCGGTGCCGATGGGGCAGGAGGTGGCGGTGACGGCTGTGCAGATGGCCTCGGCCTACTCTGCCATCGCGATGGGCGGCAAGCTGATGAAGCCGCACCTCGTCAGGAAGATCGCCAACCCCGACACCGGCGAGGTGATCAAGGACTACCCGCCGGAGCAGGTGCGGCAGGTGGTGAGCACCGAAACGGCCCGCAAACTCACGGAGATGATGGTGAACGTGGTGGACGTGGGCACGGGCCGGATGGCGCAGATAGAGGGCTACCGGATCGCCGGCAAGACCGGCACGGCCCAGAAGCCCCTGCCCAACCGCCGGGGCTATTCGAGCGACGCCTACAGCTCGTCGTTCGTGGGCTACGCCCCGGCGTTCCAGCCGAGGATCTGCGTGCTGGTGAAACTGGACACGCCGCGCGCGGGCAGCCACTACGGCGGCGTGGTGGCGGCGCCCGCCGCGCGCGAGATCATCCGGCGCACGCTCGCCTACCTGCACGTGCCGCCGGAGGCGGAGTTGTTGGCGAACAAGAATCAGAAGACGGGGGCGCACTAGGCTCACCGCCCGGTGCGCGGGAAGCATGAAGCTCAGCCAGTTGAAAAAAGAGCTGCCGCAGGCCCGCACGCTGCACTTCCAGGACTGCGAGATCAAGGGCGTGACGTGCGACTCGCAGTCGGCGTCGAAGGGGCACCTCTTCATCGCCATCAACGGCGAGGCGCGCGACGGCCACCAGTTCGCGCTCGACGCCGTCCGCAACGGGGCCGCGGCGGTGGTGGCCGAGCGCAAGCTCGACCTCCCGGAGAGCGTGCCGCAGGTGATCGTGGAAGACACGCGCGAGGCGGCGGCGCTGCTCGCTGCGAAGTTCCACGGCTACCCCTCCGAGCTGCTGAGCCTGGTGGGCGTGACGGGCACCAACGGCAAGACGACGACGACGTGGATGCTGAAGTCGATAATCGAGGCCGCGGGCAAGTCGCCCGGCCTCATCGGCACCATCCACTACGAGTCGGGCGGGCGCTGCATCCCGGCGAAGAACACGACGCCGTCGGCCCTCGACATCAACCGGATGCTCCGCGAGATGTACCAGGCGGGGCAGGAGTACGCGGTGATGGAAGTGTCGTCGCACTCGCTGATCCAGAGGCGGGTGCACGGGCTGCAGTTCGCGGGTGCGGTGTTCACGAACCTCACCGACAACGAGCACCTGGACTACCACAAGACGTTCGACGCGTACCGCGAGGCCAAGTGCATGCTGTTCGAGGGGCTGTCGAGCGCGAGCTTCGCGGCCGTCAACTTGGAGGATCCGTGCTGCGGGCACATCGCGAGCCGCACGAAGGCGAGGGTGGTCACCTACGCGGTGACGTGCAAGGCGGACGTCCGCGCGATCGTGCTGAACGCGTCGATGTCGGGCACGCGTTTCGAGCTGCACTCGCCGCAGGGCAGCACCGAGATCGCGGGGAGCTTCTTCGGGCGCTACAACATCTCGAACGCCGCCGCTGCGGCCACTGCGGCGCTGCAGTTGGGCATCGGCATAGAGTCGGTGCGGACGGGTCTGGAGCAGTACGAGGGCACGCCCGGCCGGCTGGAGGTGGTCGACTGCGGCCAGAGCTTCTCGGTGCTCGTGGATTATGCCCACAGCCCCGATGCCCTCGCCAACGTGCTGACGACGCTGCGCGAGGTGGCGGCCCGGCGGATCATCCTGGTCTTCGGCTGCGGCGGCGACCGCGACCGGGGCAAGCGGCCCGTGATGGGCGGCATCGCGAAGCAGCATTCGGACTACTTCGTGATCACGGCAGACAATTCGCGCAAGGAGCGCACGGACGACATCATCGCCGAGATCGAGGCGGGCATCGGGCAGTGCAGCTACTACGACGTGCAGCCCGACCGCTCGGCCGCCATCAGGCTGGCGATTGCGTCCGCGAAGCCCGGCGACATCGTCCTGCTCGCCGGCAAGGGGCACGAGACCTACCAGATCCTGGGAGACACCATCATACCGTTTGACGACCGCGAGCAGGCCCGGGCCGCGCTGACGCAGCGCCAGAAGGTAGTCGCCTGAAAGGACACGAGCAGTGAAACCGGTGACGGTCAGGGAGATATGCGACGCCGTGCGAGGGACGCTGTGCGGCAGCGGCGCCGAGACGATCAACGGCGTGTCGGCCAACACCCGCGAGCTGAGGCAGGGCGAGGTGTTTTTCGCGCTCGTGGCGAACCGCGACGGGCACCAGTTCGTGCCGGCCGCGTTCGCGGCGGGCTCGCCCGTCGCGGTCGTGTCGAAGGCGGTGGACATCCCGCAGGGCAGGTCGCTCATCTTCGTGGGCGACACGCTGCGTGCCCTTGGCGATCTCGCGGCGTGGCACAGGCGCCGGATGCCCGCGACCGTGATCGGCGTGACGGGCAGCAACGGCAAGACGACGACGAAGGAGATGCTGGGGCACATCCTCGCGGCGGCCGCGCCCACGATCAAGAGCCCCGGGAGCTTCAACAATGCCCTCGGCGTGCCGCTCACGCTGTTCCGCGTGGAGGAGGCTGACCGCTACGCGGTGATCGAGATGGGCACCAGCTCGCACGGCGAGATCAGCCGCCTGGCGGAGATCGCGGCCCCGGCCATAGGCGTGGTGACGAACGTCTCGGCCACGCACCTGCAGGGGCTGGGCAACCCCAAGGGCGTGGCGGCCGAGAAGGGCTGCCTGATCGAGGCCCTGCCCGCGGACGGGTGCGCAGTCTTGAACGGCGACGACTACTGGTGCCGCGAGATGGCGGCCCGCAGCCGCGCCCGGGTGGTGCGCCACGGGCTGCATGAAGGCTGCGAGGTCCGCGCGACGGGCGTGGAGGCTTCGGGCACGGGGATGCGCTTCGAGGCGCTCGGCAGGGCCTTCCAGTTGCGCGTGATGGGCGAGCACAACGTGAGCAACGCCCTCGCGGCCATCGCCGCCTGCACCGAGCTGGGGCTGCGGCCGGAGCTCATCGCCGAGCGGCTGGCCACGTTCCACCTGCTCCCGATGCGGATGGAGCGGATCGAGATCGGGAGCATCACGGTGTACAACGACGCATACAACGCGAACCTGGCGTCGATGCTGGCGGCGCTGCGCGAGTTCTCGCGGCTGCGCGTGCCCGGCCGCAAGATCGCCGTCTGCGGCGACATGCTGGAGCTGGGCGAGCAGTCGGAGGAGATCCACCGCGAGGTGGGCCGGCGGGCCGCGGGGCTGGGCTTCGACGCGCTCATCGCGGTGGGCGAGACGGCCCGGCACTTGGCGAACGGCGCGGCGGGCAGCGGGATGCCCGAGGAGCGCATCCGCTATTTCGCGACGACGCACGACGCCTGCGGGATGCTGCCGCGGCTGCTGGAGCGGTGCGACACGCTGCTGCTGAAGGGCTCGCGGCGGATGGGGCTCGAGCGGATGGTGGCGGCGGTGCAGAGCTGGGAGCCGACGGGTGCAACCGCCACGACGGACGCGGCGGCGGCGCTCTACCACACGTTCCGGGCGCAGGCGCACCGGGCGCCGTCGGACTCGCAGGTCGCGGGCGCGTAGGCAGAGGATGGTCGCGTGCCGCGTGGCGGCACTGGCGGATAGAGATCGGCAATGGTCACGTGTTCATTGGTACAGGAAGATGAAAGCGACTGAAGACGGTCTGATGCAGGCCTGGAAAGAGTTCAAGCGGACGCGCAACCCGGCGCTTCGCGAAGTCCTGGTGAAGCAGTACCTGCCGCTGGTGCTGAACACCGCGAAGAAGGTGGCGGCGAACGTGCCGGACTACGTGGACCGGGGCGACCTGGAAAGCGCGGGGATGATCGGGCTGGTGGAGTCGATCGAGCGCTTCAACGTGTCGGCCGGCACGAAGTTCGAGGCGTACTGCGCGGCCAGGATCCGCGGTGCGATGATGGACGAGCTTCGCGGGCAGGATTGGCTGCCGCGGATGCTGCGGATCCGGATCCACAAGATCGACCGCACGGCCCGCAAGCTCGAGATCAAGCTGGGGCGCGAGCCTTCGCAGACGGAGGTGGCGGCCGCGATGGGCCTCTCGTACAACAAGGTGGAGGAGGCCCTCGTGCAGAAGAAGACGACGTTTTTCTCGCTGGACCGATATCACTCCAACAGTCCCGGCAATGGAGTCAATGATATGAAATCGCTGCAGGACTCTCGGGAAGGCGACCCGGCCGAAAGCATCCTCAAGGAGGAGCTTCGGGACGTGATCGCGCACAAGCTGACGAAGACCGAGAAGCTGGTGGTGATGCTCTACTACTACGAGCAGCTCACAATGAAGGAAGTGGGCTCGGCGCTCGACATGTCGGAGTCGCGGGTGTGCCAGATCCACTCGAAGGTGATCGCTGACCTCAAGCGTCACATGGAGTGAGCCGGCGCCAATGGAGAGCACGCGCTACGGCATCGTTGCATGCGTCCTCACGCTCATGTGCATAGGCATCGTGTCGGTATACAGCGCCGGGGCGTCGCTCTATGGTGCGGACCGGGGCTACCTGGGGACCGTGCAGAAGCAGATGGTGTGGCTGGTGCTGTCGGCGGCGGTGCTCTTCATCGCCGCGGGGATCGACTACCACCTGCTGAGCAGGCACGCGCGGGCGATCCTCGTGGCGTCGTTCGCGCTGCTGGTGCTGGTGCACATCGTGGGGCAGACGCGCAACGGGGCGAGGCGCTGGATCGTGCTGGGGCCGGTGAGCATGCAGCCGGCCGAGTTCTTCAAGCTCGCCGTCGTGGTCTACATGGCGTGGTTCCTGAGCGCCAAGGAGAAGAAGATCCGGCAGTTCCTCCACGGCTTCCTGCCGCCGGTGCTGCTGGCCACGCTGGGATTCCTGCTGATCATCGCCCAGCCGGACTTCGGCACGGCGGTGCTGACGACCGTGGTGGTGTTCTCGATGCTCCTGGTGGCGGGCGTGAACCTCATGCACGCCCTCCCGATGCTCCTCGCCGCGGCACCGGTGCTGGGCTACCTCATTGTGACGGTCGACTACCGGCTGCGCCGCGTGCTGGTATTCCTCAACCCGTGGCAGGACCCGCAGGGCGCCGGCTACCACATCATTCAGTCCATGATCGCCTTCGGGGCCGGCGGGCTCTTGGGCGTGGGCCCGGGCAACGGGATGCAGAAGGGCGGCTACACGCCGGAGCACCTCACCGACTTCCTCCTCTCCGTGATCGGCGAGGAGACGGGGTTCGTGGGCACGGCCTGCGTGGTGATGGTGTTCGTGGTGCTGTTTTACCTCGGGGCGCGCGTGGTGATGCTGGCGGCCGACACGTTCGGCTCGCTGCTGGCGTTCGGCATCATGCTGACGATCGCCCTGCAGACGTTCATCAACATCGGCGTGGTGACGGGCATGCTGCCCACGAAGGGGCTGCCGCTGCCGTTCATGAGCTACGGCGGGTCGTCGATGCTCGTGATGGCGGCCGGCGTGGGGATCGTCCTCAACGTCGCGTCGCACATCGAAGAGGTGGGCCCGGTGCCGCTGCTGGGCGCCGAGCGCGAGGGGCTGTAGCGGCCAAGGGGTGACCAAGCGATGAGAGTGGCACTTGCCGGCGGCGGGACGGGCGGGCACCTGATGCCGGGCATCGCGCTGGCCCAGGCGATCGAGAAGGAGGGGCGCGGCTCGCGCGTGCTGTTCCTGGCCAGCGACCGCGAGGGCGACGTCCGCACGCTGCGGCGCTACGGCTTCCAGTCGGTCCATTTCGCCGCGCGGCCGTTCAACACGAACCCGCTGGCGTGGCCGGGCTTCTGCGCGGAGAGCGCGAAGGTCTTCCACAAGGCGTGGCGCGTGCTGGCCGACTTCGCCCCGGACGCCGCCGTGGGGCTGGGCGGCTACGTGTCGTTTTTCCCGCTGCTGGCCGCGAGGGCGCAGCGCGTGCCGATCCTGCTCCTCGAGCAGAACGTGATCCCGGGCAAGGCCACGCGCCGCCTGTCGCCGCTGGCGCGCGAGGTGGCGTGCCAGTGGCAGGAGACCGTCCGCTACTTCGGCGTCAAGGTGAAGGCCCGCGTGACCGGCAACCCCGTGCGCGCGGAGGTGCTGGCGGGCAGCCGCGACTCGGCCGCCGCGCAACTGCACCTCGACCCCGCGAAGAAGACGATGCTGGTGATCGGCGGCAGCCAGGGCGCCCACGCCCTCAACGAGATGATGGCGCGCTCCGCCGCGAGCGTGGCCAGGGCGGTCCCCGGCCTGCAGGCGATCCACCTGGCGGGCCAGCAGGACCGCGACGAGGTCGCCGCGGCCTACGCCGCCGCCGGGATGAAGGCGGAGGTGGCGGCCTTCCTCGACGACATGCACCTGGCCTATTCGGCGGCGGACTTCGCCCTCAGTCGGGCGGGCGGCACCACCATCGCCGAGCTGACGGCCCGCGGTCTGCCGGCGATCCTCGTGCCCTACCCCTACGCGGCCGACAACCACCAACTGCACAACGCGCGCTCCCTCGCGGACGCCGGCGGCGCGGTTGTGCTCGAGCAGAAGGACTTCAACGAGCAGCTCCTGGCCGGGCTGATCGCGAAATTCATCGACGACCAGGTCCTCGTGCGGCGGATGCACCTCAGCAGCCTGGCCCAGGGGCGGCCCGACGCGGCGGAGACGATACTCGCCACGCTGAGGAGCCTCGTGCCGGCGCGGGCGAGCGGCGCGGCGATCGAGAGCCTCAGCCCCGAGCCGGTGGGCAAGGAGCAACTGTGAAACTCACGGGCAGGAAGATCCACTTCGTGGGCATCGGCGGCATCGGGATGAGCTCGATCGCCCACATCGCGGCGGTGCGCGGCGCGATCGTCAGCGGCTGCGACCGCCACGAAGGCTACATCGTCGACAAGCTCCGCTCCGTGGGCATCCCCTGCCACGCGGGCCACTCGCCCGAGCACCTCGAGGGGGTGGACCTCCTCGTGGCGTCGTCGGCCATCAGCAAGCACGAGCCGGAGGTGGCGCGCGCGGCGGCGGAGTGCATCCCGGTGCTCTCGCGGGCTCGGATGCTCGCGCTGCTGATGGAGGGCTATTGCGGCGTGGGCATCGCGGGGGCTCACGGCAAGACCACCACCACCTGGATCACGTCGAACATCTTCATCCACGCCGGCCTCGACCCCACGGTGATGCTCGGCGGCATCGTGACCGACCTCGCGGGGAACTTCCGCGTGGGCCGCGGCGACATCTTCGTGACCGAGGTGGACGAGAGCGACCGCTCGCTGCTCGAGCTGTCGCCCAAGTACGCCATCCTCACCAACATCGACCGCGAGCACCTCGACAACTACCGGGACCTCGACGACATCAAGAACACCTTCAGGGCGTTCCTCGGCCGGATGCCGCGCGACGGCTGCCTGGTGGGCTGCGTGGACTTCCCGGGCGTGGCCGACGTGCTGGCCGCGTGCCCGGCGCGCGTGGTGACCTGCGGCTTCGAGAAGACGGCGGCGGTGCGCATCCGCAACCAGCGGTTCGTCCCCGGAGGCTCCGAGTTCGAGATCATCTGGCACAACCAGGTGGTGCAGGACATCAAGCTGTCGCTGCCCGGCGAGCACAACGTGCAGAACGCCCTCGCGGCGGCCACGCTGGCCCTCGAGTGCCGCGTGCCGATCCCCGACATCCGCAACGCCCTCGCCAACACGCGCAGCGTGAACCGCCGCTTCGAGAACAAGGGCAGCGCCAACAGCATCACGGTGTTCGACGACTACGGCCACCATCCGACCGAGATCAAGGCCACGCTCAAGACCGCACGCCGCACCGTCAGCGGCAGGCTGATCGGCGTGTTCCAGCCCCACCGCTACACGCGCACGCGGGCGCTCTGCAACGACTTCGCCGACGCCTTCGACGACCTCGACCTGCTGGTGCTCACCGAGATCTACTGCGCCGGCGAAGCCCCCATCGAGGGCGTCTCGGCCGAGCTGATCCGGCAGGCGGTGTCGAAGCGCGGCCGCACGAAGATCGAATACGTCCCCGAGCTCGACCGGGTGCCGGAGCACGTGGTGCGCCTGCTGCAGCCGGGCGACACGCTCATCACGATCGGCGCCGGCAACGTGGGCAGCCTTGGCGAGAAAATCCTGGCCAAGCTGCGAGGCTGACGTATGACGGGCATCCTCGAAAGCACGGCGGCGCGCGAGCTGCTCAGCAGCCACACGTCGTTCCGGATCGGCGGGCCGGCGGATCGCTTCCTGCGGCCGGCCGGTCTCGACGCCCTGGTGCGGGCCGTGACGCAGGCCCGCTCGGCGGGGATGCCGGTGCGCGTCATCGGCCAGGGCACGAACCTCCTGGTCGACGACGGCGGCGTGGACGGCATGGTGATCGCCACCGGCAGCCTTGGCCGTGCGGAGCGGGCGGGCGACGGCATCGTGGACGTCGAGTGCGGCGTGAAGCTGCCGTGGCTGGTGGCGCGGTCGGCGGAGTGGGGCCTGAGCGGCATCGAAAGCCTCGCGGGCATCCCGGGGAGCGTCGGCGGGGCCGTCCGCACGAACGCGGGCGCCGCCTCGGGGTGCATCGCCGACGTGATCGAGCATATCAGAGTGCTGACGCCGGATGGCGAGCAGGCGCGCATGACGCCCGCAAAGGCGGGCCTGGGCTACCGCCGGGCGAACATCGGCGGGGCGGTGGTCCTCTCTGTGCGCCTCCGGCTGCGGCCGGCGGACGGCGGGCGCGTGCGTGCCGCCGCGGCTGAGAACCTGCGGCGCAAGGCGCAGGCGCAGCCGCTGAGCGCGGCGTGCGCCGGGTGCGTGTTCAAAAACCCGCCCGGCGACTCGGCCGGGAGGATCATCGAGAGCCTCGGGCTGAAGGGCGCGGCCGCGGGCGGCGCGAGGATCTCGGAGAAGCACGCGAATTTCATCGTGAACGATGGCGGCGCGACGGCGGCCGACGTGCTCGCGCTGATCGACCTCGCGCGCGATACCGCCCGGCGGGCGCTGGGCGTGGCCCTCGAGCTGGAGATCGACGTCTGGCGCAGGACGGCGCGCGATACCGTCCGGGGAGCCGCACCGGCGCCG
>Ga0172364_10003913_pt1 | contig 11897 bp, 10 predicted proteins | sample LakKivSesite10cm_FD_114545 | JGI IMG/M metagenome (GOLD analysis project Ga0172364, IMG submission 114545) | Sediment microbial communities from Lake Kivu, Rwanda - Sediment site 10cm | ecosystem: Environmental > Aquatic > Freshwater > Lake > Sediment | place: Rwanda: Western Province, Lake... | reverse complement strand
TATTCTCCTATGACTATGTAGTCTGGGTGTAGCGTATCGTAAATTGCATTTCCTTCGCGTAAGAATTCTGGATTAAAGCACAGTTGAAAGTGTTTGCCGCATTTTTTTCCGCTTTGTTTTTCTGTGTTGTTTTTGACGAGGTTTTCCGTCGTTCCTGGTGGAACTGTGCTTTTTACAATTATCAGATGGTCGCCTTTCTTCTCTTTTAGTGCTTCTCCTATTTCCTTAGAGGCTTCTTCGACGAATCTAAGGTCTACGCTTCCGTCAGGTTGTGAAGGTGTTCCAACAGTTATGAATGAGATGTCTGTTTCCAATATAGCTTGTTTCCTTCCAATGACGGCTGTTAAATTTTTGGTTTTTATGGCTTTTTTCAGTGATTCTTCAAGTTGGGGTTCGTAGAATGGAGGTATTCCTTTTTTGACCGTTTTTATTTTTTCAGGGTCTTTCGTGGAGACCGTGGTTTTAAAGCCTTTATTTGCGAAACATACCGCTGTGCAAAGTCCAACGTAGCCCATGCCGAGGAAAGAAATTTTAGGCATTTGAATTCCTCTTTAGGAGAGATTTAGTGAGTACAGAATAATTAAGCTTTCAGAAGAGGGAAAATGAGGGAGCCCACACCGACAATTTTAACATTTACGATTTTGGAAACAACATGAAAAAATCTTGAAACAGTTTGTAAGCAAGTATAACATTTTCACCATTCATGAAATCCTATCTTCAATCTCTTAATTACTTTTAAAACCTGCGCACGCGTGTGCCTACCTACACTTACGAGCAACATGTTTGGTTGCTTAATATAACTTTCCCATAGGTTAGCATAATCGAGTAAAAATTTCTCTCCAGTTATCATGTATAAGTTTTTTAACAATCTGACATGCATCTTCTGATATCCCAACTCAACTGGATTTTTATCTTTCAGGTCATAAACTGTCCATTTAGCTATTCCCATTCTCCAATCATAATATTTTAGGTTGTTTCTAAGCGTGTTGATACATTTATCGAAAATCATTTTATACACTTGATCATTGGAATACAAATAATAGTCATATACACCCCACATAGCAAATATAAAACCGTTTAGAACGTATCCGCAGTTTCCCATATATTCCTGAAACCAATAATCACCATTACTATTTATGTATAAGAAACCTCCTTCAAAAGCTGGCGTCTTCATTGAATTTGCAACTTTCTCCGCAAGCTTAGAAATCTCTTCCTTTTTAGTGAGGTAATATGCCCTCACTAGCAAGCTAAGTATCAAACCTTGATCCAACGCAGACTTCCATGGTGGTTTACAACCATGGTCAGCAACTGGATAGTTATGATACCAAAAGCTTATGTTTTCTTTGTCCGTTCTATTCTTGATTAACCAAGAAAATTGCTTATTTAAAGCCAGTCTTCTGTCACTCTTCAAGGATAAACGGTTTGTGTTCTCTATCAAATCATTGTATAAAAGCAAACCATATTCGGCAATTCCAACAGGATTATACATATAGGTCGGATAGTCTATACCACTTTTTTCCCCTTTTGGTGCTTTTCCCATCGGTATACCTTCATTATCGAAAACAACTTGCCCATTTTTGACATACTCTAAATAATCTTCGCTCGTTCTATTTTGAAACAAAGTATAGCTATCGTAATATTCGTAGGGCACATGAGCCACCAAGAAATGACAATCTAACTAACTAGGTTGTATTCCATGAACCTCTTTAAACTTTCCGTTTTGTTTGAGATAAAGTTTGCTTCTAATGTTTAAACGCCAGAATTATTAAAAGTATTTAATACAGAATCTCTTAGACAAAATTAAGCGCGCGACGTAGATGTGAAGGATTTGGCTAAAAATGGAATTAGACTGCGATACTCTGGTTTCGTGATGTTTATTGCGAAAATGCTCAGCGTAGTCACAGGGATAGCCTTCACTTTAATGATAACGCGAGCTGTAACAGAACAGCAGTATGGGATATTGTCGAACGTCAACGACTTGCTTGGGTACTTTGCAGTTCCTGCCATAATATTCCCGTTTTGGACGTTACGATTTGTGGCAAGGAATAGAGAAGGTGCAATAAAAACTGGAATCCTTGCAAATCTAGTAATTTCAATCATAGCGACCACGATTTACCTTTTATTTATTCCATCAATCATATCAATGGTCGGCGTCAGTGAAACTTACATAATTCTTTATCTTGTTGCCTCAATGCAATTAATGGAAGCTTACTTCATATACATGTTAGAAGCATGTCTACGTCCAAAAATGCCTCAAACAATTGGATATGGAATACTTCTTGAAGAAAGTTGCAAAGTTTTATTAGGCTATATACTCATCGTCCAACTCCAACAAGCCCTAATGGGAATACTGCTAAGTATCATAATAGGCATCGCTGTACATATCGCCTACTACCTAAGACTGTTATTGCCAGAACTAAAACAATCCATTAAATGGAGCTATGTGAAAGAGTGGCTGAAAGGCTCAGCATTAAACGTATACTCCTATATAGGCGACAACATAGCAGCATTCACATCCATCCTCTTAATTATTTACGGCGGGCAAGCAGCAAGAGGACAATACCAAGCTGCCATGACGATAGCAAGCATAATCTTGTATTCTTCTTTTCTATCTTTCCCATTGTATCCAATACTTCTAGGAGAAAACAGCGCAAAAGACGCAGAGCACGCGTTAACAATTTCATTGAAAACAGTTTTAATGTTTGCTATACCAATGACAGCGGGAGCAATGGCACTATCAAACTCGTACCTCGTATGTCTAAACAAAATTTACGAAGAAGCAACGCCAGTGTTAATCGTTCTGGCTGTAAATGCCTTTGTCCAAATCATTTCGTCATTCTTCTCGTCTGTACTTTTTGGACTTGAAAAGGTGGATGAAAAGGCAAAAATACCATTACGAAAACTTGTGAAGAGCCCATTATTCAAAGCTTTCAGTTTATCTTATGTCCAAGCCGCGATCACGTTGCCAACAACATTCTACGCCTTAGTAATGTTTGCAAGAAATCAGCCTATAACTGCAGCTATCTATGTGGGTGTATTCGATACGATAGCTCGTTTAGTAAGGTTTCTAATATTATGTGCTATTATGGGCAAGATGGTCAAACTAAATATTCCATGGAAGAACATTTCAAAGTATGTTTTCGCTTCGGCTATTATGGCATTCGCTCTATTTTTACTTCCACATCCAACAAGACTATACTCAACTCTAGGCGTAACAGCGGTGGGAGCAATTCTTTATTTTACGTTTTTGATGGCTATTGACAAGGAAACTCGGGCGTTGTTTAACTCTATTTTGCAAGAAATCAAATTTAAGGTTAAATGAGAAATTTGATGCGTAGGGATTCGTGAGGGTTTTTGTGTGTGTAATTGTTTTAGGCCCGTCTATTTGGGACCAAATATGTGTGTTGTTGGTTTGGGTTTTGGGTGGGTTCAGTGGGTCATTTTGATAGTTCTTTTGTTACGTGGTTTATTTGTGCTTTGGCGATTGTGGGATAAATGGGCAGTGATAAAACTTCTTTGGATAGTTGTTCGGCGATGGGGAAATCTCCTGTTTTGTAGCTGAGTGTTTTTTTGTAGAATGTTAGAAGGTGTAGGGGTGTGTAGTGTACGCTGAGTCCTATGCCTTCCTGGGAAAGTTTTTTGTATAGCTCGTCTCTGTTTATTCCGCGTTTTTGTTCTATGACTCTGATGACGTATAAGTGGTATACGTGTGTTCTATCTTTAGCTTCGTAGGGCGGAATGATTCCGTTGATTTTCTTGAGTTTTTGGGTGTAGTAGTGAGCTGCTTCGATGCGTTTTTTGTTGATTTCGTTAATTTTTTTTAGTTGTGAGATGCCTAGGGCTGCTTGAACTTCGTTTAGTCGATAGTTGTAGCCTAAATTTACGACGTCATAATACCATGTTGTTGTTTTTTCTCTGTCGAAGGCTCCTCGGGTCATTCCATGTTCTCGTAGGACTCCGATGTGTTTAGCTATTTCTTCATCATTTGTTGTTGCCATGCCACCTTCAAGCGTCGTGATTATCTTTGTGGGATAGAAGCTAAAGCAGCCTATTGTGCCGATGCTTCCGGTTTTTTGGCCCATGTATTCGGCGCCCAATGAGTGGGCGCAATCCTCAACGACGTAGAGATTGTGACGTTTTGCGATTTGCATGATTTCTTTCATGTCGCATGGTTGTCCTCCGTAGTGGACAACTATTATGGCTTTGGCTTTTTTGGTGATTTTGTTTTGAATGTCTGCGGGGGATATGTTGAATGTTTTTTCGTCTATGTCTGCGAAAACTGGTTTGGCACCGACGAAGAGGGGTGCGTTGGCTGTAGCTGCAAATGTGAAAACTGGAACTATAACCTCGTCTCCGGGGCCTATGTTAAGTGCCCGCATGGCTAAATGCAAGGCTGCGGTGCAACTGTTTACTGCAACGGCGTGTTTTGTGCCCATATAACGTGTGAACATTTTCTCAAACTCTTTTGCTCTGGGCCCTCCTGTAAGCCAGCGGGAACTCAATGCTTCAAGCACAGCTTTTTTATCTTCCTTAGTGACCCATGGAACAAAAAACGGAATTTCGCGCTTCATTTTTTACACCATTTTTGTCTGATCATAAACATATTATCATCGTTGAGGGTTTCTTCAGTTATAAATTTTTATGATTCCAGTCTAAGATTATTTCTTGCACCTAAACTTTAGGCATATTTCTAATAGACAGAAGGGTTCCAACAAATGTTCCAAGTTGATAGGGTAATTGGGATGGCTTCCTTAACGCAAGTAATGAGGCTACAAATAAACGAAATAACTCGTTCCAGTACCTCTTTTCTGAAGAGAAAATAGCTCCCAAAGCGTAACCACACGCAATCCTTTTTTTAAAGAATTTCACAGGCGTAGTTTTTATGATGTGGTAAACTGAAGGCTTTGTGTAGCTTAATTTAAAATTATTCTCTCGCAATAGCTTACTTAAGATCACGTCTCCAGCATATCCAGGGTACTTTTGTAACTCTTTAGAGAAACGCAAAAACAGTTCTTTATCAATAACAGTGAAATGTAAACCGGAGCTTGTAACATGCCCATCTACTATACTAATATCAGGGCAAGCTGCTTGCGCAATTTTCTCTGAAAACTTGTTAAGAGGTGTTGGTATCATTCTGGCAACAACTTCATCGAATCCTTCCTCTTTTTTCTTCAGTATCTGTTCCAGCGCGTTTTTTTGGGCTATGATGTCGCTGTCGACAAATAACAATAACTCGCTTTTTGCTTGTAGGGCTCCTTTAATTCTTGCATGTGACTGCCCCTTTCCCTCATCTGGCACAACTATGATTTCGTATGGTTTAATAGTTTGTTCTTGCAGACTTTTCAGACAGCGTTGAAGAGGTTTTTCATTAGTCCTAACAGGAATTATCGCGCTAACCTTGATGTTTTGGTTTTTGTATTTTGCTTTTACTTTTTCTTTATCTCGCATATCAATGCCCACCCGGAAACGTCAACTGGGAATTTGTCGTAATGCTTATCCAAAATGTGGAAAGCACGGTGTTCGTAAACTTTGTGGTAGATAATATTTGTGATGAATCGATAAGGTATATGGTAAGAACCATAGTATTTGGAAATCTTAAGCGAGGCTGCTTCTGCCTTTCTCCTTAAAGACCAAAGCGTGTAGAATCTTAAATGCGTAGGATCCCAACCGCACCAGTCTTTATTGCCTAGTGCTCTATTAAAACATCCCTCAATAAGGAAATTCAAGGAAAAAGCGTTCTGGGTTGATAGAATAATGACGCCTTTACTTTTAAGCAGGCTTGACAATTTACGCAAAAATAATACGTCGTCTTTAACGTGTTCAATAACATCCTTTGCAAAAATAAGGTCAAAATTGATCTTCAGATTAAGCGAAGTCACCTCCGACGCAAAAAAGCAAGCTTTGTCTGCCATGTTCTTCCTTTTTAAATATAATATTGCAGCTTTCACCTTAGACGGGTTAACGTCCAAAGCATAAACTTCTGCTCCATGTTCAACGAAAAATCTAGTCCAGTATCCCCCGCCACAACCAACATCAAGCACTGTTTTACCTTTGAGATCATATTTCTCAATGATCTCTTTTATTACATCGTTTTTTGTTTTATCATATAAATTGTTCATGCTCTGAAAATAAATCTCCATGATTTTTCGGTAGTTCTTGCCTTCGTCAAAGTTTTCTGAACTCATTTCATATGCACCGATTGAACCGACCGCATAGTATTTCATTGTAGGCATGCTTGGTTATCTTCATCAACCAAGGACTTTCATGCACTCGACATATATGTATATTGCGAATTTTGGAAAAAAACAGAAGAGTATCTCTTATCCCTTTTTCTCGCATAAAGCGGTTAGACTGGAAGCAGCAGACAACCAACTATGAGCAAAAACATCAAGTAGCTCCACCATTTTCCGCGTCAACTTTTCTCCAAAAAAGCGATGAAAAACATAAAGAAGTCTATATGTAAATGGCGGAAAAAATCCGCAGCCCTTCATATCTAAAACTCGAAAACCACCATGCACCAAAATTTCCTGAAAGCTTCTAATGTCAAATCCCATCGTGAAATAAGACGGCGTTTTCACCTTTCTAAATAATGCGCCTATATTTTTAATCGTAGGAACAGAAACTAAAAACAAACCCTTATCCTTAAGAACACGCCTAATCTCACGCAATGTCATGCGTTGGTCACCAACATGCTGAAGCGTGGACATAGACAAAACAACATCAAAGGCACTGCTTTCAAACGGCAAAAACTCTCCCACACTCTGAAATAGAAAAACGTCCACTTCTTCTTCAACCGCCCTTTTCCGGGCCTCAACCAAGGAAACATCACGGAGTGGATCTATTCCATAGCATATTCTTCCCCTCTTCGATAAAGCAATCAAGTAACTGCCCGGCCCACATCCCACATCCAGAACAAGATCACCCTTTGAAGAGATGCTAATAATGTTTCTCATAATAGCCTCATAGTTCAAATTCCAAAAAATTCTATCTACAGGGCCTACATCGCCCCTTCTACATTTAGCCAGTCTTTCTTCCAACGAACGAAGATGGCGAAAGGTTGACATCTTGAGAAACCTTTCAACCTGGTTTAGCCCATTCCTCAAACTTATAATTCTTATACCAATCTATGAACTTCTTTAAACCACCATCCATCGTATACTTTGGTTTCCATCCTAACAGTTTCTCCGCCTTCGAATAATCCGCAACCAACCTCTTAACCTCGCCAGGACGAGGCGCAACACGAACTGGCTTGATTTTTCCCCTTTTACCACACAAACTTATGATTTTACTTGCCAAATCTACTATCTTAATCTCTTTACCCGACCCGAAATTTATCGGCTCCTTCAACGGCTTATCATACTTTAAAACCAAATCAAAAGCTTCAACCAAATCCTCCACATAAGTGTAATCCCTCGTCTGCATTCCATCACCATAAATTATAGGCGGCTCACCACTCAAGCTACGCCTCACAAAAATAGATATAACCCCACCATAACCAACGTCCCTTTGCCTAGGACCAAACGTGTTAAACGGCCTCATAATACAGACGTTCACACCATAAGTTTGAATGTACGCATTGCACATTCTATCCGCAGCAATCTTGCTAGCCCCATAAGGGTGAGGAGCATTTAAAGGATGATTCTCATCCATTGGAACATACTGAGCAGAACCATAAACTTCGCTTGTAGATGTGTGAATCACTTTGCTTATATCGTATCTTCGCGCCAACTCCAATATGTTCAATGTTCCAAAGATGTTAATATCGTAGGTCAACTTTGGCTCAAGTATTGACCTATCGACATGAATCTGCGCCGCCAGATGAATGACAACATCTACATCCCGAACAATTTTCTCTAAGAGATCAATATCCTTAACATCACCCTTTATTAACTTAAAATTTCTGTAATTCAATAAACCACGTATATTCCCTAAGTCACCATTCATAAAGTTATCTAAACAAAGCACAGTTTGACCTTCAGTAGTATATTTTTCACATAAGTGACTCCCTATGAAGCCAGCTCCTCCAGTTATCAGAATTTTCATACCTCATACGCCTCAATAAGCTCTTTATATAACTTTTCCATTTTCCTCATTTCCGTCTCATAGTCTGCTTCTTTTTCCGCAATACTCCTATTAACAACGCCAAATTTTCTTCTAATATCTTTTTCCCTGAGTAAATAAACTATCTTCTCAGCTAACGCTTTAAAGTCTCTCTTAGGAAATACGAACCCATTCACCCCCTCTTTCACACACTCCCTATTCCCTTCTAAATCGGTAACAACAACTGGCAATCCACAAGCCATCGCCTCAAGTAAGCTAACAGACCTAGTATCAGAAAGAGAAGTAGAGACGAAAATATCAGATACCCCTAGAAATTTAGGCATCTCCCTATTCGAAACAGAACCAACAAATCTAACATTTTCAGCCACGCCAAGTTTACGTGCTAATTCTTCAAGTTTATGTCTCAATGTTCCACCACCAACTACGAGGAAAAAACTATTCCGACACTCATCTATAACATACGGCATTGCCTTAATAAGGGTAGCAACATCGTAAACTGGCTCAAGATTCCGCGTACTTATGACAACACGATAATCTCGCGGTATACACAAACTTTCTTCAAGTTTCTCATAATTCTTAACCGGATGAAAATCCCTAAAATCCACACCGTGAATAATCAGCTTAACCTTCCTCTCATCAACTCCGAGACCTACAACCGCTCTAACCAAGGATTCTGAATCCCCAGTCACTAAATCAGCCTTTCCTATCACATACTTCGCAATGTATCTCTTCATAAACTGCTTTCTCGGCTCCTCAGACGGAACAAACAGAACATCCGACCCCCATGCAGTAACAATAAACGGTTTAAAACCACACAAAGCACCATAAAACCCATAATCCAAAAGATAATGAGCATGCAAAACATCAGGATCTATTCTCCTAACTAGCCTTTTTATAAACCGCGCATGTGAAAACTTTAAGGGCAGATCAAGACCGAACCGAAGAGCAAAAGGCCTTTTAAAATTATGCACCGTTACATTTTCAATATGCTCTTTTTCAAAGGAAATCAAATGAACCGCATGTCCTTTATCCGCAAAAAATTTAACCCACTTTTGAGTGTGAACACTCTGAGCATTTGCAAGATAACAAATTTTCATTTCAACCATCCACAAGCGCATTACTCGAAACATTAGTAAATACCTATGCAAATAGATTTTGGATTATTCTCAGGCAAAAGAAACTACAACTATATGAAAAAGTATTTCTGATTTAAGAGTTTTATAAATCACTCTAGACAAATACAGCAAGGTGCATGGATTGTGAATGTTGGTTGGGTAAATTCGTCTGGTTCACGCCGCGATAAAAGCTCTCGCAAAGGCAGATGTATGTTTTGCGAAGCTTTACTAATGCATAACATCGAAAACATTTGTTATGCTACCACAAACATAGATAAATCGTTTATCCTCCAGCACACTGATGGAAAAACCCATACGACAGTTCTCTCATGCTCAATTCCACTATTAAGCAAGCTCGCTCGAAGAATAGGCAAAAGCTTCACTCGCAAAATCATCATCGCCCTAGAAAACTTGGCATATGCGACGCGTATTCTATTGCGGCTGCCTCGAGACAAGGTTGACGTATATGTTATTTTGCACCTTTGGGACTATGAAACCCCATTTCTAAACCTAATATTAAGAATTTTCAGACCAACAGTAATCATGTGGTTTGGAGGCTCACTCCGCTGGTATGAACAATCAAGCAAGTGGAAATATTACATTTTTGTCTCAGTCTATCGATTAAGTCTACGCCTTGCATCGTTAACCTTAATCAGCCTATATCCTGAACAGGAATACTATCTCTTCAAAGTTCTAAAACTGCCTAAAGACAAGGTTGTGAGTCAACCAATCAACCCAGCAATTATAGTTGATAACAAACTATTCCATAAGCTAGACAGGGATATTTCTGCGAAAAAGGTAGGATTTAACAGAGAGGAGACAAATATTGTGATGATTTCGAGAATGGAGAGCCCGCAGCGCGTCGTTTCATGCAGGGACTACGAGAAAGACCCTTTTACTGCACTTGAGGTTTTCCGATATTTAGCGCAAAAAAAACCGGAAGTGAAGCTACATATTTTTGGCCGCGGTCCTGGAAAGGAAGAATTTCAAAAAAGAGTGAATCAATACGATCTTCAAGACAAAGTTAAAATCTATGGATGGAAAGAAAGAGAGCTACTCCCTGAATATTACTCAGCTGCTGACCTTACATTTTATCCACATCCATTTATAACTATAAATGACGGGACGGCAAACTTTGAATCTTTACTTTGCGAAACCCCAGTAATCTATTTCAAGCGTTATCCATGGGTAAAAACAGAACAGCCAGGCGGATTTGCGATTGACAGAGACCCAGAGCTAGGAGCACAACAAATTCTTTCACGATTAAACCCAACATACCTTCAGAAGAAAAGAGAAGAGACAGCATTCATACCACGTGATTTTACAATCAAAGCTTTTGGAGAACATATGACAAAAATATTGAAACACCTCTTAAGCTCCAAGGGTAATAAAAAGACCATATGAAACATCTAGAGAAAGGTAACGACATGAAAAACAGAGTCATATTTGTAATAGAAAGCAAAATAACCCTCACTGAGGCTCCTCCTTCAAGATTCATATACATAGCAAAATCATTACAGAATAAAAATTTCGAAGTTGAAGTCATAGGAAGAAAGGGCGAAAGAATAAACGACCTAAAAACCTGTCAAATAAGCGGGTCAAAGCATGTTTCAAGACTGAAAATCCTCCTGCATGTCTACGCCAAAACCCTCAGCTATTCCTGTGACACCATCATCGTTAGAGGAGGCCTTCTCAGCTTTTTCCTCTCGCCACTGAAAATTCTCGGAAAAAAGATCATTCTAGATTTTCACGGTTGGCTCTTTCGGGAAATCGAATTTTTCTACAAAAAAACATTGTACAACAAACTTAAAGTCGCCTTTTACTATCTTGTAGAAAGAATGAGTGTGGCGCACTCCAACGTCATAATTTGCGTCAGCACGGGGATCAGAGACTCGCTTGGACGAAAAGAGGGAGCAAAAAGCATAGTTTTAGAAAATGGAATTGACCTAAACGAAAGCAAAAAAGCTATTAATGAGACTGAAAATGAGAAGGAAAAAGTCTATTCAATGTATCATATTTCTAAGGAAAGACCACTTATGGGCTTTTTAGGAAACTGGGAGAGACAACTAGACATGGAGGCAATGTTTAAGGGAGCTAAATTGGCAGAAGTAAGCATGGTTGTCATCGGAGAAGGACCCAAACTAAACGAGTATAAGAAAACGTGGAGTAATGCAAGATTCTTAGGCAAGCTGCCAAAGTTTGATGCTTTAAAAATCACAAGCTTATGTGATGCAACAATAGCTCCTTACAAAAAAGCTTATGCAACAACTTCCTACTGGTCACAAAGAAAAGTTAAGGACTACTTAAGCTTAGGCAAACCCATAATAATGGCCGACGTAAGGGAAAGAGAAGCCTATCTTGTCCCAAACAAAAACGTACTCCTCTACGAGCCTGGAAATGCTGAAGATCTTGCAGACAAAATAAGAACCATCATCTCTAACAAAAAACTAGCAGAAGAAATGCGTAAAAATAACTTGAAACTTGCATGTGGATTCGATTGGCAGGTTCTCGTGGAACAAAGCGGACTGTTAGAGAAAATTCTTAAAAAATAAAATCTAACAGAACGTTTATTTTTGTCTAAAGCCCTTAAGCAATACCACAACTTTAAGGTGAAAACTTTGTCTAGAGTAGTCCCGCCAGTAAAGCCATATTTTCCAAAAGAAGACATTGAACAAGTAAAAAACGACGTAGAAAAAATCCTTCAGTCTGGAATGCTTACAC
>Ga0172364_10003906_pt1 | contig 11917 bp, 10 predicted proteins | sample LakKivSesite10cm_FD_114545 | JGI IMG/M metagenome (GOLD analysis project Ga0172364, IMG submission 114545) | Sediment microbial communities from Lake Kivu, Rwanda - Sediment site 10cm | ecosystem: Environmental > Aquatic > Freshwater > Lake > Sediment | place: Rwanda: Western Province, Lake... | reverse complement strand
TTCACACGCCAGTCCCAAGGCGCGCTACTCCGGAAGCCGGTCATCTCCTTTCGGAATACGCATACGGGGCTATCACCCTCTACGGCGGAGCTTTCCAGAACACCTCTGCTTCGCCGACGAGGAGAAAGACCGGTCCCATACACCACATCCACGCCCGCTCGTCGCGGGAGTGTTCAGTTTAGGCTGTTTCCTTTTCGCTCGCTGCTAATCAGGAAATCCCAGTTGGTTTCTTTTCCTCCCCTTACTAGGATGTTTCGGTTCGGGGGGTTCCCTCTCCTCACGGAGCGGCGCCCGAAGGCGCCGGGAAGTCCCATTCAGGTATCCCCGGATCATAGACTGCATGCGTCTACCCGGGGCTTATCGCAGCTTGCCACGCCCTTCTTCAGCACCCAAGCCAAGCCATCCATCAGGCAGCGTAGTATATCAGCATACTACCCGGTCCCACAGCTGGAGTCGAAACCTATGCACGGCTTCATCGTCAGTCGGAGGTTTCCAGGCCTCCGTTGACTAGCCCTTCATCCCCGAACCATGCGATCCGGGGATTGCACGTAGTTGATTTTGATAGGTCGGGCTACTCGGTCCTCCCCCGCAACACCGCTTCTTTCTTAGGAGGTGATCCGGCCGCAGGTTCCCCTACGGCCACCTTGTTACGACTTAACCCTCCTTACGAGCCCCAGGTTCGACGCGACCAACATTCGATCACGCCTCACCCAAAACCCATTCGGGTGGTTCGACGGGCAGTGTGTGCAAGGAGCAGGGACGTATTCACTGCGCGATGATGACGCGCGGTTACTAGGCATTCCATGTTCATGAGGACGGGTTGCAGCCCTCAATCCCAACTGAGGTAGGGTTTAGGGATTGGCTTCACCTCTCGGTGTTGCAGCCCTCTGTCCCTACCATTGCAGCTCGCGTGTGGCCCGGGGTATTCGGGGCATACTGACCTGCCGTTGCCCGCACCTTCCTCAGCCTTGTCGGCAGCGGTCCCCCAAGAGTGCCCAGCGTCCCTTTAGGATCTGATGGCAACATGGGGCACGGGTCTCGTTCGTTACCTCACTTAAGAGGACACCTCACGGCACGAACTGGCGACGGCCATGCACCTCCTCTCAGCTCGTCTGGCAAGGCCTTCAACCTGGCCTTCACTCTGCTGTCGACCCCGGTAAGATTCTCGGCGTTGACTCCAATTAAACCGCAAGCTTCACGCCTGGTGGTGCTCCCCCGCCAATTCCTTTAAGTTTCAGCCTTGCGGCCGTACTCCCCAGGCGGCTCGCTTAACGGCTTCCCTGCGGCACTGGGGCGGCGCGTGGCCGACCCAACACCTAGCGAGCATCGTTTACAGCTGGGACTACCCGGGTATCTAATCCGGTTCGCTGCCCCAGCTTTCGTCCCTGACCGTCAGGCGTGTTCTAGTGAGCAGCCTTCGCCACTGGTGGTCCTCCTGGGATCAAAGGATTTCGCCCCTACCCCAGGAATACCGCTCACCTATCCCACCCTCTAGCTGTATGGTACCACCCGCGGCCCAACGCTTGAGACGCTGGATTTGACGGGTAACGGATACAGCCAGCTACGGACGCTTTAGGCCAAATAAACGTCCCCACCACTCAGGGGGCTGGTGTTACCGCGGCGGCTGACACCAGTCTTGCCCCCCCTTTATTCCCACGGCTAGTTATACAGTGGAAAAGCATCCTTCTTCAGGATGCACTCGAGGTAACCCCATCGCACTTCAGTGCATTGTGGAGGTTTCGCGCCTGCTGCGCCCCGTAGGGCCTGTGCCCTTGTCTCAGTGCACATCTCCGGGCTACCACCCTCATGGCCCGTACCGGTCAAAGGTTTGGTGAGCCATTACCTCACCAACTGCCTGATCGGCCGCAGCTCCACCCTTGGGCACACGACAAACATGGTCGCCGTGCCTTTGAGCGTAGAACCATTCCAGGCCTCCACGCCTATCGGGGATTAGCCCCAATTTCTCGGGGTTGTCCCCGTCCCAAGGTTAGGTTAGCTACGTGTTACTGAGCAGTACGCCACTCTTCCCTAGTTGGAAGCGTACGACTAGCATGGCTTAGTCCCACCTCGATAGCAGTGGGGTCCGACGGGATCAATCGGAATTAAGATGACCGCAAGTCAACTCAGGTGACTGCGGAGGAGATCCAATCAGCCCGACCCATCTCCGACCCGAAGGGTTTGACCCCTTTGCTCAGGTCGTCATACATGTTTCCGCCACTGGAGCCGATCATTCATCCCGAGGCAGAAGCCTCCGTCTGATCGAAGCCGCCGACTATGGGCGGAAGGCGCGTTCGCCACCAACCGTTGCACGATGTGCAGATAAAAATGTTATGCTTTTCCCAGATCACGAACCCTCCTACATTTGAGCCAAGCTCAGAGACATCCGAATTATGCACTCAACTTGGCTGAAGGAAGATAATATTCATATAAAATTTACGCTTAATAGCTATCAAACGCCAGCACCCTTAATAAAGGATGAGAAACTAGAACATCCTGGGATTAAATTGATTTCCGCCGACATTAAGCCCGAGGTAAGTCTTGGCGACCAATTTACTGTATTAGTTCTTAAGGGTAAAGGGGACAGCATCATAAGCCGGATGAAGGACGGCAGGGTGATTCTCTTCAACAGGGAGAACCCTATTTTCAGCGAACTCGAGCCGGGCATGATCGTCGACTGCCGGGTTAGCTTCATCGCTCAGAACTACATCATCGTCGATCCAGTCGCCCCACCGGAGGAGGGGGACGAGGCGGTGAAGCTCGGCCTCCAGATGGTCTCAGAGACGGAGAACTGGGAGAACGCCGTGATCGCCCGCGCCCTCCTACACATAATCGAGAAGATGGAATCTTAGACAAGATGGCTTAACCCAATTTATCCTCAATTTTTTAGAACTTGAGCTACTCAATCGATAGGCATATCCTGAAGAAGGAGCGGATGAAGCCGAGGGCCTCACGGGAGCTGAACTTGGAGCTGCCGTCCGCCCTTTCGTAGAAGGTGATAGGGGTCTCCCTGACCCTTAGACCCTCCTCGACGGCCTTGTACAGGCTCTCAAACTGGAAATCCCACTTGTCGCAGTTCACCCTCGGCATGATCGTCTCCCAGGCGGTCCTCCTGTAGACCCTCAAACCACTCGTCCAGCCCCTTATGCTGGCCCTCGTCAACATCCTTATCATGCGGTTGGCGAAGATGCTGAGGGTGTCACGCCATATCGACCTCCCCACTATCGTCCCCCCCTCGACGAACCTGCTGCCGCCTGACCACCTCTGGTACGACAGCGACGTCGTCGGCGACCGCTACGGATACGCCATAATCTCAGCCTACAAGGACCTCAACGAGACTCAGGGATTCATAGTCTACGGCTACATGGCGGAGGACACCTACTGGGCATGCTACGCCCTCCGAGGAGGAGGGGCGGAGTGGCTCCAGCTCCTGCAGCCGGGCGTGACGACGGTTGTCCTGGAGATGGACTACAACAGCATCCACACGGTGGCGTTCCACGTGACCGAGTGCCTCGGACCATTCACGGAGTGCACGGGCGCATTCACGAGCTTCAAGACTTCTGAGTACTACAGCAACATCGCGTGCGGCATGACCGAGGTCGAGCAGGAGGCTCACGATCTGGGCATCTGCTACAAGCTCGTCGAACTGGACTTCTGCGCCCAGGTTCACCCAGACCCGTAAACAATCCCTTTTTTCTTCCCCCATTTTTATCAACCTTCTCCCAGAGCCTAGGAAGATTTTTCCATGCAGCCGCGGGGAATCAACAGGGTAAACGTTTGTCAGAGAGGGAGCTCCTGGTCAGGAAGATAGAGAACGGGGTGGTCATCGACCACATCCCCGCCGGCAGGGCGTTCCAGGTGCTGAGGCTGCTTAAGGTCGACCCGGACGCCAGGGCGCTCGTTGCCCTCAACGTAGACAGCAGGAGCATGGGGACGAAGGACCTCGTTAAGGTCGAGGGGACCTACCTCACCTCGAAGGACATAGACATAATCGCCTTCGTCGCCCCTTCGGCGACGCTTAACATCATCCATGACTGGAAGGTGAAGGAGAAGCGGAGGATAGAACTCCCCCGGAGGGTCGAAGGCCTCTTCAGGTGCCCGAACCCCCTCTGCCAGACGAACGCCAAGTACACTCCGCCGAGGACGATCTTCGACGTCGAGGCGGGGCAGCGCATAGAGGAGACGAGGCTGCACTGCACATACTGCGGCTCGGTCACCTACTACGGCACGCTCCTGGAGTACCTGAACAGCAGCGACTTCACGGCGGAGGGCCGGGGCCTGGTGAGCCAGGAGAAGATCGAGAGGGTCTTCCTCGACGCCCTCATAAAGGGCGGCGCCCTCAGGTTCCAGCCAGACCCAAAGACCCCCTTCATACTGAAGAGCGGCCGCCCCAGCCCCTACTTCGTAAACCTCGGCACACTCACCGACGGTGAGAGCCTGGCAAAGCTGAAGTGGGCCTTCGCGAGCTACATAGCCCTCCTGATCGAGCGTGGCGACCTGCCTGACTTCGACTACGTCTTCGGCCCGAGCTACAAGGGGATAGGGCTCGCCGCCCTCGCCTGCGAGGGGCTCAAGGAGCTCTACGGCATGGACAAGCGCTACATGTACGACAGGAAGGAGGAGAAGAGCTACGGCGACCTCACCGCCGACCGCGTCATCGTCGGCGCAGGCTACTACAAGCCGGGGCAGCGCATCCTCGTCGTCGACGACACCATAACCACGGGCGCTACGAAGCTCGACACCTTCGAGAAGCTCCGCCTCCTCCGCGACCACAAGGTCGTCGGCCTCGTCATCGCCGTCGACAGGCAGGAGAAGATGGGGGACAAGGACAACATAGAGCCGAAGGGCGCCGTCGAGAACATTAAGGAGGAGCTCGGCATCAGGGTCTTCAGCATCCAGAACATCAAGACCATCTACGGCCTGATCAAGGACAGCCTCGACGCCGATATGAGGAGGCTCTGGCTGGACTACTACGGGAAGTATGGGACCGTTAGGCTCGAGTAGGCCTCCACTTCCCGCCTATCGGGTAGGCGTCCCAGGGCGCGTTCTCGTACCTCAGCGTGAGCAGGTCGGCGGGAGTCGTCCCAGGCGGGTCGACGGGGAAGTCGACCCTACCCCAGGTGTCCCAGAACGCCCTGTGGTGGACCCTGCTCTTGATCTCCACGATGTCAAGGCCGTCGACGTCGATGCCTATCGCCTTGAGTGGGTCGGCGCTCATCGGCGCCCTCAGCTCCTCGCTCACGACCACGTGCCTGTTTTCCCCGAGGTCGAGGGAGGCGACCAGGTCCTCGTGCTCAACGGCGCCCCTCCCCATCGGACCGGTCTCCACCCAATCGGCGCTTCCGAGGTGCTCGATCACGCCCGTCACCTCCACGGGCTCACCGGAGGTTGGGTGGGACCAGCCGCCCATCCTGACGGTCACGCGCTCCCCGACCCTGTGTTTCTCGGCGAGCATGTGCAGGACCTTAGGGTCGGCGACGCTCGTCGAGCACCAGTTACGCGCCCCCTGACGGATCAGCTCACGAAGCACGTGGGTTCCGTCACCCATCCTGTCGTCGTGGTACGCTATGACGACAGGCTTCACACCCTCGCGCACCATCCTGATTACCTCGGCGACCCCCTCCGGCGCCTTGGGCAACGGCCTCGTGAGCTCGCTCCTCAGGCTCCAGATCAGGTCTGAGAGGTCCTGCGCCGCCTCCTCGGCGAGTGCGCGGTCGCCGTCCGCGACGACGAAGACCGAGGCACCCACGTCGGGGACATCGGCGTAGGCGAAGCCGGGAGCCACTGATGCGCAGTAGACGCCCCTGCCCTCCCATTGCCTGCAGCGATCGTACACCAGCTTCATCGGCCGGACGGCTGAGGCCTGGAAGACGCTGGCGGAGACGACGCCCGGCTTCCTCACAGCCATCACGGGCCTGAAGCCTCCCCTGACGGTCTCTATCATGCACCGAGCCGCCTTCGCGGAGATCTCATGGCCGTCGAGGTGGGGGTACGTCTTCAGGATGAAGACGGCGTCGGCGGCGTTCGCCAGCTCGACATCCTCGTTGGCGTGCAGGTCGAGGGTAACCATTATGGGTCTCCTCCCGACGACCCCCCTCACCCTCCTGCACAGCTCGGCCTCGGGCCTCGGCACCCCGGTCACCGCCATCGCACCGTGAAGCGCGAGCAGGACGCCGTCGAGGGGCCCAGCCGCCCTCATGCCGTCCACGATCCTGCCGGCTATCGTGTCGAATGCCTCACCCGTCAGCCAGCTCCCCATGCCGGTCGTCTTCGGCCCCATCGTCCTCAGGACGCCGACGAGCTCAACGTCCGCCTCGCCCTCGGCCGCCTCCTTGAAGCCGGTGATGTAGGATTTGCCCTCCCCCTCTGTCCTGAGGGCGTCTGGGCCGTACCTGATGCCGCCCCTCTCCCACGCCTCGAGCGTCGTCTCCTCGGGGCAGAAGGTGCAGGTCTCGTGTGAGAAGCTCGCAACGCCTATCCTCAACACAGACACCGATCAATGAACGGCCGATGAGGGATAATTGGTTTCCCCCGGGAAAACCTAATGGCAAATGGCAAGGTCTAAAATCGGCCGTTTCCAAGCCCTAATCATGGAGACCTTCGACGTCCTGGTCGTCGGTTCCGGCTCAGGGGCGACGATAGCCGAGGCCGCGGTCCGGGCGGGGAGAAAGGTGGCGCTCGTCGAGAGGGACGCCTTCGGCGGCACCTGCCTCAACAGGGGCTGCATACCGTCGAAGATGGTTATATACGCTGCCGACCTCGTCCTCCAGATCAGGCAGGCTGAGAGGCTCGGCGTGAGGGCGAGGATAGAGAAGGTGGACTTCGGCTTCATCATGGACCGGATGAGGAGATCCATAGCCGAGAACAGAAGCCACCTCGAGGAGGCGGTGAGGAGGACAAAGGGCCTCACGTACTACAACACGACAGGGGAGTTCGTCTCGGACTACACGATGAGGGTCGGCGACGAGACGATAAGAGCCGAGAACATCTTCATAGTATCCGGCGCCCGCCCCATGATCCCGCCTGTGAAAGGGCTCGACGGCGTCGACTACCTTACGAGCGCCAATGTGTGGGATCTGAGGGATTTGCCGAGGAGCATGATCGTCGCGGGTGGGGGCTTCATAGCCGCCGAGATGGCCCACTTCTTCTCGGCGATGGGTGTCGAGGTCACCATCGTAGGCAGGGGTCCGAGGCTGCTTAGGTATGCAGAGCCCGAGGTCTCGGAGGCGCTGATGAAGGCGCTCCGGGGCAGGATGAGCGTCGAGACGGGGCTTGAGGTCACGGAGGTCCGAGAGAAGGGGGGCCTAAAAGAGGTCACCGCATCGAATAAGGGGGGCAAGACCCACGTTTTCATGGCGGAGAGCCTCTTCATAGCTGCCGGCTTACGCAGCAACGCCGACCTCCTCAGGCCCGAGAGGACGGGCGTCCAGCTGGACGAGAAGGGCTACATCAAGGTGAACGAGTTCTTCGAGACGACTAAGCCCAGGATCTGGGCGTTCGGGGACGCCATAGGCAGGGCGATGTTCAAGCACGTCGCTAACAAGGAGGCTTCACTCGTCTGGCACGCCTTCAGCCACGGACACAGGGAGAGCCTGAACTACGACATGGTGCCCTACGCCGTCTTCAGCTGGCCTCAGATAGGCTCCGTCGGCCTCACCCAGGCTGAGGCTGAGGGCAGGGGGCTCGGGGTCCTCGTTGGGAGGTCGAACTACAGGGACACCGCGAAGGGGGAGGCGATGGGGGAGGAGGATGGCTTCGTCAAGGTCATCGTCGAGGAGAAGACCCACAGGATCCTCGGAGCCCATATAATCGGACCGGAGGCGCCCACATTGATCCAGGAGGTTATAGACGTGATGAACGCGGGTCAGGGCGAGGCCTACCCGATCATGGACGCCATGTACATCCACCCTGCGCTCCCGGAGGTGGTCCAGAACGCCTTCTACGACCTCAGGAGGCCTGAGCGGGGCCAGGAATCATTCGAGACTGTTTAAATAACCCTGTTTCTTGGATCATCTTGGTTCTCTGGGAGGATCCGGGGAATAGGGTAAATGAACGTAACAGACGCCATCAAGGCCAGGAGGGCCTACCGCAGCCTCGAGCCCGTCGAGATCACCGAGGAACTCGTCAGGGACCTCGCCACCCACGCCGGGTTATCAGCCTCATGCTTCAACAAACAGCCCTGGAGGTTCGTCTTCGTCTACGACCCCGGGCAGCTCGCCAAGGTGCACGCGGCCCTGCCCAAGTCGAACAAGTGGGTCGAGTTGGCCAGCATGATAGTCGCCGTCTTCAGCAGGGCGGAGGACGACTGCAGGATCAGGGGGCGGGACTACCACCATTTCGACGTGGGCATGGCCACGGCGACGATGATCCTGAGGGCGACCGAGCTCGGCCTCGTCGCCCACCCGATAGGCGGCTACGACGAGGATGCAGTAAAGGCGGCGCTGGGCATACCGGCCGGCTACCAGCTGATAACTCTGGTCAACGTTGGCAGGCACTCAGACAAGATCCATCCATACCTGACTGAGAAGCAGGCCCAGGCCGAGGGGGCGCGGCCGGAGCGGCTGCCCTTCGAGAGTTACGCCTACATCAACCGCTATGTTGAAACGAAAAAAATAGAAGAGGGTTAAAGGCTTACTTCGTCGTCAACGTATACCTGACGCCTAGTGGCTCCAGTGTCTCGTCGACCTTCTCGATGAGGTCGTTTATGTCCTTCATCGTCGGCTTCTTGAACCACTCGAAGAAGAAGTCGTATTCGCCCAGGCTCTCGCCGGACTTGCTGACGATCTTGTCGCACCTCTCCCTAGGCACCTCGCTCCCTACGGATGCGAAGTAATGGATGATGCCCTCCATGTCGTTTGTCTCGACGTCCGAGGAGGCGATGACAGTATCATAGATGCAGACCTGGGGCATGTCGACCGATAGCTTCTCGAGCGCCTTGATGGCGCCGAGGAGCGGTGGCCCGTAGATCTTCACATAGGTTTTCATTATATTGAACCTCAATTAGCCTTCCGAACGATTCCTATTAAACGTTACCAAGCTGGTATGAGGGGTAAAATAGATTGTTTTGCCGTTACTCCGACGAGGGTAATCATCTAACGATAAAAATATTTGCCATTAGATTGTATACCCTGCCTTTTTGCCTCATCTGGCGTCGATGATGCGCCGAACGGGATGGTTGGCTTGGGATAGAGGCAACACTAATCTTATATGAGGAACAGGTTAATTCAGGTGGAACAGCCATGGTTTTCGACTTCCTGACCCTCGACGATGTCGAGGTGAAGGGGAAGACCATTTTCCTGCGCGTGGACGTGAACTCCCCGCTCGACCCCAACTCGAAGCGCATCCTGGACGACTCGAGGATAAAGGCCACAGAGGCCACCCTCAGGGACCTCCGCGAGGCGAGGGTCGTCGTCGGCGCCCACCAGAGCAGGCCGGGGAAGTACGACTTCACAAGCCTTGAGCTCCACGCAAGGGTCCTACGGATGTACCACAGCGGGAAGGTGCGCTTCGTAGAGGACATAGACGGCCCGAAGGCTCAGGAAGCCATAAAGGCGCTGAAGAGGGGGGAGGTCTTAGTCCTCAACAACCTGAGGATGCACAAGGACGAGAACCTCGACGCGCCGCCCGAGGAGCTCGCCAAGACCGACATGGTGAAGACCCTGGCGCCCTTCTTCGACCTCTGCGTCAACGACGCCTTCGCCGCGGCCCACAGGGGCTCCGCGAGCCTCACGGCCTTCGGCGAGGTGATGCCTATGGTCGCGGGGAGGCTGATGGAGAGGGAGCTGGGCGCCCTGAACAAGGTGACCTACAACCCCACCCGTCCATGCGTCTACCTACTCGGCGGGGCCAAGGTCGACGACAGGATACCCGTCATACGCCGCGTCTGCAGGGACAGGATAGCGGACAGCATCCTGATAGGGGGCCTCATCAGGGAGAGCTTCTACATGGCCCAGGGCGGGATGCCGGAGAAGTTCGGGGGGCTGAAGGACGAGGACAGGAAGCTCGTCGAGGCTGCGGGCGACATCCTGAGGAACTATGACGGCGTCATAGAGCTCCCCGTCGACGTCGCCCTGGACACGAAGGGCGGACGGATAGAGGTCCTCGTGGAGAAGCTCACAGACGAGACGAACATCTACGACATCGGCCTCAACACCATCGCCAAGTACAGCAAGATAATCAAGGAGGCGGGCACCGTCGTGGCGGAGGGCCCCCTGGGGATGTTCGAGAGGCGTGGCTTCGACGTCGGCACCAAGGAGCTGCTGCGCGCCATGGCCGACAGCCCCGCCTACACGGTCATCGGAGGGGGCCACATGGGCGGACTCGCCTCGATGCTAGGAATAGACGGAGAGATGAGCCACGTCAGCACGGGCGGAGGCGCGATGTTGAGCCTCCTTGCAGGCGAGGACCTGCCGGTTATAGAGGCGATGGCCAAGGCGAAGAAGCACTGGGGCTGACGCACCAGGCACATCACCTTCGCTCTTTCTGCCCAGGCGGGCGTCAGATTTTATATGTGCCCCAAGCCTACGGCTTCTCGATATAGTATGCTTGACAGGGTAAAGGTCGCGGCTGCGCAAGTCTCACCTGTCTTCATGGACAGGGAGGCCTCGATAGACAAGGCGTGCAGGACCATCGAGGAGGCCGGAAGGGCCGGGGCGAAGCTCGTCGTCTTCTCCGAGACCTTCGTCCCCGGCTACCCCCTCTGGAGGGGCGTCCAGCCCGTCTCGAGATGGTCGGATCTCATGGTCGAATACCAGAAGAACGCGGTCGTCATCCCGAGCGGCGACACCGAGGTGCTTGGAGACGCTGCGAGGCGCGCGGACGCGGTCGCAGTCGTCGGCTGCACCGAGCTGGGCGGCTACAGGGGCAGCTGCACCCTCTACAACACCGTCCTCTTCATCGGGAACGACGGAAAGGTCCTCGGGCGACACAGGAAGATGATGCCCACCCACGCCGAGAGGACCGTCTGGGGGATGGGCGACGTCTCAGACGTCAGGACCTTCGAGACGCCGCTGGGCACCCTCGGAGGGCTGGTCTGCTACGAGCACCACATGAGCCTGCTGAAGGCGGCGATGGCGGTCCTCGGCGAGGAGATCCACTGCGCCCTCTGGGACGGATGGTGGGTGATGCCCCGCCACCCAGGCGCCAAGAGGAGGTACAGGGAGGGCGAGGACCCACGCCTCTGCGACATCGACTACGCCGTGAAGGAGTACGCATTCGAGACCCAGACGTTCGTCATCAGCTCCGGCCAGTACATCCCGGACGACGCGATGCCCGAGGAGTGCAAGGGCTTCAACATCGCCGCGGGGGGCAGCTTCATCGTCAACCCCGCCGGCGTCCCCCTCGTTGGACCCGTCTTCGACAGGGAGGAGATCCTCTACGCGGAGCTGGACGCGGACGATCGCAGGCACACGAAGGCGTACGTCGACGCCCTCGGCCACTACGCCCGCTGGGACGTCCTCGGGCTTGACCTGAAGGGGGAGCCGCAGGTCCCCCTGAGGGCGATGAGGCAGAAGATGCCCGACAGGGCGAGGCTCAAGGCTCTCGCGGCGAAGCACGGCGTCGACCTCGACAGGCTTGAGGCGATCTTGGGGGAGCTCAACGAATCAGGCTGACCCCCTTTCGATAAGATTAAAAACCGTGGACCCAGACTATCGGGGTGCGGGATCGTGGTCTAGCTTGGTCTAAGATACGCGGCTTGGGCCCGCGTGGTCCCCGGTTCAAATCCGGGCGGTCCCACCACCTTCAGCTTACACCGCCGTGCACGCCTTCACATCGCGCAGCGGTCGGAGACTAAGAGTTAAATTACCCTTCCTCGATCCATTCACTGCGCGCCGGGTTGGCTGAGCGGTTTAGGCGGCTGCCTGCAGAGCAGCTCTACGGGGGTTCGAATCCCTCGCCCGGCTCCATTAGTCCTTTTTCT
>Ga0172364_10003905_pt1 | contig 11921 bp, 10 predicted proteins | sample LakKivSesite10cm_FD_114545 | JGI IMG/M metagenome (GOLD analysis project Ga0172364, IMG submission 114545) | Sediment microbial communities from Lake Kivu, Rwanda - Sediment site 10cm | ecosystem: Environmental > Aquatic > Freshwater > Lake > Sediment | place: Rwanda: Western Province, Lake... | reverse complement strand
TATCAATATCATCACCCACTACATCTAAATATTTTTTAAGATTTTTAAGTTGGAATTCAACATTTTTTTCATTGAAATATTCAGCAAGTATTGGGTTTTCAAGGAGGAGTGAAAGATATTCCTCATATCCGAACTGATAGTGACCTTCTTCAAAAACATTTCCCCCATAAGCACCTAAAATGGCATAATCAGGATAGTTTACTTTCAATTCCTTGATCTGATTCCTGAGGAATTTGATTTCTCGGTCGCCGATTTGATAAAAAGGGAAGGCATCTATATCCTCCTTTTTTGAGGCATGATCAAGGGGAAAGTAAGAAAAATCAAACCAGAATCCATCTTTAGGCATACGGGCGATTGCTTTCCCATCAGCAATAATTTCTCTATCTCCTTTTTCATTTACAACTGGATTGAATTCTTTGGGGAACATGCATTTTTCACCATCGGGGAACAAACCTTCTTTCCAAGCGTCGATAGAAACTCCAAAAGATGGATATAGTCGATGAAGTTGAACCACATCGGCATCAAAATATTCTATTATTTCACGTTCCGGTTCGGCTAAATTTTGCATCAAATCGTAAACTTTAGGCCTTCCGGGGTCGAAACCTAAATATTTTTTTAAACGAACGTAAGCAGAAAAATGAATTCCGGTTGACCGCATAGCACCGAAATCGATAGGTATTCGATCAGTTTCCTGATGATTTAATGCTGATAATACTCGCTCGCGATGATTTGGATGATTCATTTTTACCTCCGGTTTGATTTGTCAAAATGTCACTTTTTTCTAAACCTAGGTTATACCGAAAGCTACTTTTTTATGGAAGCACCTATAATATCTCGTGCAATCTCTTCCCATTCCTTAATTTTGGTAAGATCGTCTTCCAGGGCGGTGATATTCTGCAAACCATCGGCACGAACTGTAACAGGAAGTCCTTGGGTTACCGAACGAATAAAGGTGAGATGAGTATTAATTTGATCTGGAGAAGCATTTTGTACATCTTCCAATGGGTGAAGGACGACTTCGAGAGAGATGTCGGTATTTTTAAAATTTTCAACAGATTTTTTTAAGTCAGACCAAGGACTAATATGAACCATTTCCAATTTGGGAATATTTTGGATTAGTTTTTGTAATTGGACGATATTTCCACAACTATGCCAATAAGTGATTCCACCATAAAATTTGCTCAGCTCAATTTCATAAGGTAGAACGAATTCTTCATAAAAACATGGGGATAGAAGGGGTATATTAACTTCATCGTTATAAAGACTTCCGGGTTGAATTGTCACCCCCATGAAATCTGCCCTTTGTTTTGTCCATTTTTTTCGAGCATCGGTGGTTAAACGCATTAAGTCATGCACAAATAAAGGATCTTCTACCATATCCATGGTAATTTTATCCATTCCGCGCAGGTGACAGGCCAAACCAAAGGGACCTCTACACCACTCCGGCATTACAATACTAAAGTCATCCGGTACCATATGTTTCATATCATCATACATACGGTGAACGGTTTCCATAACCTGACTATTATAAAAGTTGGGATCGGGCAGGATATCAAGGTTTTTAGTATTTTTTAAGATTGGTTCTCTACCTAACCAGGGATCTTTATCCTGGGTAAATTTTTGATTCATACCAAAAAGTGAAGCTTCAAAACCGGCTCCCATCCACATCGAAACCGTTCGTCCAATTGGGGTCTCATCGCGGAAATTTTCAAATCGATAGACTTTCATGTTCAAATCGGCCAACAGATAGGAGGGTCCGTCGTTGTAATACTTATCGAGGTGAAAACCTAAAATTTTCCCCCACATTTCATGCTCGGGTTCGATGGTGAATGGGATATACAAAAGACAGTCTTTGGGGCGACCATGCCAGTAAGCCTCGGCGGTATTAGTGATAGGCTTCCAGGCATTCATCCGTCTTTCGTTTTCTTTCGAACCTTCAAGATTCCGAATTTTTTCTATGAGAAAATTGATGTCGTCAATTAACATCGTTCTATCCCCCAATCATTTTTTATTCTTTCATGGCGCCAAAGGTGAGACCAGCGATGATATAGCGCTGGGTGAAACCCAGGAAAACAAAAGCGGGAATCAAACAGACGATAGAAACGGCGGCCATTTCTCCCCAATCGGTCCCAGCCATGGTCACAAACTTAATAATTGCAGGAGTAATGGTGCTAGCACGAGTACTAGTGAGAATGCTAGCTAAGAGCATTTCGTTCCAACTAAAGAGCCAGGTTAAAATCGCGGTGACCACTATTGTCGGTTTGGCTAAAGGAATAATGATTTTCCATAGTATTCCCAAATTTGAGCAACCATCGACATAGGCAGCCTCATCTAATTCAACAGGCAGGCTATCGATTGTTCCCCTTAATAGCCAGATCGCAAACGGCAAGTTAAAAAGACAATAGGTTAAAATAAGGACCAAATGAGTATCGATGAGATGGATAAAACTAAGTACTTTTCCGCTGAAGATCAGGTATAGTGGAATAATGAATGCCGCAGGGGGAGCCATTCGATTGGTTATCAACCAAAAGAAGAGATTTTCTTTTCCTTTAATTTTAAATCGGGATAATCCATAGGTTGCCGGAATGGCTAATAGCAATACTAGACCCACATTCCCCAGAGCAACTAGAATTGAGTTCATCAGGTATTGTCCATAAATATCTTTCACAAAAGGCCGGGAATAATTTTCGCTTGCGAAACGAGTTGGATAAGGCACCGGTCGATCCAATAATTCGATTTTTAACTTGGTGGAAACCAAGAACGTCCAGTAAATCGGAAAAATTATGGCGATGGTGATCGCAACCAAAACGAGGTAGATAAAAAATTGTTTAACGGTTTTTGTAATCATTCATACTCCTTCCTCACCTTTGAAATTAACTTGAGGAGAACGGTACACAAGGCAACTGTTAGATAAAGCAGAAAAACCGACATGGTCGCTCCATATCCATAATCGCTTTGGGCGAGGGTGGTTCGCACCAAAGATATATTAACATAACGAGTTGCCGTTCCCGGTCCGCCACTGGTGAGAGCCCATATTTCATCGTATATACGGAAGGTATCCATAATACGGATAAAAAGAATGGTCGCAAAGATCGGTTTTAAGAGGGGGAAAGTCACATACCGAAAAGTCTTCCAAGCGTTGGCTCCGTCGACCCGGGCGGCTTCCAGGGGTTCAGGAGGAATCGAAGTCAATCCCGCCAGGAAAGTTAATGTAACAAAAGGAGTCCAGTGCCAGACATCCATGATAACCGTTGTTAAAAAGGCTTGAACTGAGCTTTCAGATATGTTGTAGGTTATACCAAAGGTACTCAGCCAATAACTGATCGGCCCAACCGCCGGCCGGGTGATAAGGACCCACATGCTTCCGATAGCAACTGGCGCCATGGAAAGGGGGAGAGCCAGGATGGTACGGAATACTCCTCGACCTACGAATTGCTGAGAGAGAAGAATAGCAAATGCTAATCCCAGCGGGATTTGAATTCCGCAAGTAACACCCACAAAAAGAATACTTTTGTAAAGAGAATCGAGAAAGCGTGCATCAAGTATCAGTTTTAGATAATTCCCAAGTCCGGTAAATATCCATCCTTTGAGAGAAAAGACATTATATTCATAAAGACTTAGCCACACCACGTATACAAATGGAAAAATTCCAATAAATCCAATAACCGCCAGGGCGGGACTTAAAAAGCCCCACCCTGAAATCTGCTTTCTAAAAGATGTTTTCATATACGGTTCGGCTTAATAGCCAAGTTTGACCATGGCTTCATCGATTTCTTTGGCCAAACCGTCAAGAGCTACTTCCGGAGTCGCTTCACCGGCGACAGCCTTGGAAATCCAGTTCATGTAGATGTCAATGATAACCAAGTGCATCGGAAGCGGTGCCGCACCTGAGAATAAAGATTCATATTCTTTAAATGCAGTGAAGTAACCACCTTGAGCAATATCCATATCCTTGATTTCTGGTGATTCTAACGTGGATTTACGGACAACACGGCTGGCTAAACGAGTGTATTCGAGATCCCAACCTTTACGGGTAACCCACTGTATAAATAACCAGGCAGCCTCTTTGTTCTTCGAACAGTAAGGAATTGAGTAAGAAGCGCCATCGTAGTATCCGATATATCCTTTGCCAGCTTTCGCATCAGCAAGCGCTTCGGGAGTGGTTGGCGGTTTGGTGACAGCCACTTTACCGGCAACTTTGGATTTCTCTGGATTGCAGATGAGTGGAGCCAGGTTTTCACAGTAGACTAAACCTTGGGCGACTTTTCCGGCGGCAACACTGGAAGATTCTTCGTCCCAGGTATAGGTTTTTACATCAGGTGGAGCGTATTTAAGCATATCGACATACCAACGAAGAGCTGCTTTAGCTTTATCACTATTGACCTGTCCGCCATTCTCTACAGTCGCTCTCCATTTTTCGAGGTTGATACCCCAGTTGTAAATGCCCATCGCCGGCCAAATCGATTCAACTATTTCATAGGCGACTGCTGGATATCCGGTCTTAGCCTGTGCGGTATGTCCATACAGTTCGATGCCTTTCTTCTTACCCCATTCGGTAAAGAATTTGGCATTTTGTTCATACTCTTCCCAAGTATCGGCTGGTTTTAAATCCTTCCCATATTCAGCCTTGAAAGCCTCTTTGGCTTCAGGATCATTGAAGAGGTCGGTTCGATAGATGTACATCTTCAAAAAGGCTTCAAAGGGGAATCCAAAAATATGACCATTGGAATCTTTGAAGTATTCGATAAATTTTGTGAAGTCATTTACATCCAGATCGGGATCAGTGATTTGTGGGTTCTTTTCCATTAATTCGGTGAGATCAGTCAGCCATTTTTGCTGCATAAAAGCATAAATGGCATCCTGTTCAATATAAGCGGCATCGTAAATTCCAGTGTTACCGGTAACGTCTCGAATGAACTTTTCATATTCAACTTCCCAGGGCTGAACCTCAAAATCAACTTTAATTCCGGTTACTTTTTCAAATTCTGGTGCAGCAATATCACGAAGTACGATAGAGGGAGCAGTCGACTGTCCGATTACTTTAAGGGTCACACCCCTATACGGTTCAGCTGCCTTTTCCCACCATTCCATATCGGCTCCCAGAGCCATCGAAGAAAAAACCACTACCAAAATTACTACTAATGACAAAGCTAATAATTTCTTCACTTAAAACCCTCCTATTCAATCTTCCCATTCTTTTTAATAATCTTTGTCCGGTCTCGCTCCCGAACCTATCACCTCCGTTTGAACAAAGAAGAATAATATTACCCCTCATCCTAACTCTCTCCTGTCGAAGGATAAGAGACTTAAAAATAAAATAATTCCCTCGTTCCACTATTGGGTGTTTTCTTGATTGTATTTTTTCATCAAAAATTAATACAAAAAAATGTTATCTCGTATTCCTGTTGACACAAGCCATAACCTGGGTTTTGTCTCCCCGGAATTTTAACTTGAAATATTCCACCGGTTTACCATTCGCTAAATAGGTTACCCCTTCCATGAGAAGTAAAGGAACAGTTATTGGTATTTCCAGTAATCGTGCTTCCTCTTCGGTGGGCATGATTGCCGAAAAAAACCTAACCGCTAAAGCCAGGTCCAAACCATAAACCGTTTCTATAACATGATAGAGTGATTCTTGACTAAAATCGTGTTGTAGGATACCCGGACAAAGTTGATGTGGGATATAGGAAAGTGCCAGGTTAATGGTCTCATTATTTCCATAGCGAACCCGGTCAATCATAACCACTTCCTCTCTCTCATTGATCCCTAATTTATTCATCAAAACCGCGTTGGCAGGAATAATCTGCGATATGATTATTTTTGAACTCGGTATCATACCTTTTCGGTGCATCTCTTCGGTAAAACTAATTACTTCTTGGGCATATTCACGGATCTGAATCGAACTGTGAAGAGGGATCGAACTCATCCGCCCCTGTCGCTTAATAATGAATCCCCTTTGTTCCAATTCATTCAAGGCGTGACGGACAGTTTGTCGGCTCACATGATACTTTTCAGCTAATTCTCGTTCGGAGGGCATTTCATTCTTGAGTTGCCCGGAAACGATTTTTCCCAGAAGAATGTTTTTTAACTGGACATAAGGGGGTATCGGACTTTTTTTAATATAATATTGCATCGAGAGCTGGGATTTTTTTTCTTTCATATATATAGCCACTGTATAAATTTTTTCATATAAACATGTACATACAAGTCGAGATAAAAATTAAAATATCAAAATAAACACCGATTGTCAATAACAAATTATTTTGTGTCAATTAAGTTTTAAAAGTGCACTCTTTCACCTTATGCTGATCATTTAAGAATACTAATCTTTCGTCGTCGGCTGGCGGAGACTGTAAGTTACTCGTTTTGTGAGTTATCCAAGCGATGGGGAAAATTGGTTTTTGAATTCCTCCCAATAGCCCCAGGATACACCAGAGTTGTGCTAGTTTGAGAATATTGATTTATGTATGATATAATGTCAATTTTTGTTATTCTGAGGCAAAAACATTGCTGAACCACAACCCACCCGGTCCGATGGCTTCGTTTTCAGCAACAGCTACATATCCTTCTTCACTCAAAAGTTTGACCTCCTGGGGAAGGCTCCCGGTATAATAATCACCCTCGTCTCTTAAGAAAGCAGCAGTGGCTTGGGTATCGTCGGCAAAATCGATAATTTCGACACCTTCTAAAGTAAAACCAATGATTTGGGGCTGTGCCAACACATTTGCAGGTACACAGAGAAAGGTGAATAGTTAAAAATATTTAAAACTGGAAAGCGTTTCTACCAGAAAATGGAGAAAAAACTACTTTAGTATAACAAAATATCGTCTTCCCCCTCGTACCCTTACGATTAGAATTCTCATTTATAAAGATAACAATGGACATATCGATCTGGTCCGAAATTGGCTATTTCTGGATATGAATTGCGACAGATATCCATTGCCTGTGGACACCGTGAATAGAAATAGCAGCCCTTAGGAAGATTAATCGGTGAAGGTATTTCACCAGTAATCTCAGGAATCTTGGTTTTCCCTTTTTCTTCCACGTTTAGCATCGAGGCTAACAGGGCCTTGGTATAGGGATGTTTTGCATCGCTAAATATGTCATCTTTAAGTCCTTTTTCGATTATTCTTCCTAAATACATGACTGCAACTGTATCGCTGATATCCCGGACGGCATGCAAATCATGTGAGATAAAAATATAGCTATTTCCGATTCGAGACTTGAGATCGACAAACAAATCGATTAATTCAGCAGTGTTTTCCACATCAAGGGAAGAAGTGGGTTCGTCTAAAATAATGAGCTGCGGATCGTTGGCTATCGATAAAGCGATAGCAATGCGCTGTAACTGTCCGCCACTTAATTGATGTGAATATCTATCTAAAATACTATTATCTAAATGAACCCGTTTTAATAATATTTCGATTTGTACATCGACATCGGTATCATTTCCGTCACTCCAAATCAAAAAGGGCTCTTGAAGAATTTTTCTTATTTTCATTCGGGGATTTAAGGCATTATGGGGATTTTGGAAAACGATTTGAATCAGCTTTCGGTATTTTCGAAATTCCTTTTGTGAGAGATGGGCGATATCTTGATCACGAAAATAAATGGCTCCTTCGGTGACATCAGTCAGTCTCAAGATACACCTTCCCAAAGTGGTTTTCCCGCAGCCACTTTCACCCACCACACCCACCGTTGTATTTTCAGGAATATCTATAGATATCCCGTCGATAGCCTTCACCATCAACTTTGAGTTTTTAATGGGAAAATATTTTTTGAGATTCTTAATAGAGAGTAAATTCATAACCAAAAGTCCTTCCTACATAATGGTTCTGGTTGATTTTGATAAATTGATCTTGGTTGTTCTTTTTAGACGACTTGTTTAATAATTGTTCGTATTCTTTGAATGCTTTAGTCATCTTTTCCTTAAATTCACGGGTTCTTCTGCTTTTATAATTCGACTTAGCGATATTTATTAATTTCACTGAAAAAGGATGAATAGGATTGGTAATGATTTCATCAACATTCCCAATCTCTGCAATCGAACCTTCTCCTAAAACACAGATTCTCTGACAGAGATGTGCGATCAACCCAATATCTCGGGAGGCGATGATGGTTGATCGGCGTATCTTTTGAATGATATCCAACATCAAATTAAAGACCTGTATCTGAATGGTGGCATCAAGACCGCCGGTCGGCTCATCAGCTAAAAGTATGGTCGGTTCACAAATAAGTGCTATGGCTATAATAATTCTTTGAGCCATTCCTCCACTCAATTCATGAGGATAAGCATGAAATCTTTTCTCGGGATCAGGTATTCCTACCTTCTTTATCAGATCAATCACCTTTTTTTCAGCATCTTCTATACTGTTGTGAAAATGAGAGAGATATAAGTCCATGATTTGTTTCCCAACTGGTTCGATGGGATTAAGGCGCCAGTGTGGATTGGGATATATGCTGGCCATTTTTTTTCCACGAATGGTATTGACTAAATCACTTTCTGAAAGCTCGAGGAGATTTAGGTGATTGAATAAAACTTCCCCGCACTGGATTTTGAGCGGCTCTTTTAATGAATTGATAATGGCATTCAACAGGACACTTTTTCCAGATCCCGATCCCCCGATAATCCCAAAACATTCTCCTTCAAAGATCGAAAAATTGATATCTTTTAAAATCTTTTTTTCTTTCTGCCCTTCCTGTACGAGTACATTCAGACTTTTTATTTCGAGAATGGCATTTTCCATATCACTTATCTCCAGTTTCTTGGATCTAAGGTTTCGCTAATCCCTTCACCCAGCATCGAGAGTCCAAAAATGGTTACACACAAAATGATTCCTGGAAAAACCGATGGCCACCACTGCCCGGTGATCATATTTTTGGCACCAACTGAAATCATCAAACCTAATTCTGGGATAGGCATTCGCACTCCAGCTCCAACAAAACTCAACCCTGCAGTGAGTAGAATCGATGCCGCAATACACACCGACACTTGAGTTATAGCTGGAGAAACGGCATTTGGTAAAACATGTTTAAAAAGAATTTTGGAGTCGGTGTTTCCAATGGCTTTGGCCTGCTCAATAAATAAGTTCTCCCTGATACTCAGCACTTCGGTTCGGATCAATCGAGTAAATACCGGTATCCACAAAAATGCCAGTACATAGATAACGTTTGATATTTGCTGACCAGTAGCGGTCACAATAGCTAATCCCAGGATGAAAACCGGGAAGGCTTGGATGACATCCATTATCCTCATGGTTATTAAACTGAATATCCCTGCAATTCCCTTGTTATTTTCGTAAAAGCCAACATATAAGCCCAATGGAACACCACAAATCATTCCTAACAAAGTGGCAAAAAAAGCGATCATAAGATCCGTTCTTGGTGCGTACAACACTCTTGAAAATATATCCATACCAAAGGTATCAGTCCCAAAAAGATGATTTTTGCTTGGCGGTACTAAATATTCACCATTAAAAGTTTGATTTGGACTATGGGGAGCAATTACTGGAGCGAGTGCCGCCAATAAAATAATGGGAAGAATGATACAGCCACCAATGATGACACTACTATTCGAGATGAATCGTTTCAACATCGGATTTTTGCTATAAAGCAATTTTTTATATTTCATATTTCTATCCTCGGATCAATCATGTAATAAACGATGTCGAGGACGAGATATACAACAAGGGACATGGTTGCCGCTACAATGATAAATGCTTGAAGTGGTGCGAAATCTGAATTGACGATTGATTGAACCGCGTATTGTCCCAAGCCACCCCACCCGAAGATGTTTTCCACTAACACTGATCCTCCAAGCATATATACATATATGAAACCAATCAGAGTAATGACCGGTGGTAAAGAATTTTTATAGATATATTTATCCAGTCGTTTGGGGTTCATGCCATTGTCCCCGTAAAATTTGATAAACTCTTCTTTCTTCACTCTCAACATGGTTGATTGAGCCATTTTTAAAATAGGACCACCATTAAAGATGACCAGTGCAATAACCGGCATGAATAAATGAGTCCACGAACTGAGAAAGGCTTGAAAATCCAAACGAATTAATGAATCGATGGTATAAAAACCGGTGATCCGCTCCGGTGGGATAATTGATAAATCCAGTCTCCCCATGGGTGCAGGAAGTATTTTCAATTTTACATAAAAAATATAGATGAGGATCAAAGCCAGCCAAAAATCAGGAAAGGCACCGGCCATCAAACCATAGCCCCTTACTAACTTATTGGTTAATTTATTCCCCTTAATAGCTGTAGCCCGAGCTACAGGTAAAGCGACCAAGACAATAAAGATAAGTGAATAGGTGATTAATTCTAAGGTAGCTGGAAAACGATCAATAATATCAGTCAAAACCGGGTTAGAGGTAAACCAAGAGTATCCTAAATCTCCTCGAAAAATGTCCTTGATAAAAATAAAATATTGGACAATGATAGGCTTATCAAGACCCATTCGTTGGGAGAGCGCTGCAACGCTTTCTGGATTGGCACCGCTCCCCAATAAAAGATAAGCTGGATTCCCAGGGATCAAACGGATCAGGAAAAAGGCTACTAAAGAAATCCCTAAAAGTTGTGGGATTATAAAAACCAGTCTTTTTAATATAAATTTCACCACTTTTGACTCAATTTTCATTTTTAATATCTCCAACGCAGATAGAACTGAGAGGTTATCAATATTATTTGGTGCTTTATGTCTATTCTCAACCCAATTGAAAGGAGAAGAACAGACATAAAGCACCTTGTGAGTTCGTTTACTCTTTATCTAGAGTGTGCCAATAGAAATTATTAACCGTTTCATAAATGAATTTACCCTTGATATTGTCTCTGAGGACTACTTGTAGATTGGGTTCAACTACTGGAATGACCGGAGCGTCTTCGATCAAAACTTTCTGAATCTTTTTATGAAATTCAATTCTTTCATTATAATCCATTATCTTAGTTCCTTCATTCATCCATTGCTCTACTTCAGGATTTTCATAGTTACCGAAATTCAATGGGGCAAAGGGACGGTAATAAATAGTACAGGCATAATTTACATCTGGTTGGACTGGTAAACCGGTTTCAATGGTTATGGGAAGTTCTTTCTTCATTTTCTTTTCTACCAGTGAACTCAACATCACTTTGTTCAGCTTGAGGGTAACTCCAATTTTCTCTAGGCTGGATTTGAAAGCAACCGCGATTCCTTCATCCATAGGGTTCGCATTGTCATAGGACAGTTCAACTTCAAATCCATTGGGATACCCAGCGTCAGCGAGCAATTGCTTAGCTTTTTCCAGGTTATATTCATACATCCAATTGGTACTATCAGCACCAGGCATCATGGATGGAATGATGGTGTTCATGGGAGTTGCAAACCCCTTGAACACATTTTCTGCTATTTCCTGACGTGGAATGGCATAGTTCATGGCTTGACGCACACGTACATCATCAAACGGTTTCATTTTGCAGTTCATAATGATGTAGGTATAGTTTGCGGTTTTAATATTATAGAGCTTTACTCCAGGCTTCCCTAACAGGTATTGAATTTCCTGCGGTTGGAGGTTAAGCGCCATATCAATGGTACCATTCTCGATCATGGCCACTCGGTTGGCAGATTCAGGAATTTCTCTAAACATGATTTCATCAATTGCTGGTTTTCCTTCCCACCAATCTTCTCTGGCTCGGATAAGCATGAATTGACCGGCTTTCCATTCCACCAATTTGTAGGGACCAAACCCGCCGTTATGCCTATCCAACCATTTGTTCGCCCAGGGATCATCATCGGTCATATGCTTTTTGGTTTCCTTTGAATCCAAATAACCGGTCCAGTTGTTACAATGGATCCAAGCAATCAACGGTGATGGATCTTTTACATTAAACTGGAAAGTATATTTATCAATCACCTTAACATCATCAGCAGAGGTT
>Ga0172364_10003901_pt1 | contig 11923 bp, 20 predicted proteins | sample LakKivSesite10cm_FD_114545 | JGI IMG/M metagenome (GOLD analysis project Ga0172364, IMG submission 114545) | Sediment microbial communities from Lake Kivu, Rwanda - Sediment site 10cm | ecosystem: Environmental > Aquatic > Freshwater > Lake > Sediment | place: Rwanda: Western Province, Lake... | reverse complement strand
TCACACGATGTCTCAATTCCAAGGCACAGCATTGTATTTTTCACTTAATAAACAATAAATGCGCCCGCAAAAAACAATAATAATCAGAAGCGTAGAGTATCAGCATTGTCCATATAATTTTTGACTCGTGTCTGAGGTGGGCGAATTAATAAATATGATTATTCGTGGAGATTCGTGCAGAGTTGTCCGCCTTAGCATTAACGAAGGCAAATTCGTGCATAAAAAATGAAAACCGCCGGAGGATGAACCGCCAGCGGTCGTAATTATCTCTGAAAATGTCGCATCAGGCGTGAATGTGAAGTCTCTTGGGCTTCTTCTTTTTCACCATTTCCTTTTCAGGCATTTCAACAAACTCAATAAATGCCATGGGGGCAGAATCCCCTGCGCGGAAATGACCTTTGACGATGCGCGTATATCCACCCGGACGGTTGGTAAATCGTGGGGCAATTTCAGTGAACAATTTGTGCACTGCCTCCTTCTTGCCAATACGGCTGAATACGAGCCGGCGCGCCGCCAAATCACCCCTCTTGCCCAACGTGACGAGTCTTTCGACAAAAGGACGGAGATTCTTTGCCTTCGCCTCCGTGGTCAGGATACGCTCACTATGAATCAGGGCGGCGGCAAGGTTGCGCATGAGCGCCAGCCGATGCTCCGACGTCCTGTTCAGTTTGCTTTTGACTTTACGATGCCTCATGAAATTATCTCCCCCAACAGGATGGAAATATCAGCCCTCCTTCTCCTTTTCCTTGATGGGCAGGTTAATTGGCAGACCCCGCTCATCCAACTTCATATTGAAGGAAAGCCCCATCTCCTTCAGGATATTCTTGATTTCGTTTAGCGATTTGCGCCCAAAGTTGCGGTATTTCAGCATATCAGATTCACTCTTCTGAATAAGGTCTCTGATAGTTTTGATGCCAGCCGCCTCAAGACAGTTGAAGGAGCGTACAGATAGCTCAAGCTCTTCAATGCTCTTATCCAGCTTTTCCTCGAGTTCCATGATGGGGGTAACCTCTTCCTCCTCTTCCTTGAAGACCTCCACCTGTTTCTGTTCCTCTTCAAACCTGATGAATAGCGTTAGGTGGTCGCGGAGGATGAGACCCGCATAGCTGATGGCTTCTTCCGGTCGGACGCCCCCATTTGTCCAGATTTCGATTATAAGACGGTCATAATCTGTGCGCTGTCCCAGACGGGCGTTCTCGACCTTGTATTTGACGTTCAATATGGGGGAAAAGGGGGCATCAAGAGGGATGAGACCAATTTCTTCCTCCTCATCCTTTTTGTGCTCGGAGGCTGGACTGTAACCGCGTCCCTGCGCAACCTTGACCTCCATCTTGACCCTTGCGCCACGGGACAGCGTCATAAGATGCTGGTCGGGATTAAGAATCTCGATATGTTCATTCAGTTCAAAATCCCCCGCCTTGACATTTTTCGCCCCCTTGGCATCAAGATAAATCACGGTTGAAGGTTTTGCCCCAAGCATCTTGAAACGCACTGCCTTGAGGTTTAAAATCATCTCCTGTATGTCCTCTTTCATGCCATCGATGACATGGAACTCATGAGGAACACCTTCAATCTTGAGAGAGACGGGTGCCGCACCCTGCACGGATGAGAGTAAAACGCGCCGCAGGGAATTGCCAAGGGTTGTTCCAAACCCCGGCTCAAATGGCTCGGCAAAGAATTTCCCATAATTCTCCGTCAGACTCTCCCGCTCGCAATAAAGCCGACTGGGAATAACAAGCGGTTTCAATTCCATATATAATTACCTTCCTTCAGGGTAATGATTCTCTCATCACTTTGAATACAACTCGATAATGACCTGCTCCTGTATATCCGTGGGAATGTCTTCCCTTGTGGGAATGGCCAGCATCTTCCCCTTGAAATCCTGAGAATTATATTCCAACCAGGGAACACGCCCATTCTTTACCGTTCGCTCCAGCGACGCCAGCACCTGTTTGGACTGACGCATCTTTTCCACAAGCTGAACCTCCTCACCCACAGAAAGTAAGTAGGAGGGAATGTCCACCTTTTTCCCGTTCACACGTATATGGCCATGACGAACCATCTGTCGCGCTGAGTGCCGGGAAGATGCAAAGCCAAGGCGGAATACAATATTATCAAGACGGCGCTCAAGCAATTGTAAAAGAATAGTTCCCGTCACACCCCGCCAGCGGTCAGCCTTCTCAAAATAACGCCGGAACTGGCGCTCAAGAAGTCCATAGATGCGCTTGGCGCGCTGTTTTTCGCGCAGTTGCATCCCGTATGTGCTGAGCTTTCGTGTTCCCGTTTGTCCATGTTGACCCGGGGCATAATTCCTGCGTTCAATGGCGCATTTTGCCGTATAACAACGCTCTCCCTTCAGGAACATCTTTTTACCTTCACGCCTGCACAAACGACAGCCCGGTCCAATATATCTTGCCACCTTAGATTAACCCTCCCGCTCCTGGTGTGCTATCTATATACAATCCAAAGGATAAAAACATTTCAAACCCTGCGCTGTTTGGGGGGACGGCACCCATTATGGGGGATGGGCGTCACGTCCTTAATGACTGTAATTTCTAACCCGACCGTCTGTAGGGCACGGATGGCGGACTCACGACCGGAGCCGGGTCCCTTCACATAAATCTCAACTGAGCGAAGACCATTCTCTATTGCCTTCTTTGCACAGTTTTCCGCTGCAACCTGGGCGGCAAAGGGCGTGCTTTTGCGGCTCCCCTTAAATCCCGAGCTTCCCGCCGTTGCCCAGGCAATGGTGTTCCCCTGCTTATCCGTTATCGTTACAACAGTATTATTGAACGATGCCTGAATGTGAACTATACCATTAGTAACGGTCTTTTTGACCTTCTTTCTGATTTTTTTCTGCTTCGGACCTGCCATGTATAATCTCCTCTTGGATTCAAGTAATCATTGCGTGGCACACGGATTCACGTTTTCGCAGTGGGCTTTTTCTTGCCGGGAATCGCACGACTTGGTCCCTTACGTGTGCGTGAATTTGTCCGCGTCCTCTGTCCATGCACTGGAAGACCCTTGCGATGGCGCAAACCCCGGTAACATCCAATATCCATCAAACGCTTGATATTCTGCTGAATGTCACGGCGCAAATCACCTTCGACCTTGTAACCACCGCTCATAATTACGGCGCTGATACGTCTGACCTCTTCTTCAGTCAGGTCCTTGACCCTCCGGCTGGGATTCACTCCGGCGGCGTTTAAAATTTTCTGGGAGAGACTCAGACCAATGCCATAAATGGTGGTCAGTCCAACCTCAACACGTTTGCTTCTTGGCAAATCTACGCCTGCTATACGAGCCAAATTAGATTACCTCCAATGTTTAAGAATTCATCCCTGGCGCTGTTTGTGCCGTGGATTTTCACATATAACCCTGTTCACACCCTTGCGCCTCACAATCTTGCACTTCTTGCAAATCCTCTTGATTGATGCCCTGACTTTCACCCGTTTTCACACTCCTGTCATCTTCATTTATGACGATAAATAATGCGTCCTCTTGTCAAATCATAGGGCGACAGCTCCACTGTAACCTTGTCACCGGGAAGGATGCGGATAAAACGCATCCTCATTTTCCCGGAAATATGGGCAAGTATTTTCATCCCATTTTCGAGTTCAACGCGAAACATGGCATTGGGCAACGTCTCAAGAACGGTGCCCGTAATTTCAATCGTCTTTTCCTTTGCCATCGGTCTTCAGATTTTTTCTTAAATTTCAACCAAACAGCATAATCAGTCACACAAATGTTAAAATCTTTAAATATCACTTTTCAAAGTCAAGTAAAAAACCCCTTACATCCTGTAGTCCGTCAGAATTTGAGACCCCTCCTCCATAATAGCCACCGTGTGTTCAAAATGGGCTGAACATCTCCCATCCACTGTCACCACCGTCCAGTCATCGCCAAGGACTCTTGTCTCCCAGGTGCCGGCATTCACCATCGGTTCCAGAGCAAATACCATTCCGGGTTTCAATCTTGGACCGGAACCCTCAGTTCCAAAGTTGGGAATCTGCGGTGACTCATGGAGGTGTCGCCCGATGCCGTGTCCGGTATATTCCCTCACAACATTGAATCCTGCCTTTTCAGCGAGCATTTGAATGGCATGGCAGATGTCGCCCAGTCTGTTTCCCACCTTTGCCTTATCAATCCCGGCGCGCAACGCATTTCTCGCTACATTTAGAAGCCTCTGTTTTTCTTCATCCAACTCCCCCACGGGTATGCTAACAGCCACATCGGTATAAAAACCTTTATAATACAATCCCACGTCAATCTTCAGTATATCCCCAGATTTAAGGATGCGACGCGGCGACGGAATACCATGAACCACCTCCTCGTTGATAGATGTGCAAAGGGCAGCCGGAAATCCCCTGTAGCCCAGGAATGCAGGTCTTGCCTTTTTTTCACTAAACCTCTTTCTGGCAGTCACCTCAAGGTCCCATGTCGTGATTCCCGGTCTCGTCATAGACGTCAGGTCATAAAGTATCTCACTTAAAATCCGCCCCCCGGCACGCATTACCTCTATCTCCGCCCCACTTTTGAGCTCAACCCGCGTGTCATCATAGGGAGGCAACATGAATACCCTTTACGTCCCTCCGTAGCAGAAGTCATTCCGTATCAGCGACCTTACCATCGCCCGCGCATTGATTTCTTCACACTGAAACCATCGTAATGTCTCATCAGGAGATGTGATTCGACCTGCTTCATCGTGTCAAGGAACACATCAATCACAATAATCAAGCCCACACCTCCTATCAAGTCTGTAAGCACCCATGGGACATGATATGAAACATTCAGAACATAAGGTAACAATGCCAGACCGGTCAGAAAAATTGACCCCACAAGTGTGATGCGCGTCAGAACGAAATCAATATAATCAGATGTTGGCTTGCCGGGTCGCCGTCCAGGGATAAAAGCCCCGTATTTCTTCAGATTATCAGCCGTGTCCACAGGATTAAATGTGATGGCTGTGTAAAAATAGCAGAAGAAAATCGTCAGAATGCCGTAAAGAACCAGATATATATTGACTGAGCGTAGGAGGAGAAAGATTCCAGTCAGGTGGACTCTCAGAAAGGAGTACAAGTTATGGTCAGACTCCATCTGGAACCAGTTGCTCAAACCTGAAAAGAATCCACCGCCGCCAACTCCCATCATGGACAATATAAGACCGGGGAAACTCAGGATGGCGGAAGAGAAAATAACGGGGATAACACCCGCCTGGTTCACCTTCAGAGGAAGGTAGGTCGTGCTCCCGCTCATTATCCTGCGTCCCACAACACGCTTGGCATGTTGAACGGGTATCTTGCGCGCACCATCATGCACCATAATAATCAAAACGGACAAAATCACAAAGAGGGCAAGAACTACCACCACCCAGAGGGGTTTCAGGTTGCCCTGCGCCACCATGCCCATCGTCATGGATATATCAAGGGGATAACTCGCCATGATGCCAATGGCAATGATGATGGATATTCCGTTGCCTATGCCTTTTTCCGTTATCTTCTCACCAAGCCACATGACAAGGGTGGTTCCCGTGGTCATGGCGATAATCGTCATAAATATGAAGAGCATCTTGTGCTCTGAAAGGGTGGTCAGATTCATTCTCAGCATGAACAGTGCAATCCCCAGAGACTGGAAAGCCGCAATTGCCACCGTCCCGTAACGCGTATATTGGTTGATTTTCTTTTGCCCGATTTCCCCCTCCTTGGCAATCTTTTCCAGATAGGGCCAGACCACCATCAGGAGCTGAATGATGATGGATGCGGTGATATACGGCATGACGCCGAGGGCGAATACGGTCATGTTTCGGAATGCGCGCCCGCTGAACATGTCAATGATGTTGAAAAGACCTTGCCCGCCAAGCTGCCGGTTCCAGAAATTACTTAAGGCGTCTGCATCTACAAACGGAATTGGCACATGGCACCCGAACCGGTGGACAATAATAATGAACAATGTAAAAAGCACCTTTTTCTTCAGGTCGGGTATCTTGAAAATATTTCCAAAGGTCTTTATCATGATAGTATATCCGCCTCAGGAGGAAAGAACCTCACATCTGCCGCCACCTGCCTGGATTTTTTCAATTGCGGACTTCGAAAAGGCATGTGCCTTGATAACAAGCACCTTGCTCACATTACCCTTGCCTAAAATCTTTACCCTTTGTTCTGAATTATGAATAATCCCTGCCTTACATAGCGAATCCGGCGTCACTTCTGAGCCGGATCCAAAATGCGTCTCAATAATCTTGAGATTTACCGGCATGAATTCTTTCCTGAAAATATTGGTAAAACCCCTCTTTGGGATGCGGCGAATGAGAGGCATCTGCCCGCCCTCAAAATGGGTGCGCTTTGGTGTGCCGGCACGAGATTTCGCCCCCTTTGTTCCACGACCACATGTCTGACCATGACCGGAGCCCTTCCCGCGCCCCACTCGCTTTCTCTTCCCCCTGCAACCTGGATTGCCTGGAATCTCATGAATCCTCATTCCGATACCTCCTCAACCTGAAGCAGATGCCCCACCTTGCGGACCATCCCCATGATCTGAGGGGTTGCCTCATGGACCACCGTGGAATTCAGTTTCCCAAGCCCCAGTGCCTTCACCGTCAACTTGTGTCTTTCCGTTCGACCGATGGGACTCTTTTTCAATGTGATTCTTATCTTTGCCACCTTTTTTCACTCCCGATGCCGGTTGAAAATGCTTCCACTCAATGTATTCATTAACTACTGAACTGAATATTTTTCCTTCCGAGACAGATTATTTCTGCTCCGCACATCGTCACCAAGTCTATGGAGCGCTGGCGCCTCCGCTTGTCCTGGATGTCCTCCGTGACGGTCTCTTCCCTGAAGGTTTTTCCTCCTCAATAAATTCCTCATCCGATTTGTCCTCAGACTCAACCTCTGCTGTTGCCTCAGGTTTTTCTTCCTCCGGCTTGGCAACTGTAGGCGCCTGCTGACCCACCTGACCTGAGGATGCAAGCATTTCGCTCCTTGTCTGGTTGTAAATCTCTGCCAGCTTTTTCCCAAGGATAAATTCAACAGGTTTCCCCCGCCGTTCGGCAACCTTTGCTGGGTCCTGAAGACTCCTGAGACCCGCCATGGTCGCTCTCACCACATTCAGAGCCGTATCGGTGCCAAGACATTTTGTCAGGATGTCCTTGACCCCAGCCAGTGACACAACTGAGCGGACAGCTGGACCGGCAATGATACCGGTACCTTCACTTGCCGGTTTCAACATGACGCGGGCGGCACCGAAAATCCCCATCACTTCATGTGGGATGGTGCGTCCCAGAAGAGGAATGCGGATGATATTCTTCCTTGCATCCTCCACTCCCTTCCGGATGGCATCGGGAACCTGATTCGCCTTGCCATAACCAACTCCGACAAGACCCCTCTTGTCCCCAACGGCAACAAGGGCACAGAAACTGAAATGTCTGCCACCCTTGACAACCTTTGCCACGCGGTTCAGAAAGATGACATCCTCCTGAAACTCCACTGTCCCGGATGTTACAATCTCCGAGACGCCTTCCGTATCACCGCTCTCAAACAAACTGGTTGATTTTATCCTTGCCACTGTTCAGACTCCTGCTCACAAATATACGCACACCCGCCAAATGAATCAATCTCTCAATCACTCAATAATTTGATGCAAGACCCTAAATTTTCACCCCGCATTCCCTAATCGCCTCGGCAATTGCCTTCACTCCGCCGTGGTATTGATAACCTCCACGGTCAAATACTGCCTCTTTTATTCCCTTTTCAAGCAATGACTTGCCAGCTATTTCACCCAGCATCTTAGCGCTTGCGATATTCCGGAAGGCTTTCTTGCCGTCCTTTTTGAAAGACTTACTGTTTGTTGTGAGATTCAAGATGGTTACACTCCCATCCTCCCGTGAGATATCATCCAGCGCAGTGATATAGATGTGCTTAAGAGACTTGTGCACACATATCCGGGGACGCTCCGGCGTCCCGTGAACCTTTCTCCGGATTCTCAAGTGCCTTATCTTCCCACGTAGTTGTTTTGACCTCTTCATCTTCCTCTGCCATTTCCCACTGAAATTACTTTGTCCCTGCCTTGCCGACCTTCCTTCTGACTCTCTCACCCGCGTAACGGATACCCTTGCCCTGATACGGTTCTGGCGGACGAATCTTTCGGATTTCCGCCGCAATCTCTCCCACCTTCTGCTTGTCACTTCCTTCAATAATAATCTGCGTGGGCTTCGGGACGGATATCTTTATACCTTCTGGAGGAACAATCTGCGGGACGTGAGAAAGCCCAACCTGCAATGTCAGGACACTGCCTTCCATCTGCGCCCTGTATCCAACTCCGACAATCTCCAGTTCTTTTCTGTAACCCTTCGTCACGCCGGTAATCATGTTAACGATTAGCCGCTGATACAATCCATGGCTTGCCTTGCTTGGCTTATCATCACTGAAGCGTTTCACCAAGACCTGATTATTTTCCATATGCAGTGCTACCTTGTCATTGCATTCAAGGAAAAGGGTCCCCTTGGGACCCTTGACAGTAACCTTGCGTCCGTCAAGGGTCAACTTGACCTCTTTTGGCACCTGTATGGGAATCTTTCCAATCCTTGACATGTCCTTCTTCCCTTAAATCTTCTCAAAATTATAAATTGTTAATTGTCAATTATCAATTATTCTACCAGATATTACAAATGACCTCCCCACCGATTTTTTTGCGCCGGCAATCCCTGTCTGTCAGGATTCCCTGTGATGTAGAGATAACGCTGATGCCCAGCCCGCCAAGGACACGGGGGATAGCATCCTTAGATACATACTTCCTAAGACCGGGCTTACTGACACGCAAAAGCCCGTTCAACACCGGCTCACGTTCCGCCCCAAACTTTAGAAAGACCCTGATGGTGCCCTGGGTATTGTTTCGCGTGACCTTGTAATACTTGATAAACCCCTCTTCTTTCAGAATCCGCGCAATGGCAATTTTCGTCTTTGAAGCCGGAATGTCCACATAATCCATGCACATCTTATTGGCATTGCGGATTCGGGTCAGCATATCCCCAATGGGGTCACTCACACTCATTTGTCACTCTCTCCCCTTCATAAATTCTCACCAGCTGGACTTGGTGACGCCGGGTATCTGCCCCTTGCTGGCGAGTGTTCTGAAACAAATCCTGCACATGCGGAATCTTCGCAGAAATGCCCTCGATCTTCCACAAAGTGGGCAGCGATTATACCTTCTTGTCTTGAACTTTGGCTTGCGTTGCGCCTTCACCTTGAGAGAAAGCCTTGCCATGAACTTACCTCCAGTTTAGCCGTCACAATCCGCCTCAGGCAGACCGCTCTTGCGAAGTCGGCAATCACCGCTCTCTGAACGGCATGCCAAAGAGTCGCAAGAGCTCCTGCGCCTCTTCATCCGTCTTTGCGTTCGTTACGGTGGTGATATTCATCCCTCTCGTCTTTGAGACCTTGTTATAATCAAGTTCCATAAAAATAAGGTGTTCCTTGATTCCCATGCTGTGGGTTCCGCGTCCATCAAAATCATCCGGCGGTAACCCACGAAAGTCACGAATACGCGGAATCGCCACATTTATCAAGCGGTCAAGAAATTCATACATATAAGCCCCGCGAAGCGTGACACAGCATCCAACAGGATTCCCTTTGCGTACCTTGAATGCGGATATGGATTTGGTGGAGCGTGTGACTTTTGGTTTCTGTCCTGTTATAAGCGAGAGTTCCTGTTGTGCGGCATCAAGCTCCTTAATATCCCTCGCCGCATCCCCCACGCCCATATTCACCACAATTTTCAAGAGCCGCGGCACCTGCATCACATTCTTATAGTTGAACCGCTTCATCATTGCGGGGACAATTTCCTTGCGGTATAATTCATGAAGCCTTGGTGTTGGCATATCCTCTTACTCCTTCTGATATCACCCCGATGCAAACAACCTCATAACGTTAAGAATCTCTATAAATATGTGATTCACCACAGAGTCACAGAGAACACAGAGAATAATAAAACAAAGAAAAAATCATGTAATTCTCTGTGCACTCTGTGGTAAAATTATGTTCATTTTTTTAAATCTCGGCATTGCACTTCTTGCAAATCCTCACCTTGGAGCCATCCTCAAATACCTTTGCGCCAACTCGCGTTGGGCGATTGCACTTGGGACATATCAACATGAGTTTGGAGAGAGGAATCGGCGCCTCCCTTGTCACACGTCCGCCCGGCTTCCTTGGGTCACGGGTGCGTTTGTGCTGGGTTATGAAATTCACATTCTCCACAATCGCCTTCTCCTGGGAGGGAGAAACACGCAGGACTTTACCAGTCCTGCCTTTGTCCTTGGCATTACCGGTAAGAATCAGAACCCGGTCTTCCTTTCTAATCCTGAATGACATGCCCTCTTCACCTCCCATTCATACATCGCAGTCGATTCAAGACTGCTTTAGCGAAAGTCGGTAAATCCTGCCCGTCAGATGACCTCCGGAGCCAGGGAAATAATCTTTGTAAAATTCTTCTTACGCAACTCACGTGCAACCGCTCCGAAGATGCGGGTTCCTACCGGCTCATTCTGTGCATTTACGATTACCGCCGCATTGTCATCAAATCGAATGTAAGAACCGTCTTCACGGTGCACCTCCTTGACAGTGCGGACAATGACGGCACGAACCTTTGCCTTTTTCTTCACAATTCCATCAGGAGCGGCAATGCGAACCGAGCAGAGAATCACATCACCCACGTGTGCATACCGCCGCCCACTGCCTCCCAGGACACGGAAACAACGCAACTTCTTTGCGCCCGTATTGTCCGCAACGTTCAAGACTGTGTATTCCTGTATCATTGCTCGTCTTTCCCTCTACACTCTACTTCATCCGTTCAAGTATTTCCATTACCCGCCATCTCTTCAGACGGCTGAGAGGTCTGGACTCCGTCACACGAACCACATCACCTATCTTGCATTGATTCCCCTTGTCATGGGCATAAATCCTCTTTGTCCTCCGCACCCTTTTGTTGTATCTTGGATGAAGCACAAGTCGCTCAATGGCGACAACGACTGTTTTATCCATCTTGTTGCTTACAACACGCCCGATTCTTATTTTGTACCTTCTTTTCTTTTTCTCTTCCTCCATGAAAAAGCCCCCCTGTTTTTACCACGCCAAGCTGTGCTTATGTCTTGATGCCCTTCTGGCGCAAGACGGTTAAAATACGTGCTATATCACGTCGCGTGTTACTTATAATCATAACATTGTCTAACTCCTTGGTTGCGGCACGGACACGCGCCTTGAACAAGCCCTCCCTGAGCTGATTCAGCCTCATAATCAGTTCATCCACGGGCAGATTGCGAAGCTCCTGTATCTTCACCAGTAATTCCTCCTATCGGGTCTTTTTAGAAAAGCTCACGGGTAACAAACCTTGTCTTGACTGAGAGTTTGTGTGCCGCCCTGCCAAATGCCTCTCGGGCGAGCGCTTCGGGTATCCCCTCAATCTCAAAAAGGACACGTCCCGGCTTGATAACACACACCCAGCCCTCCGGGTTGCCCTTTCCGCCACCCATACGTGTCTCAGGCGGCTTTTTCGTGATGGGCTTGTCCGGAAAGATATTAATCCACAACCTGCCGCCGCGTTTCACCTTGCGCATGATGGCAACGCGTGCCGCTTCAATCTGGCGATTGGAAACCCACCCACAGGCGGTTGCCTTGAGCCCGTATTCTCCAAAACTGAGTTCTTCCCCACGGTATGCCTTACCGCGCATTCTGCCTTTTTGAACCTTTCGGTGCTTGACTCTCTTCGGAACCAGCATCTCTATTTACGCCTCCGCCTCTTTGGGAATCTCTTTTTCTTTCTTCTTGGCAAATATCTCTCCCAAGAAGATCCAGACCTTAACTCCAATGGCGCCATATTTCGTGTGGGCAACGGCAAAACCATAATCGATATCTGCCCGCAGGGTGTGCAGTGG
>Ga0172364_10003900_pt1 | contig 11924 bp, 20 predicted proteins | sample LakKivSesite10cm_FD_114545 | JGI IMG/M metagenome (GOLD analysis project Ga0172364, IMG submission 114545) | Sediment microbial communities from Lake Kivu, Rwanda - Sediment site 10cm | ecosystem: Environmental > Aquatic > Freshwater > Lake > Sediment | place: Rwanda: Western Province, Lake... | reverse complement strand
TCATTGTAAGCAGGAATAATAACAGATAAACGCATACTTGTTTTGCATTCAATAAGAATTATTTCATTATAACAAAAAAAATATCATAACGCAAAAAGGCGCCCATTCATTGAACGCCTTTTAAAACATTAATTAATCTGAACAATATATTTTTTCATCGCTTCCAATCACTTCGTCTCCGCACTTTTCCGCATTGCCGTAAACTTCAGCGGCTCCGCAAACCCAAACGTCGCCGCTTAATTTGGCGATATCGTGAACTTTTCCCTGATGAAAAACCTGAACGTGACCGGAAAGACAAGGGGAATCCCAAACTTTGGCCTGGTCATAAACGCGCGCGTTGTCCGAGAATGTTCCGCCTGAAATTTCAACAAAACCTCCGATTTGAACATTGTCTGAAATTCTGGGGCCTCCGAAAATTTTAGGGCTGTCATAAATCTGCGCATGTCCGTCAATCTTGGGGCTGCCCATTATGGTTCCGCCGCGGATTATGACAAAATCTTTAATAACGGCATATTCGCCGATGGCGATGTTGCCGCCGATAACCCGAACCCTGTCGGAGAGCTCGGCCTTCCCCGAAATTTCAATATGGTGGCCGTCTATTCTTACGCTATCGGAAATAACAACATCGTCTTTTATGATTATAAAACTGCCGGTAATTCTCACCCAGCCGGTTATTTTCACCCGGTCCAACACCGTCACGCCCATTTCAATTCTGACGCTGTCTTCAACTAAGGCAGTTTCAGCCACTAGCCCTCCTCCGTTAGGATGATGATGCAGTTTAACATCATTGATGACTATGCACGGTTGATTAGAAATTACAACCGGTTTTCTAAGCGCAGCGCGGATTTCTCTGGTTTCCACTCTATGTTCTCCTATTTTTGTTTTTAAGGTGCAAAAAATCAAAACATGATAGTTAACAATATAAACCAAAAAGAAGATTTTGTCAATAGTTCGGCTAAATCTCCGTTAGGATTTTAGGCCCTTTTTTAGTCACCGCTATTGTATGTTCAAAATGAGCTGAAATAGAACCATCTTTGGTTTCATACCCATAGCCGTCTTTAGCTTTTTTGATTCTCCACTCGCCTATCGTTGCCATTGGTTCAATGCAAAAAACCATCCCTTCCTTAATTTTTGGGCCGGTTCCTTTTTTTCCGCAATTCAGAACCTGCGGCTCCTCGTGTATCGCCTTGCCTATCCCGTGGCCGCAGAGTTCCCGAACAACATTGAATCCCTGGCTTTCAATATAACTCTGCACCTCATAAGCTATATCTCCGAAAGCATTTCCCGGAATTGCTTTTTTGATGGCTCTTTTTAGAGATTCTTTTGTTACTTTAATAAGTTCTGAAATTTTTTGATCGTTTACGTCCACGGGAATGGTAACTGCCATATCGGTGTGAAAACCATTATAAAGAATTCCCAAGTCCAAAGAAACCAAATCCCCTCTTTTTATTTTTCTTTCCGAGGGCAGTCCGTGAACTATCTCTTCATTCAGAGAAACGCATAAAACCGCCGGGAAACCCAAATAATTTTTAAAAGACGGTTTTGCGCCATATTTAAAAACAAGGTCCTCCGCGGCCTTGTTTAGTTGGTTTGTGGTTATTCCCGGCTTTACCATTCCCTCCAGTTGCTTTATAATCTTAGCCAATATCCTGCCCCCATCTTCCATTATTTTGATTTCTGCTTCGGTTTTAACTGGGATACTTTCCATTTTTATTTTATGTTTAAAATTTGAAGGATATTCGCGAACACATTCGCAACAGATTGCTCGCCTTTTATTTTGTGCACCGTTATTCCTTCTTTCCCGAAATATTCAAACACAGGAAAAGTTCTCGCCTCGTATTCTTTTAGCCGGACTTTTATTGACTCTGGATCGTCCAGCCCCTCTCTCTTTATCAATTTTGAACCGTCTAAGGGGCAAATCGTAAGATTTTCGGTTTCTTTGTCCCACAAAATGGGATGGCGCATCAGTCCGCAAATCCGGCGATGGGAATTTCTGAAAACTGTTTGCTGGGCGCTTATGTCAATCAAAATCACTTTGATGTTTTCTTTTCCATATAAATCTTTCAAAAGAGGTGTTATTCTTTCCGCCTCATAAAGCGTGCGCGGAGAACCGGCTATAACTATATTCTGGCCCTCCTCAAAAACTTTTTTTATTTTTTCCTCAACTAAACGAGTAACGAAAGGCGGGCTACAAAGCTTTCCTTCCTTCCAGAGTTTTTTTTCGTTAATAATATCGTAGTCCTTGCCCTCTGCTTTTATTATTCTTTCTGGAGAATCGGGGCTAAGGGTCTCCGCCATTCTGAATTTTTCTTCCAGAATCTTGCTGGTCTCAAAATAAAATAAACTCAACTTATCGGCTAAAAGCTCCGCCTGAGTGCCTTTGCCCGCGCCCGGAGGGCCAAACAAGATGATAATTTGTCGCCTAGTGTCTGACATAGAATTTAAAATTCTAAGTTTTAATATCTAAATCCTAAACAATTTCAAAATTCAAATTTCAAATATTTAAAACTTTTGAATTTTGGATTTTAATCATTTTGGATTTGTTTAGGATTTAGGATTTAGGATTTTGAAATTTGATTTAGAATGTCTCGTATTCCCTCATCTGGAGCTGGGCCCTGATTTGAGAGGCCGTTTCCAAAACTACGCTGACTACGATTAATAAAGAAGTTCCGCCGGCTAAAAATCTGAAGGTCATAACTCCTGTTATTCCCCCGAGAATGGAAGGCATAACGGCAATCAACCCCAGAAATAAAGCGCCAATCAGCAAAACCCGGTTTAAGATATAGTAAAGAAAATGCACTGTTGACTCTCCGGGCCTGATTCCCGGAATGAACCCTCCCATTTTCTGAAGGTTTGTGGCAATGGCTTTTGGGTCAAATGTAACGGCAGTATAAAAATAAGTGAATACCAGAACTAATACAAAATAGAAAATTCCATAAACCCAGGGGTCCTGGAAAAAATTTGCCGTGTTCCTGGCAAACACCCCGACAGGACCGGTATTTCCGGACAAGAAACTGGCAATCATACCGGGTAAAAGCAAGATAGACAAAGCAAAAATTATAGGAATTACTCCGGCGGGATTAATGTTCAGAGGAAGATACGTTGACACTCCGCCATATACCCTGCGCCCCCGCACTCTTTTGGCGTAAGAAACCGGTATGTTCCGCCTACCTTCCGTAATCAAAACCACGGCGGTGATAATCAGCAAGGCCATCGCAAAAAATAAAATATAGGATGGAAGTTTTGAAGGATCCCAAGTAATAATCGTTTGGCGTATGCTGTTGGGAATATCAACCACAATGCCGGCAAAGATAAGAAGGGAAACTCCGTTGCCTATCCCCTTTTCCGAAATCAGTTCGCCCAGCCACATCAATACAAGCGTTCCGGCCGTGATGGTTATAATCGCGTCAAACATCATCATCGGAGTTAAGCGGGAAACCGCTCCTTGGCGAATCAATAAATTCAGCATCGCGTATCCCTGAATCATAGCCAAGGGAACGGTCAGCAATCTTCCGTATTGATTAAATTTCTTTCTGCCTTCCTCACCCTCCTCCTTGTACATTTTTTCAAGCTGAGGAAAAATCATTGTCAAAAGCTGCAATATAATTGTTGCGGTGATATATGGGCCCAAACCCAGCATTACTATCGAAAGATTTTCCATCGCGCCTCCGGTGAATAAATTTACAAGGCCAAAAAGCTGAAACTGCTCAAAAAAGTTTTTTAAATTTTCGGCGTTAACTCCGGGAATGGGAATGTTCGCCATCAGCCTAAAAGCGGCAAAAGCTCCAAGAACAAAAATAATTTTGTTTCGGAGTTCGGGAACCTTAAAAATTTGGCCGACTTTTTGGTACCACATCAGAATAATGACAACTTTCTAATTTCAAAAACATTTGACATTAGGATTTAGACATTTTTACTTCCCCTCCTGCTTTCTCTATTTTTTCTCTGGCGCTTTCGGAAACCTCGCAATCTTCAACAATCAACTTTCTTTCTATCTTCCCTTCGCCCAATATCTTTACCGCAGGCAGTTTCCCTTTTATTCTACGAATTAATCTTTTCTCAATCAAGGATTTAGGATTGACAATCTCGTTTGATTCAAATTTTTTAGCTATATTTTCAACATTCAAAACAACAACGCCGTTCGGCCTTCTTTTAGAACGATAACCCTTCAATTTGGGGAACTTTTTGATTAATTCCCTGATCGCCGGCTGGAATTTTCGGCCGGCTCTCGCTCTCTGTCCTTTCAGTCCTTTGCCGGAATAGGTTCCTCTTTTCCCTCCTCGGCCGATGCGAATTCTTTTCTGGAGTTTGTGTTTTGGTTTTATCTGATGCAATTGCATATAAAAATTATTCAACTTTTTTATTGTCTGCCGCTTTCTCCGGCGCTGCTTCTTTTTTTTCCGATTTTTTGCCCGCTTCCGTCGTCACAGCTCTAAGTTTTTTCAGCGCTTCGGCTGTTGCCATCGCGTTAGTGAGTTTATTATTTGTTCTTCCGATGATTTTGGAAGAAACATTTTGGATGCCGGCCAAATTGCAAATAATCCTGACCGTTCCGCCGGCAACCAAACCTCTGCCTTTGGCTTGAGGTTTTAACAAAATTTCCGCCGCGCCAAACTTGGCTTCAACCTGGTGGGGAATGGTTTCTTTGTAAATTGGAACTTCAATCAGATTTTTCTTTGCCGCCTTGGTTGCCTTTTCAACCGCCTGAGCCACATCGGCCCCTTTTGCCAAACCTATTCCGACTTTTCCCTTTTTGTTGCCTGCGACAACCACAGCTCTAAAACGCATCCTCCGGCCGCCGGCAGTCATTCTGGAAACTCTTGATAAATCCAAAACTTTTGAGTCAAATTCGTCTATTGGTTTGTTTCTGCTGAATCTTTGCATAAAAATATTTTTAAAATTTTAGTCCTCCTTCTCTCGCTCCGTCGGCCAAGGCCTTTACTCTGCCGTGATACTTGTATCCGCCTCTGTCAAAAACCGCTTCTTTTATTTTGGCTTCCTCCGCCCTTTTCGCAATTATTTTTCCGACCTTATAAGCCTTCGCTATTTTTCCTGAAAGCGTTTTTTGGCTGCCCTCGGCTTTCTCTTTTCCGGCGGATTTCGGGAGATCCAAGTCGCTGGCCGAAGCCAAAACCTTCCCCGCCTCATCGTTAATTAACTGGGCGTAAATGTGCCTTGCCGACTTAAAAACGCCCAATCTCGGCCTTTGCCCGGTGCCGCTTATCTTGGCTCTGATCCTTTTGTGCCTTTGGTATCTTTTCTGTTTTTTTTCTAACATATTCAAAATTTAATTAAATTGCCCTAAACTGCCGCGGCAAGATTAAGCCGCTGCAACGACCACTTTCTTTCCCGCTTTCTTTCTAACCACCTCTCCCAAATAACGGATGCCTTTTCCTTTATACGGCTCGGGCGGTTTGACCGCTCTGATTTTCGCCGCCATCTGGCCCACCAATTCCTTATCAATTCCGGAAATGACAATGATATTTTTTTCAACCGAAAACTTAATCCCCTTCGGCTGGTTGATTTTTACAGGATGGGAAAAACCGACATTTAAAATAATCTCTTCCCCTTCAACTCTCGCTTTGTATCCCACGCCCTCAATTTGCAATCTTTTCTCGTATCCCTGGGTGACCCCCTTAACCATATTGGCGACAAGGGCCCTGGTTGTGCCCCAGAGAGCGTTTGTCATTTTAGTCGGTTTATGGGCGATTACCGCAATCTCGTTGCCTTTTACCCGAACCAAAACCTCTGGCCTGACGGAAATTTGAATCTCGCCCTTCGGCCCTTTGACAAATACTTTCCCCCCTTCAGACTTCGCCTCAACTCCAGCTGGTATTAAAATTGGTTTTTTTCCTACGCGCGACATAGTTTTATTTTAAAACTACCATATATGGCATATTACCTCTCCGCCCAGCTTCTGCTTTCTCGCCTCTTTGGCGGTCATTAAACCTTTTGATGTGGAAATTATCGCCGTGCCGAAGCCGGAACGGACCAGCTTTATATTTTTCTTATTCACGTATATGCGCTGGCCGGGCTTGGACACTTTTTTCATTCCGGATACGACCGGCCTTAATCTCGGCGCCCCTCCGGGGACAGGCGTTTCTTTCTGGTATTTTAAAACAATTTTGATGGTTTTCCCGATTTTCTTTCCCTTCTCTTCCGCGTCTTCTATGTATCCCTGCTTTTTTAAAATTTTCGCTATTTCAAATTTTATTTTGGAAAAAGGCAACTCCACTGTCGGTTTTAAGACAGCTTGGGCATTGCGTATTCTATTTAACATATCGGTGATTGGATCGGACATATTTTTACCACGATGACTTTTTAACTCCGGGGATTTCGCCTTTATTCGCCATCTCTCTGAAACAAATTCGGCACAAGCCGAACGCCCTCATATACCCTCTTTTCCTTCCGCATTTAAAACAGCGTCTGACAATTCGGGTGCTGAATTTCGGTTTCTTTTTTGATTTTGCGATTTGCGCTTCTGTTGCCATAGTAATTATCTGATGGGAAACCCCATTGTTTTTAACAAATTTAAACCTTCCTCTTTGGTTTTGGCTGTGGTTGCAACGATAATCTCCAGTCCAAAAATCGTTTTTACTTTTTCTGGCATAATTTCCGGGAAAACCGTATGCTCTTTGACGGCAATCGCAAGATTCCCGTTTCTATCAAATGATTTCGGGTCAATGCCCCGGAAATCTCTGGAACGGGGAAGAGCTATATTGATTACTCTCTCTAGAAAATCGTACATTTTATTTCCCCGCAAAACAACCATTGCCCCAATCGCCATTCCTTTTCTTATTTTAAAAGACGCAATCGCCTTTTTGGCCGAGGTTAAAACCGCCTTCTGTCCGCAAATTGCGCTTAAATCGTCTATGATTGCGGTCATAAATTTTTTCTGTTCGTCTCCAGTCTTTGCCACAACCTGCCTGCCGAAACCGGTGTTTACCACCACCTTTTCTATTTTTGGGACTGCCATCAAATTTTTGTAACCGAAATTCGCCATCATCTGCGGCACAACTTCTTTCCTATATTTTTCTAACAATTGGACATTTGACATTTGGATTTTTATTGGACATTAGAAATTAGAAATTTGTCATTATGGCCTATGTTTCCTGCTGGCATTTCTTGCAGATTCTGTATTTTTTATCCCCTTCTTTTTTATAACCGATTCTTGCAGCTTGCCCGCATTTGGAGCAAATCAGCTTTACGTTCGAAGCATCCATGGGGCCGGGAATGGCAACAATCTGGCCCTTTTCTCCGCTTTTCTTTGGCTTCACATGTTTCTTCCGGAGATTGACTCCTTCAACTACAATTTTCCCTTCTCCGGGAAGAGCTTTAGTGACCTTGCCTTTCTTGCCCCTGTCCTTTCCTGAAATTATTAAAACGGTGTCTCCTTTGTGGATTTTCATTTTGTTTAGACTAAATCCTGCGCCAAATTGGCGATTCTCTCAAAGCCCATTTCTTTTACTTCGCGGGCGACCGGCCCGAAGATTCTTCCGCCTTTCGGCTCTTTTCCCGATTCCAGTATTACAGCGGCGTTATCATCAAATCTTATGTAAGAACCATCTGCTCTGTTATATGCCTTTTTCTGCCTTATTACAACTGCTTTAACTATATCATGTTTTTTAACAAGCCTTCTCGGTTCCGCTTCTTTAACGGTTGCGACAACAATGTCTCCAATCCTGGCGTATTTCCTTCGGCTTCCACCCAAAACACGGATGCACTGGATAACCCGCGCTCCCGTATTGTCAGCCACTTTTAGCATCGTTCTTAATTGAATCATATTTCAAAAATTTATGGTTTCTTTATCACTTTCCACCTTTTATCTTTGCTTATCGGCCGGCACTCTTCAATTGTCACTCTGTCTCCAATCTTATATTCGCCACTCTCAACGTGAGCTTTGTATTTCTTGTGGACTTTAAATCTCTTCTTGTATTTGGGATGCTCTTTTATCCTTTCCACTTTGACCACAACGGTTTTTTGCATTTTATCCGATGTGATTATTCCTGTTAATTGTCTTTTTGGCATATCTTAGTTATTTTGTTTTTTCTTTCTCTTCCATTATAGTAATTATCCTGGCGATATCTTTCCTGATCGCGCTCCTCTCTTTCACGTTTTTTACCTTTGCCGAAGCCAAGCCAAATTCAAGCTGAGAAGCTTTTTCCTTTTTCTCCCGCATCAGCTCTTTTAATTCTTCTATGGTTTTTTGACGCAATTCTTGCGCTTTCATATTTTATTCTAGCAAAGACAATCTTATTTTTCAGCCTCGGGCTGGCCGTGGGCCACATATGAGTTGGCCGGAACGGCCGAATATATGGAGGCGCAGCTGAAAAATAAGATTGTCTTTGCTTAATTTATAGATATTACATGCCTTCTTTTTTAACAAATTTTGTCTTAACTGGCAACTTGTCGCCTGCTTTTTCCAGAGCTTCTTTCGCCTCCGCTTCCGGTATCCCCTCAACCTCAAAAATCATTCTGCCCGGTCTTATGGCGAAAGCGTAATGGTCAACCCCTCCCTTGCCCCCTCCCATCGGAACCTCAACTCCTTTTTTGGTGACCGGCCTGTCGGGGAAAACCCTGAGCCAAAACTTTCCGCCTTTTTTCAGATAGCGTATAATTGACCTTCTGGCGGCTTCAAGCTGTCTGGCCGATAAACGTTTGGTTCCCAACGCTTTCAATCCAAAGCTGCCGAAAGCCAATTCGGTCGCTCGTCTTTCAATTCCTTCCGGCGTTCCTTTATGCCATTTTCTGTGTTTCACTTTTTTGGGCATTAAAACTGACATAATTTATCTTTTAAAATTATTTGTTTTCTTTGTTCTTTTTTTCAAACTTTTCTCCTTTGTAAATCCAAACTTTTATCCCGATTGTTCCATAAGTGCAGCGGGCTTCATATCTTGCGTAATCAATGTCGGCTCTCAGAGTTTGCAAAGGCAGTCTGCCGGACTTCATCCATTCCCGTCTGGCAATCTCCGCTCCATCCAATCTTCCCGATACTTCCAATCTCACTCCCTGAACTTCTTTATTGGCCGACGCTTTTCCCAAGGCCTGCTTTAAAACCCTCCTGAAAGGAATTCTTTTTTCAAACTGCTGAGCGATTGACTGGGCGACCAGATTCGCTGAAACCCAAGGATTTCTTATCTCCCTTATTTCAATTCTTATTTCCTGTTTCTCTTTCTGTTCTGGCGCTGATTTTTCTTTTTTGTCGCCTTTTTTGGTTTCTATCTCGATTTCTTTCGCTTCCGAAGCAATTCTGGCTTCGGCCAAATTTGTTTTTTTCTTTAAAATCTTTCCAATTATCGTTTTCCTTAACTGCTCCGCTCCCTCTCCGCCGCGGCCGATTATAATTCCCGGCCTGGCTGTGAAAATGATTATGTTGATTTTTCCGGGAAATCTCTCAATCTCAATTTTCTCCACTCCGGCGTTGGCTAATTTCTTCAACAAAAATTTTCTAATTCTAAAATCTTCTTCCAAATACGAAGGAAGATTTCTGTAAAAACCACGCGATTTCCAATCGGCAATGTCTTTTAATCGGTATGCGCCTGGATGAACTTTGTGTGCCATTTTGGTTTAAGGATTAAAGTTGAAATTTAAAAGGTTATGTTTTGTTTAAATCGCTTTTCTCTGGAAAAATCTCTGAAAACCTTTCCCTGTTTTTGGCTTTTTCACCTCCAAATCCCTGACTCTTCTCGGTTTCTTTTCCGCCATCGGCGCTTCTTTCCCCGCTCCTTCTTGAGAAACTGCTGAAACTTCTGATGGCTTTCCCGATTCCGATTTTTTAACGCTTTTGGAAGGCTGAATTTCTTTTAAAACCAAATTAATATGCGAAGTTTTTTTCTGGATGGGAGTGGCCTGGCCTCTGGCTCTCGGCATCCATCTCTTATACTTAGGCCCTTCGTCAACGGTTATTTCTGAAATATATAAATTATCAGCTTCTATATGAAAATTGTTTTTGGCATTGGCAATAGCCGAATTTACTAGTTTAATCAAGGGACTGGTCGCTTTTTTCGCCGTGAAATTTAAAATCGCCAAAGATTCTTTAACCTTTTTTCCTCTAACCAAATCGGCAACCATTCTAACCTTTCTCGGAGCTATTCTTAAATTTTTTAATTTGGCTTTCACTTCCATGAAAATTTTTATTATTTTGATTTTGCTTTTGCCGTTGCTGCGACGCCAGCTGCCGGGGCTTTTGCCACTCCCGGAGCTGCGGCGCCTGGCTGGCCCGGAACTGCCGCTCCCGCACCAACCGCGGCCGCGCCCTCCAACTCTCTCTGCATTCTGCCTCCGTGCCTGACAAATTTGGTGGTCGGAGCAAATTCTCCGAGCTTATGGCCAACCATATCTTCAGTAACAAAAACGGGAATATGCTGCTTGCCGTTATAAATTCCAAAAGTGAATCCCACCATTTCAGGGGAGATGGTGCAATCCCTTGTCCAGGTTTTAATCACCTTCCTGTCGCCCGGCTTCAAATCCCTGACTTTTTTCATCAGCGATTCATCTACGTATGGACCTTTTTTTAGCGATCTTGCCATGATTTTTAAGAAATTATTTTATTTTTTCTTCCGCCTTCTTTGCAATATGTATCTATCCGTCCACTTTTCGCCCCTTGTTTTTATGCCCATTGCCGGTTTTCCCCATGGCGTTTTAGGGTGGCTCATACCTCTCGGAGTGCGGCCCTCGCCTCCGCCGTGCGGATGGTCAACCGGATTCATAACCGTTCCTCTGACCGACGGCCTGATGCCTCTCTGACGCGATCTTCCCGCTTTTTTAACCACGGTGTAGGCCCATTCCGGATGAGAAACAGCGCCTATGCTTGCGTATCCTGCCGAAAGAACTTTTCTGATTTCGCTTGAAGGCATTTCCAAGTTCGTGTATTTATCTTCGTGGGCCAAAATTCTTGCTCCGCTTCCCGCGGACCTCACCATTCTTCCGCCCCTGCCGGGTTCAATTTCTATATTATAAACTATCGTTCCAACCGGCACATTTTTCAGCTGCATTCTGTTGCCGGTTTTGATATCGGTTTTTTCAGCGCAAAGTATTTCGTCTCCTGCCTTCAAACCGGCTGGGGCCAAGATGTATCGCTTATCTCCGCCCCGATATTCAACCAACGCGATAAAAGCGGTTCTGTAGGGATCGTATTCAAGAGCCGCCACCTTGCCCGGGATTCCCATTTTTTCCTGGCCAAAATCTATTTTTCGGTAAAGTTTTTTAACTCCCCCGCCCTGATGGCGGACAGTGATTTTTCCCGAAACATTCCTTCCCGCTTTTTGTTTGAACGACAAAAGCAGCCCTTTTTCCGGCTCTTTCTTTGATAATATTTTTTTGGGAAACTCGTTCATTTTTTAATTAAAAATTATTTGGGCAATATCTCAATTTTTTCCCCGGCCTGAAGCTGGACAACCGCTTTCTTGTATCCTGTTTTCCAGCCGGAATGCTTGCCAACCCTTCTCTGCTTGGGACGTGTGTTTATAATCCTCACCCCAACCACTTTCTTTCCGAACATATCTTCAATCGCCTTTTTTATTTCGGTTTTATTTGCTCCGCTGTGAACTCTAAAAATATACATATTCTTTTCCGCCAGCAAAGAAGCTTTCTCTGTCACATGGGGAAAATCCAAAATTCTGTAAGCCCTTCCCGGAACCTTTTTTATCGGTTTTAGCGGCTTTATCGGCTCAACCTTCGCCGGCGCTTCTTTCTTTTCAACGGCTTTCTTCCGGGGTTTTGGCGCGGATTTCGCTGTTTTAGCCCTCTTAACTTCCTTCTCCGCTTCAGCTTCCTTATTCTTTTTGAAAATATCAAATATCGCCATGATTATTTTGAAAACGTTTCTTTTATAATTCTTATTGAATCTTTCGGCAGCAACAAGTACTTATAAGAAAGAACGTCCAATGCGTTCAAATCTCTTGCCAGCGCGGGTTTGGCGTTGG
>Ga0172364_10003899_pt1 | contig 11925 bp, 14 predicted proteins | sample LakKivSesite10cm_FD_114545 | JGI IMG/M metagenome (GOLD analysis project Ga0172364, IMG submission 114545) | Sediment microbial communities from Lake Kivu, Rwanda - Sediment site 10cm | ecosystem: Environmental > Aquatic > Freshwater > Lake > Sediment | place: Rwanda: Western Province, Lake... | reverse complement strand
GGCGAGCGGGTCGCTCTGATCGGCCCTAACGGCTGCGGCAAGACCACGTTCCTCCAGGTGCTGATCGGCGAGATGAAGCCCCTGAAGGGAGATGTAAGGCTGGCCGACAACGTGGAGGTCGGCTACCTGCCCCAGGACAGGGAGGCGGACCTGAGCGGCGACACCACGGTAATCGATGCCCTGATGGCGGGCACTGAGCAGTCATCCCAACAGGTCCGAAGCCTGCTCGGGAGGTTCCTCTTCTCAGACGATGACGTGTTCAAGCGGCTGGGCGACCTGTCAGGAGGGGAGTTGAGCCGGGTGGCGCTGGCGAAAGTCGCTCAGACAAGGGGCAACCTCCTCCTGCTGGACGAGCCGACCAACCACCTGGATATCGAATCGCGCGAGGTGCTCCAGCAGGCCATGAAAAGCTACCAGGGCACGGTAGTGATGGTCTCCCACGACCGGTACCTCATCGACGACATAGCCACGTCCATCTGGGAGGTACGCCACGGCGAGCTCCATGTATACGGCGGCAACTACAGCTACTACCAGGCAAGGCGCGCTGAGGAGACCCGTCAGGTTGAAGAAGAGCCTCGGGGAGAGGCAGCTACCCGGCCCCAAACGCCCGCGCCGAGAACGTCCCCGGCCCGGAGGAAAAGGACGCCTCAACCGCCCAAAGAGCCGGAAGAGGCCCAGACGATGGAGGGGATAATCGCCCTGGAGGAGGAGCTCGCCCGGATTGAGGCCGAGCTCGCCGAGGCGAGCTACGGCCGGGACCACCGACGGATAGCCGAACTGAACCTCGAATACAAGCTGAAGGCAAGGGCCCTCCAGGAGAGACTGGAACGCTGGGACTCCTCGGGGGAGTCCACGCCCTAGACGGAAGCCGCGCACCGACCGTCCATGCCTGGAAAAGGCCCAATCCGCATCCCGCGCCCTTTAGCACGTGCCATCGGGAAATTGGTATAATCCTCGCAGCTTCAATCCGACACATCCCGGCCGAGGTGAGCATGAGCGAGTCACGCAGCTTCGATGTAGTCATGGCGTATATCCGAGAGCAGCTGGAGGCCTATCGCGAGGACGTAAGCTCCAGGCTCCAGAACATCAGCCGACGGCTCAGCAGCTACGGGCAAAAGAGCGAGGCCATAGAGGACAGGCTCGGCGGCATCCTCGATGTGATGGAATCGACGGTCGACGTATTCCTGCGCCAGGACGCCGCTATCGAGATGCAGCTTCAGGTGACCAGGCTATGGATATTCCTCTCGTTCCTCATGACCACCGACAGGACGAAAGAGGTCGAGGTGTTGAAGTTCATCAACGCCACCAAGGACTCGCTGAACGGCCGCCTCAACGAGATCTGGAAATCGCCGCTGGACAACGTGGTGCCTATACGAAACGCCTTCCGCGAGGAGCTGAAACAGCTGGCCCGAGGCTCGAAGGTGTTCGACTAGACAGCCGCTACGAAGCGACCGGCTCTTCCTCCTTGCCCGACGGCATACTCACCCTCACCCTTATGGGAGGGTTCTCAGCACCGACATCTTTTATGTATCCGCACTGCAAGCACGACAGGAACGTCCCGTAGTGGTCCCGGTCAACATACAGGTCGCCCTTGCAGCGAGGGCATCCTTTCAGTATCAACATCGGCTCACCCCCTTCGAGAGGAACAGGGGCTCAGCTCTTGGCATTATATTCCTTGACACGACCCGTGTCAAGTGATAATATCTAGTAACAATCATTCTGTTTGACACCATGAAGCAGCGAAAGGCAACTCACGAAGAGCTGCAGCATATTGTTGACGCTCTGCGCATGCTAGGCCGCTCTGAGGCACGGCACCTGGCCCCTCTCTCCCGGCCAGAGAATGGGCTCGACCAACGACACGGGGAAGGGCACACCGAAGAGCAGGAGCTGGAGGGGCTGTACATCATCAGCGTGGCAGCGCGCCTGCTGGGCATGCACCCGCAGACGCTGCGCAAGTATGAGAGGCTGGGGCTCGTCAACCCCTGCCGCACAGTGGGCATGCTGCGGCTGTACACCGAGCGCGACATAGTGCGCATACGGCTCATAAGGTACCTGCAGGAAGACCTGGGCCTCAACCTGGCGGGGGTAGAGGTCGCCCTCAACCTGGTCAGCCGCCTGGCGTCCCTGCACAGCCGGCTTATTATCGAAGACGATGTGGAGCAACTGAGGGCCCTGGTGGAACAGGAGTTCACCGACCTCCTCGGTTTCCTGGGGCTTCCGTTTGACGAGGATGAAAGCCAAGGGTAATGGAATAGAGAAGATGGTCCACGAAGAAGACCAAGAGGTCCAGGCAAGAGGTGAGGAGCAGGCCGCCCCCGCACTGGAAGCCGTCCCCGAGGAGGTGGCAGCCCCGCCGGCGGAGCCGGACCGGGAGGAGCTCAAGCGCCTGCTACAGCGCGTGCAGGCGGACTTCGCCAACTACCGAAAAAGGTCGGAGGAGGAGCATAGAGAGAACGAGCAGCAGTCCAACGCCAGGCTGCTCTCCAGGCTCCTGCCCGTTCTGGACGAGTTCGAGCTGGCCATCGACCACGCCCAGCAGGCCTCGGCCGACGAGTCGTGGCTTGATGGAGTGCGCCTGATACACCGGAAACTGTCGTCGCTCCTCGAATCGGAGGGTGTCGCCCGCATCGAAGCCCTGGGGAGGGAGTTCGACCCCTTCGAACACGAAGCGGTGGTCTACCAGGAGACGGACGAGGAGCAGGAGGGCACGGTGATCGATGTCCTCCAGGGAGGCTACAAACTGCATGGCAGGGTTCTGCGCCCCGCCCGGGTGATTGTGGCGAAGGGCGCGTCATCAGAGGGAAAAGAGGAGAAACGAGATGCCTAAAGTCCTGGGAATCGATCTGGGAACGACCAACTCATGTATGGCTGTCATCGAGGGCGGCGAGGCGGTAGTCCTGGAAAACGCCGAGGGTGGCCGCGTAACCCCCTCGGTGGTGGCCGTCAACGCAAAGACAGGGGAGACCTACGTCGGCCAGGTAGCCAAGCGGCAGGCCGTGACCAACCCGGATAACACCATCTTCTCCGTGAAGCGCCTCATGGGGCGCAAGTACGACGACCCCGAGGTGCAGCGGGCGATGAAGGTGCTCCCCTACAAGATCGTCAGGGCGCCCAACGGCGATGCTCACGTCCAGATGGGGAACAAGACGTACGCTCCCCCCCAGATATCGGCGCTCATCCTGCAGAAGATGAAGCAGGACGCCGAAGCCAAGCTGGGCGGGAAGATAACGCAAGCCATCATCACCACGCCAGCCTACTTCAACGACGCCCAGCGCCAGGCCACCAAGGACGCAGGGCAGATCGCCGGGCTGGAGGTGCTGCGCATCATCAACGAGCCGACCGCCTCGTCCCTGGCCTACGGTATGGACAGGGACGAGAAGGAGAAGACGATTGCGGTGTTCGACCTGGGCGGCGGCACCTTCGACATCACCATCCTTCAGCTGGGTAGCGGCGTCTACGAGGTCAAGTCCACCAACGGCGATACCTTCCTGGGGGGCGACGACTTCGACCAGTGCATAATGGACTGGCTGGTGGCAGAGTTCAAGCGCGACCAGGGCATCGACCTCCGCAACGACAGGATGGCGCTCCAGCGCCTGAAGGAAGCGGCAGAAAAGGCCAAGATAGAGCTCTCCAGCACGCTGGAGACGGAGGTGAACCTGCCCTTCATAACCGCCGACGCCAGCGGCCCCAAGCACATGGTTATGACGCTTACCCGCTCCAAGCTGGAACAGATGGTGGCGCACCTGCTGGACAAGCTGGAGCCGCCCTGCCGGCAGGCGCTCGAGGACGCCGGGCTTCAGCCAAACCAGATACAGGACGCCATCCTGGTAGGCGGCATGACCCGCATGCCCGCCGTGCAGCGGCGGGTCCAGAGCATCTTCGGACGGGAGCCGGGGCGAAACGTCAACCCGGACGAGGCCGTTGCTATGGGTGCGGCACTTCAGGCCGGTGTCCTGAAGGGGGAGGTGCGGGATATCCTCCTCCTGGACGTGACGCCCCTAACCCTGGGCCTTGAGACCCTGGGAAACGTGTCGACGCCCCTGATCAAGCGCAACACCACTATCCCCACCTCCAAGACCGAGACGTTCACCACAGCGGCTGACGGCCAGACCAGCGTGGAGATACACGTCCTGCAGGGAGAGAGGCCCATGGCCAGGGACAACAAGTCCATCGGCCGCTTCATCCTGGACGGCATCCTGCCCGCGCCGCGGGGGGTGCCCCAGGTCGACGTCACCTTCGACATCGACGCCAACGGCATCCTCAGCGTGTCCGCCCGCGACAAAGGCACCAACCGGGAGCAGAAGATCGTCATCCAGCCTAGCTCCGGCCTCAGCAAGGAGGAGGTGGAGCAGATGGTGGAGGCGGCGCAGCGCTTCCGGGAAGAGGACGAGAGGAAGCGGTCGGAGGCCGAGATCCGCAACCAGGCCGACAACCTCATCTACAGCACAGAGAAGCTCCTTCGAGAGCAGGGCGACAAGGTCCCCGCCAACCTGAAGCAGGAGATAGACGGCAAGATCAACGCGCTCCGCACGGCGCTCCAGCGAGGGGACATAGCGCAGATGAGGAGCGGCATCGCTGACCTGAGCTCCTCGCTACAGAAAGTTGGCTCCGCCGTCTACGGCCAGGCGGGCGGCCAACCGACCGGTAGCGGAGAAGGGTCCGGCCAGCAACAGCAGAAGCCTGGCGAAGACGACGGCGGCACGGTGGAGGGCGAGTTCCGAGAGGTGTGAGCGCCGGCGCGACGCAGCAGCCTTCCCACAAAGGCGCATTCGCGGTATAATAGGCGGTGAACCTCGAAAGACGTGCCGCGCTCAGGCGCGGCCCTAGACGAGGAGCACCATGGCAAACTCTCAGGAAAAGATGGGAGAGGGAGGCCAACAAGCCACGGGAAAGCCGCAGCAAGCGGAAACCTACACAGAGCTACAGAGCTTCTTCCTGGGCCGCATGCAGCGGCTGATATACATCAAGAACAACTACGACATGAGGAGGTTCCGCAGGGCCTGGCTTCAGAGAGCGCTGGACCGCGCCATCTACTCCACCCTTCGCGATTCCATAGAGGCCGACGTAGGGGAGCAGGCCAAGGCCATACTCAGACAGGAACACCACCGCAACTAGGACGCAAGACGCGCACATGCCAGAGAGGGAGCCGAACCGGCTCCCTCTTTTTTGTCAGGTCCCCATCGTTGCCACGGCACAGCCGGCACCTGTCAGCATCCAGAGCGGCTATTCCAGCCCATGAATGGGGAATATGGCGCTCTTCACCTGGGCTACCGAGTCCTCAGCGTAGGCCTTTGCCACCTCCCGGAGGCTGTCCAGCACCGCCGGGTCCACCACGTCTCGCAGCTTCGAGACCCCCAGCCGCTCTGCGAAGCCGCCGGGGATATCGTCGGGCAACTGTATGCCCGCCATCACGCTGTAGGCCAGCGCCCAGCAACGGGCCACCGCCCCGGCATCGTAGCCGCCGCCACCGGTGGCAACCCACGGGACGCCCAGGCTGTGGAGGTCGGCCAGGACGGCTGTGTAGCCCCTGGTGGTGAGCTGCATATGGGCAAGGGGGTCAGTGTAATACGTGTCCACACCCAGCTGGGTGAACAGCACGTCCGGCCCAAAAGCCCGGACCAGGGGAATCACCACCTGGCGAAAGGCGTACAGGTAGGTATCATCCCCGGTATACGGGTAGAGCGGTACGTTCACCGAGTAGCCACGGCCCTCACCCTCGCCCATGTCCTTCACGAAGCCGCTGCCGGGAAAGAGATACCTGCCCGATTCGTGAAGGGATATGGTCAACACCCTGGGCGTTCGATAGAAGGCCTCCTGAACGCCGTCGCCATGATGGGCATCGATGTCGACGTATGCCACGCGTTTACCCAGCCCCAGGAGGTAGTTGATGGCGATGGCCGGGTCGTTGAACACGCAGAAACCTGATGCCCTATCGGGCATGGCATGGTGCAGGCCGCCAGCGATGTTGAAAGCCGCCTCGACCTCTCCCGACGCCACCAGCTCCGCGGCAGCGAGCGTTGCCCCCGTGCTCAGGCTGCTCGCCTCATACATCCCGGGAAAGGTGGGGTTATCGCCGTAGTCGCTGAAGCGAAAACGGCCCTGTTCCGCCAGCCGCTCCCCCCGGCTGAAGCTTTTGACCGCATCCACGTATTCCCTCGTGTGGAAGGTAAGGAGCTCCTCATCGGTGGCCGGACGCGGTTTCACCAGCAGAGAGTCAGGGCCGCTGAATGCGCCGTAACGGCTCAGGAGCTCATACGTCCAACGGAGGCGCTTCGGGGTGAGCGGGTGGCCTTCCGGCAGCTGGTAGGTGGTGAGAGCGTGTCCATAGACGAATGCCGCTCTCGCTCTCATCGCTCCTCCTGTATCTCCTCCAGGTCCCGGCACATATTGGCCCAGTGTGTCCCTTTCCAGTAGACGCGCCCGCACTGGGGACACCTCATAAACCCATCATGAGTCTCGAAAACGTAGGGCGGGACCAGGCCTCTCGCCTCCTGGCGCGGCAGGCCCTCCAGCGGCAGGTTACAGCGTATACAGCGAGAGAAGCCGTTATCGCTATTCAAACGGTACTCCCTTACCACCTGGCGCAGCTGCTCGCGTATATCGTCGTGGCGGAGCAGGAGGGCCTGCAACTGTCCGGTGGTGACCACCCTTCTCTCCACGAGGTGGCTATCCCTGGTGAGGAGGACGCGGTCCTGGTGCAAGGCTATCCGCATCAGCTCGCCGTCGTCCGCACCGGGTACGAGCAGCGTATCGTAGCCCATGGCCCGCAGCCACTTGGCAAGCCTGGCCGCATTTATGTCAACGATAAAACGGGGCATCGCTTGCCTTCAGCGAAAGAGGCGCTATATCCACCTGCGCAAGCGGAAGAAGGCGAGCATCGTAGCACTTATGGCGATGCTGACGCCCAGCAGCACGCCGAGCGCCCACGGGCTGTCCCCCATGGGCAGCGGCACGTTGGTGCCATAGAGGCCGAATATGAGCACCGGGGCCAGCATCACCGTGCCGATGATGGTGAGCACACGGACCACCTCGTTGGTGTGGTGGGTGAGCAGAGTGGAGTGGGTCTCGTAGAGGGTATCGAGCACCGCCTTCACGTCTTCCAGCTCCGCGTGGATGCGCCGCATGTGGTCGGCCAGGTCGCCGAAATAGAGCTCCGGGTCGAGCTCGAGGAAGGGGTATTCGTGCCGTTCCAGCTGTTCCAGGACGGCGATCTGCGGGCGCACGATCCTCCGGTAGGAGATCACATCGCTCTCGACGAGGGAGAGCTCCCTCACCAGGGCGCGGGCCCGCACGTCCAGTATGCGCATCTCCAGGTTGTCCAGCGCCTCCATGATCTTGTTCACAATGGGGAAACAGTAGTCCACCAGGCCGTCGAGGATGCGGTATAGAAGGTAGCCCACGCTCTGCCCCATGACCGCCTGGCGCACCGTCTCGCTCTCCTGACAGTCCTGGAACAGCTTGACCAGAGGGCGCAGGTCACCCCGATGCACCGTGACCACGTAGTCCGGGCCCACGAATATGCTCACCTGGCTGGGCACCGTAATGCGCATCTCGCGGTCGAATAGCGGGAAGTGGAGCACGAGGAACAGGTGCTGCGGCTCGTCGTATTCATCCAGCTTGGGCATCTGGACGCGGCTCGTGCAGTCCTCCAGGGCCAGGGAGTGGAAGCCGAAACGGCCCTTCAGGTACTCCATCTCCGCCAGAGAAGGCCTGCTGACATTGACCCAGGTCAGGTCTCCAAAAATCACCTCGGCGACGTTGAACTCCTGCTGCAGGATGTCAGCAGTGCCCTTGCCCGCGGCGGAGGAACGCCCTCGCCTCCGCGGCCACCTTCTAGACCGATCCGTCTCCGCTTCTCGCGCAGCCATCACAGTTCACTCCGCCCATTGCCTGGGATTCGAGTCTAGGACAACCTTACGATATGGTCAAGTGTAGCACCCGGCAGAAGATGTCCCCAGGGGGTGCTACAAGCCGTGAAGCACCTCGATGGTGTAGTCCAGGAGTTGCAGGTCGCCGCTGTTGTGCTCTATATACCCCACCACCTGAGAGAGCACCTCGTTGGCGTGGCGCGGGTCGTTGCTGACGCAGGCAACGCCGAGGACGGCACGCTGCCACTCCCCGTTGTCCTCCGCCTCGGCGATGGAGACGTTGAAGCGATGGCTTACCCGGTCTTTGAGCGAGCTAACCGCCTGCCGTTTCCCCTTCAACGAATGGTTTTCAGGGAGGTGGAATACGAGCCTGCATACGCCTATGTGCATCGACCTGCTCCTGCTCCTCGACCTACGGTCAAACAGATATGATATTACAACAGGGCATCGAGTGGCTACCCGGCGGAGGCTGCCATCCGTCACTTTTCGTGCACCTATGCCACGGGCACACCGCCTTGACTAGTGTAGCAGCCGCAAGTAGAATCTTGCCAGCACCCCCTTCGCGAGACGTCCCCGTGGGCGCTGTCAATTGAGCCGCAGGGGGCGTGAGCGATTATCTCGCCGCCCGGCGAGGGGCGGAGCTTATCGGATATATGGAAGAGTTTGCCGCTATACCTGAAGTCGTGATCCTCAGGCTACCCCGCTACGTAAGGGTGCTCAAACAACTGATCCAGGAACAGGTCAGTACCGTGAGCTCCGAGCGATTGGGCCAGAGGCTGAACATCTCCGCCGCCCAGATACGGAAAGACCTCAGCTACTTCGGTCGTTTCGGCAAGCAGGGACAGGGCTACAAGGTAGAGGGGCTGCTGAACGAGCTGAACCGTATTCTCGGCCTGGACAGGCAATGGAACGTGTGCCTGGTGGGGGTTGGAAGGCTGGGCAGGGCCATCATAGGATATCCCGGTTTCGCCCCAGAGGGTTTCCAGATAACCGCCGCCTTCGACATCACACCCGGGATCGTCGGCCAATCGGTGGGACGCCTGCAAGTGCAGGCCATGGACGAGCTGGCCAGGACGATCAAGTCGAAAGCGGTACGCATCGCTATTGTCGCCGTGCCCGCAGAGCACGCCCAGGATGTCATTGACCGGCTGGTAGAGTGCGGCGTGCGGTCCATCCTGAACTACGCCCCCATAACGGCGCAGGTCCCCTCAGGCGTATGGGTGAGAAACATAGACCCGGTGACATTCCTGCAGTCGATGACCTACTACTTGCGGGAAGAATAAACCGCGAGGGCCGCCGTCAGGGCCCTGTCTCCGCCCCCCCGTCAGATACCCCCCTGGGTCTCCTCATGCGCCGGGCCACCTTGAGACGCACCTCGGCACGCCGCAGGGCGGCCACCGCCCTCTCCAGGTCGGCATCTGCCGCCCTCATGTGGAGCCGCTCCCGCGCCGTCCGTACGGCCTCCTGGGCGCGGGCCTCGTCTATCTCCTCCACCCGTTCGCAGGCGTCGGCCAGGATGGTCACCCTGTTGTCAGCCACCTCCAAGAAGCCGCCGGCCACGGCCAGGTAAGTCTCCTCGCCCTCGCTGCGAAGCACCAGTTCGCCCGGCTGGAGGGTGGTCATGAGGGGCGCGTGGTTGGGGAGGAGGCCAAGCTGCCCCTCCACGCCCGGCGCAAGGACCACCTGGACATCGCCGGAGTAGACCCTGCGCTCGGCGGTCGTTATATCCACGTGCAGGATCGCCATCCGCTAGTCCACCTCGATTCCCATCTTCCGGGCATTCTCCACAACCTCATCTATGGTGCCCGTCATGTAGAAGGCCTGCTCGGGCACGCCGTCGTACCTGCCCTCCAGGATGCCCTTGAAGCCGCGCACCGCTTCATGGACGGGCACATAACGCCCTTCCCGCCCGGTGAACGCCTCGGCCACGGAGAATGGCTGGGTAAGGAAGCGCTGGATCTTCCTGGCACGGGCGACGGTGAGCTTGTCCTCGTCGGAGAGCTCCTCCGTGCCCAGGATGGCGATGATGTCCTGGAGGTCACGGTAGCGCTGAAGCACCTGCAGGACGCCCCGGGCCACCTGGTAGTGCTCCTCGCCCACGACCCGGGGGTCCAGCGCTCGGGAGGAGGAGCTCAACGGGTCCACCGCGGGGTAGAGCCCCTGGGACGACAGGGCCCTGTCCAGGGAGACCACGGCATCCAGGTGCCCGAAGGTGGTGACGATGCCGGGGTCGGTGTAGTCGTCGGCAGGGACGTATATCGCCTGGAAGGAGGTGATGGAGCCTTTGCTGGTGGAGGCGATACGCTCCTCGAGGCCCCCCATCTCGGTAGCCAGGGTGGGCTGGTAGCCCACTGCCGAGGGCATCCGGCCCAGCAGGGCCGAGACCTCCATGCCCGCCATGATGAAACGGTAGATATTGTCTATGAAAAGGAGGACATCCTGGCCCTCCACGTCCCGGAAGTACTCCGACATGCTGAGGGCGGTGAGGCCCACGCGGGCCCGCACCCCCGGCGGCTCGTTCATCTGGCCGAACACCAGCACCGTGTTCTTGATGACGCCGGACCTCTGCATGTCGTACCACAGGTCGTTCCCTTCGCGGGAGCGCTCTCCCACGCCGGCAAAGACGGACACCCCCTTGTGCACGGTAGCGATATTGTGTATCAGCTCCATTATGATGACCGTCTTGCCCACGCCGGCACCCCCAAAGGCGCCGACCTTGCCGCCACGAACGAAGGGCGTTACCAGGTCCATCACCTTGAGGCCCGTCTCCAGCACCTCCATCTGTGTCTGCTGCTCGGCCAGGCTGGGCGGCTCGCGGTGGATTGGCCAGCGCTCCGCCGCCTCCACCGGGCCCAGGTTGTCCAGGGGCTCCCCGAGCACATTGAACAGCCTGCCCAACGTTTTGGGGCCCACGGGAACGAGCACAGGCTGGCCGGTGTCCGCCACCTCAACGCCGCGTGACAGCCCGTCGGTGGGGCCAAGGGCAAGGCAGCGCGCCCAGTTGTTGCCGATGTGCTGCTCTACCTCCAGGAGCGTCCTGTCACCGTTGAGCTCTACCTCAAGCGCGGTGAAGATGTCGGGCAACTCCTCCGGAGGGAACTCCACGTCCACCACGGTGCCTACCACCTGCACGACCTTGCCTTTTCCCATGCTTCCCCCTTGCTTGCTATGCTCCCAGCATCTCCGTCGCACCGACGATATCCAGGAGCTCCTCGGTGATGGCCTGCTGTCTGAGCTTGTTCAGAAGGAGCGTCAACTGCTCTATCATCTCCTGGGCGTTCTCGGTAGCGTTGCGCATGGCCACCACGCGGGCCGATTGCTCGCTGGCCATGCCCTCCAGCACCGCCTGGTATATCTCCCTCTCCACGAACCGGGGAAGGAGGGCTGCCAGCACCTGCCTGGCGTCGGGCTCGTATATGTATCCGGCCCTTTCCACGGCGCGTAGCGGCGCGGGCTGGATGGGGAGCAGCCGCTCCACCGTCGGGCGCTGCACCAGCACGGAGACGAAGCGGCTAAACAACAGGTAGACCTCGTCCGCCAGTCCATCCTCATAGCTGGCTATCACCAGCCGGGCGATGGGCAGGATCTCCTGCACCGACGGGCGGTCGCCCAGGTCGGTGAAGATCGCCTGCACGTCCTGCCCGGAGCGCACCATGAAGTCGCGGCCTCTCCGCCCCACGCATGTGACGGACACCTCAGCCTCCTGACGGAGGATGAACTCCCCGGCGAACCGGTTCAGGCCGGAGTCGAGCCCGCCGCACAGGCCCCTGTCGGGCGTCACGTGCACTATCCCGACACGCCTTTTCTCCTCACGTCTTGCAAGCAAGGGGTGCAGCGCCTCCCCTTCCTCCGACTGCGTCTGCGCGCTGAGGCGACTGATCACCTCCTGGATCCGCTCCGCATAGGGGCGGGCCGCCATCATCCGCTCCCGCGCTCGCCGCATCCGTATGGTGGCGATCATCTCCATGGCACGGGTTATCTTGGCCGTGCCCTGGATGCTGCGCACCCTTCTCCGTATCTGTCTCAGGCTGGGCAAGTCAATACCCTACTGGACTTC
>Ga0172364_10003898_pt1 | contig 11926 bp, 23 predicted proteins | sample LakKivSesite10cm_FD_114545 | JGI IMG/M metagenome (GOLD analysis project Ga0172364, IMG submission 114545) | Sediment microbial communities from Lake Kivu, Rwanda - Sediment site 10cm | ecosystem: Environmental > Aquatic > Freshwater > Lake > Sediment | place: Rwanda: Western Province, Lake... | reverse complement strand
CTGCTACTTCTCAAGCGAGGGTCAGACAGCATGGCAAGAACCAAGACTTCGGCGGCGAAGATCGACCGGTCGTCCGCGACGCGCGCTGACCTTCGCGCCGCCCTGGCCGTGCTCGGGGTCGAGACGAGCTCGCGAGCCACGCGCGGCGAGCTCGCGAAGAAGCACTCGTCGGCGGCCCGCTCGTTCCTCCGTGAGAAGGAAGCCGCCGCACGGTCGGCAGCGGCGCGCAAGGGGTGGGAGACGCGCGACCGTCGCGAGGAAGAGGCGCGCGGCGGCGACCTTCGCGCGGTCGTGGTCACTGTCTACCCGCGGAAGGGTCGCGGCGAGTCGTTCGATGCCGACACCGTCCGGCGCCGCGCGCTCGCCGCCTTGGCGCCCCTCGGCGGCCGCGCCGAGCTCGACCCGAATACTGATTACCGCGGGCTCCGGCGGTTCCGCATCCCGCTGAGCACGGCCGCGCTCATGGAGGACTTCGCCGCGCTGGACTTGTCGGCGCTGGACCTCGACGGCGGCCTTCTGCACGTCGGTTTCGAGACGACGGACGGCGCGTTCCTTCCCGCGTCGTTTGCCAACGCGGACGCGGAGGCAACGCGGCTCGACGCGGTCGGGAACCTCATGAATGACCTCATGCAGTATCGCTCGGAGCCGGCGGCGACCCAGCGCGCACGCGAGCGTCGTGTGATGCGTCGTCGTCGCAAGGCCCAGGTGCAGACGGAAGCTCAGCGCATCGCCGCCAACGCGAAGCGAAGCGACCGTCGCCGCCGGCAGAAGGCTCGGGAGGTTGCGGCGGGCACGCGCGCAGAGAAGGCGCGCAAAGAGAACGCGGCGCGGGAAGATCGACGCCGCCGACGGGAAGCGAGGGAGCGATGATCGATGAGACTCGGTGTGGCTTGTGCGTAGGCGGCTCGACGCCGTGCGACGACTGCGACGGCGCGGGGTGGGATCCGTCCCATTCGTCCGACTACCCGTGGTGCGAGTCGTGCGATGGTCTAGGCCGCGTCGTGTGTCCGTTCTGCGCGGAGCTTGACGGTCTCCCCAGCGACGAAGCCGGAGGCGACGACGCCGGAGGCGAGCCGTGACGTTCCGCGTCGATGGTGTGTGGGACATTGAAACCGCGTCGTGGGATCGCTTCGTTGTGGGCCAGTCCGTGAGCTCGTCCGGCGAGAGGTTCGTGAGCTGGGATGAGGACACGTTCGCCCGGCACCTTCTGTCGCAAAGCGGTTCCTGGTACGCACACGCGGGCGGAAGGTTCGATGCGATCTGGCTGCTCGACTGGATCCACCGGCACGGGATCGCCGCGTCGGTTCAGCTCCGCGGCGCCGGCATCCTCGCGTTGAGAGTCGGCGCGTTTGAGGCGCGGGACTCGTTCGCGCTCGCCCCGATGAGCCTTGCGAAGCTCGCGCCGCTCGGAGGGGCGGCGAAGATCGACCTAGCCCTCCCTTGCGAGTGCGGCACCGCGTGCGGCGGCTACTGCGCCCTCGGAGGCATCCTCGACCGCGGCGGCCCCACACCGCGCGAGCGCGCGACCGTCGAGACCTACTTAGGCGCCGACTGCGACGGCTTGCGCGCGGCGCTGGACGCGCTCGCCGTCTTCGCCGCGGGCGAGTCGATCCCCCTCGGGCTGACCATCGGCGGCACGGCGTGGGCGACGGCGCGCGGCTGGCTGGCGCTCGACGCTGCGCCGCCCGAGCTCGCGCGCTACCGGCGCCTCCGCGGCGCGTACTACGGGGGCCGAACGGAGGTCTTCTGCACGCAGGCCGCGTCGGGTCACCGGTACGATATTCACAGCTCCTACCCCGCCGCGCTGTCGCGCGTGGCCCTGCCCGTGGGGCCCGGCCAGCTTCGCGACGGCGTGATCGCGTCGCGCTACTTCGCGGCCGGCCGCCCGTGCATCGTTGCCGCCCAGGTCGTGGTGCGGGAGTCCGACGTTCCGCCGCTCCCATACCGCGCGACGGATCGCCTGCTCTACCCGCACGGACCCGTGCAGGGCGTGTGGACGAGCCATGAGCTCGCCCACGCGATCGAGGCCGGCGCCGTCGTGCGGCGCATCGCATGGGGGCATGTATGGGACGAGTCGAGCCCGTTTCTGGCGCCCTTCGCGGAGAGAGTGTGGGCCTTGCGCGCGGCGGCCGCCGCTGAGGGCACGGCGGCCGGCCGCGCCCGCGCGGCGTGGTGCAAATGGCTGGCGAACTCTCTCACCGGAAAGCTCGCGCAGAGGCCGGAGAATGAGAGCCTCCGCTTCCTTCCCAGCGTCGGCCGCGCGCCGCCGGAGCTCGACGACGGCGAGACCATCCTGCGAGTGACCTCGGGTGGCGTGTGGGCCACGCGAGAAAGCGTGCGCGTCTCATCGTGCGCCCACGTTCAGCTTGCGGCGTGGCTCACTTCGGAAGCGCGGTGCGAGCTGCACCGGCAACTTGTGCACGCGCGAGGCCGGCTCTACTGCGACACGGACTCGGTCTACGCGGGGCACGAGCTCACGCGCCGCGGCGGGAACGAGCTCGGGGAATGGGGGCACGAGGGCGCGCTCACCGACTGGCGTGCGCTGGCCCCCAAGGTGTATCGGTACACTGACCCGGAGACGGGCGAGGTACAGGTGAGGGGCAAGGGCTTGTCGGGGCTCGACGGGCCGGGGTTCGCCGCCTTGGAAGCCGGCGAAGCCTGGACGGTAACGCGCGGCGTTGACGGCGTAAGAACTGCCTTGCAGCGCGCGGGCGTTACAGGTAACCTCTTCCGGCGACGCGCCGTCACCCGCAAGTTGCGCGGGGAATTTGGTTGGTGCGGCGGGCGCGAGTTACAAGAGGGCGAAGTTACAACGCGCGCGACGACTGTCGCGCGCTACACAGAAACGAGGGACGCATGAGGTATACGGTCGAGGTTTTCGAGAGGGCCGGCGCCGGTCTGGCGGAGGTGCGGCGGATCGCTCGCACCATCGCGCCGAGCGCGTTGGATGCGGCGCGGATCGTCGTTGCCCGGAGCTACTCCGGCGGGATCTTCTCCGGGTGGGGGTCCGTCGAGAGCGGCCGCACGGCCTACGGGTCGATCTACGGTGCCGCGGACCGTCTCGGGTCGCGCGCTCGGCTGGTTGACCGCGCCGCGGTGCGCGTGACGGAGGGCTGGTCGTGAGGGCCCGCGTGCTCGGGGCTCTCCACGCGCTGTCTCAGCGCGGCCGGCTCAGCGATGCGGCGCCGGTGTGGCTCACGCCGTCCGACGCGGCGCACCTCTACGACGCCGTCACGGCGCTGGACTGGGCGAGCGAGAGGATCTGCGCGCTGACCGCTGAGCGTGACCGTCTCCGCGCTGAGCTCCTACTGGCGCACGGCGTGGCCGTGGTCGTGGACGAGACCCAGCTTGCCTTGCCGGAGATCGACCGGTGAGTCCCAGCGCGTGCCGCCGGTGCGGGTGCGCCTATCACGAGTGCGAGTGTTCCGGCGCCATGGTGGCCGCCGGCAATGTGAAAGAGGGAGACCATGAAGAACGGAAAGAAGCCCATGACCGAGACCCCCAAGCCCACGCAGCGCCGCGGCCGCCGCATCGGCGGCGACGACGCCACGACGCACGAGTGGCGCGATGGTGAGCCGCTGATCGGCGAGCTCGTCTCCGTGAGCGCGGCCACCACGAAGTACGGCGACCGGAGCCGGCTCACCATCCTGCGCGACGACGGCGAGCTCGTCGGGCTGTGGATGCCGGCGCGCTGGCTCGCGAGCCTCACCCCGGAGGTGGGCCGCACGGTGGACATTGTGCGGGAGGTGCACGGGCTGAACAGCATCCGCTACGACGTTCGCGTGCTCGACGGCGACGACACCGAGTGATCGATCCGACACCCTGCCCCACGGTCGCGGGCAAGGGACAAGGCCCCCGCCGGCTCACCCCGGCGGGGGCTTTGGCTTTCCGTCGATCACGCGCTGTAGCTCGGACCGCCGGATGTACCAGCGCCCGCCGATGAGCGTGCCCAAGACTTCGCGGGAGTCGATCCAGCGTCGCACGACGCGGGCGCTCACTCCGAGCTCGCGCGCCGCGTCGGCGGCGCGTACCAGGGCCCCCGGCGGCGAGCTCACGAGTCCCTCGCGAGCTGGTACGGTGGGACGCGAACAAGGCCAAGCCGCACGTGCCAGCCAGCCTCACCGCGCGCGAGCCGGCTCGCACACTCGCGCACGGCTCTTTCGAGCTCACGGCCTCCGAGCTCGCGCACGCGCGCGAAGTCAACGTCCCCGGTTGTGGCGTAGAGCCGGACCTCGCGCGCGTTTTCGGTCAGCGTGCGGTTCAACAGCGGGAGACGTTGCGTGTCCAGCCACAGCGCGACGCGGTAGTGTCTCCACGCGCACGCTACGTCTTCTACCGCGGTCGGAAGCGCGCCCGCGTTGGGGGCGATGCGGTGCGCCTCCGGCAAGCACACCCCGACAAGCCGCTCCGTGTCGCGGGCCCACGCGCACGCGTCGATTGACGCGCGAACGTCGTTGGTGGAGCGCACGACGACGATTGCCGCGCCCGCGTCAACGTGCTTCGCCGCTTCAGCGATGGAGCTCGCGCCGCGCGTCCGGTCGGCTAGGTCGGCCGGAGTCGCGCTCCATTCCCGCATCCGGTCTACGACGACAACCGGAGTACCGGCGCGTGCGGCGGCGATCACGCTCGCCCGCGCCCCGTGGGTTTTACCCGCGCCGGAGACGCCCACGGCGAGCCTGATTCCGGCTTCGTGCGGGGCGAGACTCATGCTCGCGCGGCGCGCATGGAGAACGCGCCCAAGGCCCAAGCGAGCGCGAAGAGGTCGTCGGACGCGCCCATGTACGATGCGCGTCGATAGGTGACTTCGCGAAGCGCGCGCCCGAGCTGCGCCACCTCGCCCGCGGTCGGAGCGACTACCGGCGCATCGGCGCCGGTCGCGACGCGGCGACCGACGCGCACGAGTACGGCCACGACGCCCAGGACGGCGGCCGCCATGGCCTTCGCGCCTTCTTCGGACATGGGAGGCCAGACTTTTACGCCGGTCGCGACGCACACCGCGCCGGTGCCCTTGGCTCGCCGGCACGCCGGGCAGTCGGGGATCTTGCACACCTCGACCGGGACGATTGCGGCCGCTTGCGGCGCTCCAAAATCGATGGTGCGCCACGCGCTCGCCTCCGGCGCCGAGCTCGCCGCCGAGCTCGGCGCCGAGCTCGACGGCGGCGCGGCCGGCGCCGGAGCCGGGGCACCATCATGCACCGTTGCCGGGGAGGGATGCCCGGCAGGGGTCGGCGCGGCCGCAGGAGGGGATGCTGCGGGATGGTGCGCCCGCTCCGGCGCCGGGACGCGGCGCACGGTAACGCGGGGCGGATGGGCGAGCTCATAGGCGTCAAGCCACGCGCGGTCCTCGGCGGTGAGCTCGGGGCGCCGCCGGAGGCGGGAGGCGCGGACGCGGTCGGCGGCCGGGGCTGTTGTCACCGCACGACGATCCGGTGAGACACGCCCTCGCCTTCGATGGAGATCACGACGTCACCTCGTCCTTCCAGCGCGTCGCAGATCGCCGCGAGCGGTGCGGGAAGCTCCGCGGCGCCCATGAGGCCGGAAATGGTCGCGAGGGCCGCGCGCGGTCCCCCGAACATGGAAAGGGCGCCCACGAGCTCGGCGCGGGCGACAATGATCGGTTCAGTCATGGTCGCAACGTAACCTTGCGACCGTTACAGCGCAAGGTGGCACGTTTTGGTATGTCGCAGTCCGTTGCGTGACAGTCCGCGGTGCGCGACGCTCGCCGCCATGAGTGACACCGCATCGGACGTTCTGATCGCGCTCGCCGTCGTCGTCGTGACGCTGATCGTTCTCGACGTTCTCCGGCGCCGCGGGATGGATCCGATCGGGGCCGTGGGCCGCGCGATCACCCCGCCGATGGGCCCGGAGTCCGTGGTCGCCCCGCCGAGCTCGCCGGAGTCGAGCTCGCCCGTCTAATTCTCTCGCGCCCCTTGCCGCGAACCTGCCCCCTTCTCCGACCATGGAGCTCGATACACAATGACCTGCGACCAGAACGCCCTTCGGACCCTCGCGATCATGGACCGCGCCTGCGCGGCCAAGCCCCCGTCTCGCGCGATCATGCTTCTCGACCGCGTCGCGGAGTCGCGCTGCCAGCCCGGACAGCAGGTGTTCCCGCAGTTGACCGGCGTCGCCGACCGCGATTCCCTCGGACGGATCGCGCATGTCCGCGGCTTCTACTTCGCGGCCAACGCGGTGCTGGACGTCGATCAGCAGGCCAACGATGCGGTGAGCTCGTACCAGATCCTGAGCTCGATCTGGTCGAGCATCTTCCTCGAAGATGTGAGCGGCCACCTCTACTGGTCCGATCTGCTCGGCGGCGATCTCACGGACGACGGGTTCTGCCGAGCCGGCCGTCTCGTGCAGTGGCCCTACCTCTCGACCGGGAATCAGGACACCGGCGCTCCGCCCATCGTGTTCCCCGACTACGCGCCCAACGGCCTCCCGGCCAATAGCGGCGGTCCGACGCAGACTGTCAGCGCATCGATCTACATGCCGCTGGTCAACCCCCGCCCGGAGGCGTCGCCCTTCGAGGGTCTGGTACCGCTGTCGGCTCTTCGCGACGCAACGAACGGCGGCCTGCGCTTCCGCGTGGGAAGCACCCTGATCGGCGCGAACGGCCCGACCCCGCCCACGGGTGTCAGCATCAACAGGCTCGAACGCGTGGACGGCTCGCGCGGCATGGACGTCTACATCGACGTTGTCTACCTCCCGTCGCTCGTGATCGACGCGGGCTGGACCGTGGACAGCTACACGCTCACGGACACCTCCACCGATCTGTGGCACCCCGACCGCACGACTGAGTACGTCTGGCTCCGCTACCACACCAACGACGACGCGCAGTCCACGAACGGCTTGAAGGGCCAGCTTCTCGCAAACAACTTCAATGGGCTCACTCTGAGCGTCGGCGGCATGACGCTCGCGAGCGGCTACACGCTGAACGACCTTCGCGAGCGGAACCAGATCCAGTTCACCACCGACTTCCAGAGTGCCACCAGCTTCAACAACGGAGCTCAGGATCTGCCCGTCACGAACCCGGCGAACCGCGCTCAGCTCCTCGCCGCGGCGCTGCTTCCTCACCGCGGCCGCGAGACGTCGGCCGGCGGCCCTGTCAACGTCCGCTTCCAGACCCGCGACGCCACCTTCTCGCGGTATCTCCACCGCACGGTGCGATGCCACGACGAGGCGCGCATGTCCCGAATCGGACAGTCCGCGCGCCAGCGCATCGGGCAGATCGTCTCGCTTGACGGCCGCGGCCGCGTCTACCAGGGCAACAAGCCTTCGGCCTTCATGCCGGTTCTGGCGAAGTGAGCCGAGAGGACGCGATCATCGGGCTTCTTGTGATTCTGATCGTCGCAGTCGGGGTCGCGGGAGTCGAGCTCTATCGTCTGAATCAGACGTTGGGGCCGATTGCGTCGTCTACCCTCGTTCGCACCCTGTCGAGCGTGTGATGCCCGTCGCGCTCGCCGTGCTCGCCGCTGTCGTCGTGGTGGCCCTCGTGGCCCGCTACGCGCCCGCGGCGAGCTCAGCACGCGAGCTTGATCGCGTCCTCGCGGAGTGTGCGGAGCTCACCGGCCAGCTACAGGCCGCGCGCGGCCAAGGCGGCGACGTAGGACGCGCCAACACCCTTCAATCCCAGCTAGACTCGTGCGTGGCTAGAGCCAACGCTCTTGGCGGCGAGCTCGACGCTAGCGCGGCCAAGTTGGTGCAGGCCGATGCAGCCTACGCGCAGATCGAAGCGGAATTTCTGCACTTGCGCTCGACGGACTACGCCGACTGGCTGAAACGGCAGAACACCCTTCGCACCATGCACCGCGTCGCCGGAGACCTCGTCCGCGCCTACGACGAGGCGCTCACGGCGGCTAGCTCGCCGGCTGCCGTTGCTCGCGTCCGAGCGTCGATCTTGCGCTCGCTCGACGCGGCGATGCAGCGGCGCAACTGCTATGCGACGGAGGCGAGCGGCTGCAATCGCTCGGGGCCCGCGGAGCTCAGCGGACAAGAGAAGGCAGACGCCGAGCTCGACCTAGTGATCCGCCCCCTCTCGGACGTTTACCGTCGCGCCGTGGCGAGGCTGACGAGCGTGGGCGGGAGCTCGCGAGACTGGCGCACGGGCGCCGACACTTACGGCGACCGCGACTTCGGTGCCACGCTGCTTCTGGACTGCGAGCGCATGGCAGAGAAGGTGCGGTCGAAATTCGCGGAGCTCCAAGGGATCGATTACCTCGACCCAGCTCGCCGCGGAAACACGCTCGCCGATCTTCTCGCGTGGGAACGCGCGATGGTCGCGTGCATCCGTGGCGCACTCGACGCGGCCAAGGCCGAGAGCTCGCCGGTGGGGCTCGCCGCCGTGCTGCGCGTCGCGACGCGCGCCTACACGGACAGCTACGCGCGCCGAACCTGCTTCGCGACGGGTTCTTCGGGGTGCGGGCGCACGGGGTGGTCTGAGGCGACGGAAGCCGAGAAGGCGGCCGCGGAGACGGCGGCCGCGCTCGACCCGCTCGGACAGATCATCCGAGAAGCCGGCGCGGCGCGCGACGCGGCGACAGCGGCTATCGCGAGGGATGCCGGCAGGGATGCAGTCCTAGCCGCAGCGCGAGGGCGGATCAACGTCGGAAGGATCGGCTAAATGGATCAGACAACCATCCTCGTGCTCGTGCTCGTCGGCGTGCTGATCGTCGGGTTCACGATGTACCAGCGCCAACAAGCCGAGCTCGCCGCCGCGCGTGCGCGGACCTCGGCCGCGGGGCAGATCGGCGCCGGTGTCGGCTCGCTTCTCTCCGGCATCCTCGGCGCCGCGGGGGTCTCGTGACCCGAAACACCCGCTACGCGCTCGCCGCCCTGGTAGTCGTGGGCGTGGCGTTCCTACTGTTCCTCGCGTTCCGCCCGACGCGGCCGGACCCCGCGCTGTCTCTCGGCGGAGATGGTACGGGCACGGACACGACGGCGCGCGACGTCCAGGCTGTCGGCGGGGGCCTCACGAACACCGTGGCCGCATTCGCGAACATCGGGAGGACTTGAGCCATGAGCGGCCACACCATCGCTGCACTCGTGATCGGCGTGATCGCCGGTTACATCCTCGCGCGCGCCATGCGCCCGCCCGTGCTCGTTCTGTCAGCGCCGGAAGCGCCGCCCGCGCCGGCCCCCGTGCCGCAGTCCTCGACTCCCGCGCTGACCGCCGCGTCGCGCACCGTCACTCCGCAGATCGACTCTCTCGCGAGCTAAGAGGCCCCCCCATGAAGCAGAACCTGTGGATCTGGATCGTCGTGATCGTCGCCGTCTCACTCATCGCGTGGCTGTGGATGAGCTCCAACGCTTCGGCGAGCTCGACGGGCGCCGCCGCGCTCATCAGTCCCAAGGGCTCGACCCCCGCGACAAAGGACGCTGCAACTGCGGCCGCGGCCTCGGACGGCGGCCCCACGGGCGCCGCTGCGACCGGCGCCGCCGCGTCGGGAAGCTGAGCCATGGAGAACCCCGACCGCGTCGCCGGAACCGGACCAGCGAGCACTCTCGCGTGCGCGCTGAGCCCGTTCGCGTGCGCACGGTACTACGCCGGCACCGCGGCGAGCTCCGCGGCGAGCTCGCTCGGTGAGTCCTACGAGGGCGCCGTGCGCGCGACTGGCGAAGCGGCGGCAGAGCCTCTCCGGCAGGTTGGGACGATCTCCATCGCTGTCGCCGTGGCGCTCGGGTTTCTGGCGCTCATCGTGCTCGCCCTCGTGTTCTGGTATTTCCTTCGCTGAGGCCCCCATGAGTCCCACCGCAAAAGCTGTCGTCGGAACCCTCGTACTCGTCGCGGTCGCGAACGCGCTCGTTCTGCTCTACATCCGGTCACAGGGCCAGATTCTCGCCGTCGTCCCCGCGGAAAGCTCGCGCCAGACCGGAGCATGAGCGCGGCCGCACAGATCCTCGGCGGTGTCCCTCCGGCCGGAGTTGGCCTGTACATCCGGGACACCATCGATCCGCGTCTCGGGCGCTTCGTCGCGCTGAACGCGACGCGAGCCGACCTGAACGCACAAGCCACCGTCGCGCGTGCTCGGGGGCAAGAGGTGTGGCTGTATTCGTTGCCTTCGGAATGGCGCCCCGGTGTCTGGCGAGAATCCCTGACAAGCATCGTGCAACGCGCGGGCTCCATCGGCGCCGCGGGCGTGATCGCCGACCCGGAGAACGGCTGGCCGGAGCTGGGACAGCTCGCGCGCCGTCGCGAGCTCGCCGAGCTCGGGGCCGCGCTGGCCGCGGCCGCGGCGACGACGCGCGTGGGCGTGACCTCTTACCCGATGCTCCCCGACCTGCGCTCGCTCGCCGATGGATGCGGAACGCGCGTTTTCGGCTCGCCGCAGCTATACGGGCGCACGGCCACGGACGCGCCGACGCTTCGGGGCTGGTACGACCGGTGGCGGGATGCCGGCTTCGGGCCCCGGTTGGTTCCAAGCATCGCCGCGTGGGCGAGCTCGGCTCAGCTCGAAACGCCGGAGGGCTACCGGCGCTACCTCGACGCTCTACCGCGCGCCGGAGGCGCTATCGGGTGGCGCGCGACGGGCCCGCTTCCACGCTACATCGCCGCCGAGCTCGCGACCTATGAGCCGGGCGGGTCAGCGGCCGGAACGGCGGCGCTGGCCGCAGCGGCGGGGCTTGGCTCGCCGTGGATCGCCGGGCTCATCGTCCTTCTCGCCGTCGTCGTCGTGGGCGGCCTACTCGCCGCCAAGGGAGCGTGATCGTGCATTCTTCCCTCTGTGTACCGTGGCAGGGCGCGACGTTGACGGTTGTGGTGCCGGACGGCGTCGCGCCGCCGGTGCCGCTGTCGCAGTTCGCGTCGGGAACCTACGTCCAGACCGGCGCGAGCGTGCCGGCCGGCCGCGCGCTCTATGTCACCGGACGAGACCTCGGGGTGCGGCTGAACCTCGACGGTGGAACCACCGTGCTCGTCTACGTCCCCACGGGCGGGGCTCGCATCGTGGCGCCAAGGCGCGTCGTAGGAGTCGAGCTCGCGACTTTCGAGACGACCCCGCGGGACGCGAGCTTGTGGGTCGAGCAGACTCAGACCTACGGGTGGCAGAGCCACGCGCGCGAGCGCGGGATGCGCGACGAATTCAACGCGACGGCGGGGTCCGAGTGAGCTCGACGACGGCGAGCCTCGTGCAGTACCTGGGGACGCTCACCGCGCTCGCCGCGGTGACGATCACGCTCGCCGTGATCGGCGATGAACACGCGGGCGAAGCACTCGCCGGGACGCTCGGGTTCGCCGTGTCGGCGAGACCTATCGGCGGGCCGAGCTCGCCGCCCGTCGTTGCCGCCGCAACGCTCGGACTCGCCGGAGCACTCGCGCTCGCCGCGACCGGATGCACGGCCGCGGAAGCGCGGGCGGCAACGACTGCGAGCTGCCAGCTCGCACGGAAACTCTGCGCCGCCGTGGACGGCGCTTGTGCTGTCGCCGATGCGGCGACGGAAGGAAGCGAGACGCCATGACTCTGCCCGGACAGATCAGCTACGAAGCGCGGGTAGTCGCGCAAGCGAACGTGGACTTTTCCGATCCGGCAAACCCGGTCGTGTCCAGGTTCGGCTTCAACAAGTTCAACGTCGCGGCCAACTCGATTGACGCCGTGTTCGACACGAGCAAGCTCGGTTCGATCTCCAACGCTTCGCTTCTCGGACAGATCTTCTTCAACGTTCAGGCCGTGGAATTCCCCGGCTCGCCGCCGCAGATCATCCGGCTCTACACGCAAGGTGCGCCGGGCGACATCGTGATACAGGCCGAAACGGTCACGGGAGTCGCCAACAACTGGACGGCCGGCTACACCGCGATCCTAAACATCACGGTGTGCATCGTGGACGATGGGCCGTACTGGCCAACTTCCGTCCCGTGACCAACTGACAAGCCCCGCGTGTGACCGCGCACAAGCCGCCGCCCCCGGAATCGACCGCGGGCGGCGCTTTT
>Ga0172364_10003896_pt1 | contig 11928 bp, 17 predicted proteins | sample LakKivSesite10cm_FD_114545 | JGI IMG/M metagenome (GOLD analysis project Ga0172364, IMG submission 114545) | Sediment microbial communities from Lake Kivu, Rwanda - Sediment site 10cm | ecosystem: Environmental > Aquatic > Freshwater > Lake > Sediment | place: Rwanda: Western Province, Lake... | reverse complement strand
TTCTTTCTCGTCTATCTCTATTGTCTCTAGTTTTTTGTTTTCTCCTATTATGATTCTAAAGTTCTTTTTTATCTTGGGTATTGATATAACATCAAACAGTCCTGCTACGAATTTAAGGTCGTTTCTTGGTTTCATGTCTACAAATACTTCTTTGTGGTAGAGCATTCTCGTGCTTTCTTTTGCTGTGTTTGATATCTTCAGCAATGAGATCATTATGGTGTTTAGTGGCATTCCCATCTCTGTGCTGTGTGCTCCAGGGTTTGGTTTTGCAGTCCATTTGCTTTCTTTTCTTTTTATGCTCCATGTTTTTGGTGCTGCTAGCCTTTTTATGTGATTTTTGACCATTTTTTTAGGACCTCATTTCTTGGTTTCTTTCTTCTGCAGTTTTTTTGCTCTTTTCTTATCGTTTAGGTTTAGTGCTGTTATGATCACGTTTGATGCGTGTATGGGGTATCTTGTCTTTGTACCTTCTTTTTTTATTATCTCTACCCCGGTTATGATTATCCTTGATGTCTTCAGGTTGACTTCTTCGACTTTTCCTGTCTTTCCTTTGAACTGGCCTCTTGATATCTTTACTGTGTCATCTTTTCTTACTGGCATTGTCTTTTTTGCGTATTTTTGTCTTAGCTCGTTTGAGAGTTTTGCGCCTAGATATTTATGTAGTATGTGTTTTGGGGCGTTAGCTCTGTATTTTCTCTGTTTCCTTGGTTGTTTGCTCTTGTTCCATGATTTGACGAATTCTTTTTTCATGATTGCACTCTCATACTATTATGCTTGCGATCTTTGCTATTCCTGGCCATCTTTCTGTCACTTCTTTTGCTATTGGGCCTTTGATTATTGTTCCTTTTGGGTTTCCTTTGTCGTCTTTGAGCACCACTGCAGCGTTGTCTTCGAACTTTATTCTCATCCCATCAGGTCTTCTGTATTCTTTTTTCTGTCTTACTATGACTGCGAAGACTACCTGTTTTCTCATCTCTGGCTTTCCTTTTTTTACCGATGCCATGACTAGGTCGCTTACTCCTGCTGCTGCGATTCTTCCTTTTTTTGTTTTTGCTCTTACTACTGTGAATATCTTGATGATTTTTGCTCCTGAGTTGTCGCATGTGGCGAGTTCGCAGTTTGCTGGCAACGCTCTTGTGACCTTTGCTTTTAGCGCTAGCATTTTTATTCATCATCTCCTTCTTTTGTTTCTTCAGCTTTTTTTCGTTTTTCTTTTTTCTTCTCTGACTCTTTCCCTGTCTTTGCTTCTTCTTCAGCCCCTATCCTTTCTGTGAATAGCTTTTCTCTTCCTGATTTTTCTATTATGACAAAATTTTTTGTCTTGCTCAGCGGTCTGCATTCAGATACTCTTACCAGATCTCCTTCTGTTGCGTTTATGCATTTTGGGTTGTGCACTTTGATTTTTGATCTTTTCTTTTCATATCTTTCATATTTTGGGATGTGTTCTACCCTTTCCCATTCTACTGTAGCTGTGCTGTGCATCTTCGCCGATTTTACAACTCCTTTAAACTGCCTTCCTCTCACTTTTAAGCTCCCATGAAAAGGGCAGTTTCTATCATTGCATTTTTCCTTTGGCGCTTCAACATCCATTCCAACACTTCTTGGCATTCGATTCACCTAATTTTTATCCGTTCTTCCGGGCTTTTTATCAGTTTTTTTCCTTCGATCAAGATATTTTGACCATCAACCTCAAATTTGATTATTATATCTTTTTTTAGCAGTATCTTGTTTTCTATCTTTAACGTGTTCCTTGTTTCGTCCGATATCCTGCCTTTTATGCCGATATTCGCTTTGTTGCTTGAATCAGCAATCTCTGCTTCCAGGCCGATAAGCTCAGCCTTGAGCATTTTTTCCTTGTTCAATGTCATCACTTGTTTATTTGACTTCTACGCTTTCAGGTGCAAACCCGAGCTGGATCAAAAATTCCTTGACCTTCTGCTTATGGTCACCCTGCAGCTCTATTATCCCTTCTTTGCATGATCCGCCGCAGGCAAATTTGTTCTTCAGCTGTCTTGTCAGGTCCTTTAGGTCTATCTCTTTTTTGTCCACACCTTCTATCGACGTATATTTTTTGCCAAATTTCTTGTTCACTATTTTTACTACGATCTTCTGTCTTTCCTTTGCGATTGATTCGCAAACGCAAAGCTCTTTCGGCAAGCCACAGTTCGGGCAAACTTCTGCCATTTAGTTTTTTTCCTCGCTTTGTTTTTGTTTTATTATTGTAATTATCTTTGCTATTGTTTTCTTGTTAGCTTTGATCAGCCCAGGATTCTTTGGGGCAGTTCCGCTGCTAACCTGAGTATAATCTTTCATAAGCTGCTTCCTTATCTCTGCAAGCTTTTCTTCAAGTTCTGCTTTTGACAGGTTTCTTAGCTCTTTTATCTTCACTTCTCTTCACCGTCTTCTTCTTTTTCTGATTCTTCTGGACTCTCCCCAGCAACCTCTTCTGCTTTCTCTTCCTTGCTCTCTTCTTTAGCTTTCTTTGCCTCTTCCGGTTTTTTCTCAGTCTTGTCAGCCTTTTCTTTGCTGCTCTTTTTTTCTTTCTTTTCTTCGGTTTTCCCTTCTTTTCCTTCCTTGGCCTCTCTCTTCTTCTTTGCCTCTTCAGCAGCTTTTTTCTCTTCCTCTAATTTCTTGTTCTTTTCTTCTTCTTTCGCTTTCTCTTCAGCCTCTATTTCTTCTCTTAATCTTATGGTCTCCAGCTTTACTTCCGGAGGCATGATCTTGACTCTTATTCCTATTGTCCCTGTCTTTAGCTGTGCATATGCAAATGCGGTCTTTACTCCTGTCGATGCTATGTCTCCGCATTTCTTAAGGTATCCCTGGTAAAATCTCCATCTCTTTGCCCTTGCTCCAGGTATCTTTCCGGATATCAGGATCTCGATTCCATGCGCTCCTGCATTCATGCTGTCGCTCATCATCTTATGGCCTACTCCTTTGAACTTTGCAGTTCCGAATCTTTCAAGGCTCATCGCGATCATGTCTGCGACAACCTGTGAGTCAAGGAATATGTTTTCAATTTCGCTTATCTCTATCTGCGGGTTCTCCAGTCCGAATATCCTCTTAAGGTCTTTTGTAAGTTTGTTGATGTTTGCTCCTTTTCTTCCAACTATAAGTCCCGGCCTGGAAGCATAGATTATTATCTTCTCTCCAAGGGGTGTTTTTTGCAGTTTGATATGTGATAGTCCGCATCTGCTAAGTTCAGACGCTATATACTCCTGGATCAAAAATTCCTTGAAGTTCTGGTCAACAAACTTTCTCTCGATCATTTTTTCATTTCCTCTTTAGCTTCCTTCTTTTTTGTAATATTTTTCTCAGCTGCCTTTTTTCCTTCGCTATCCTTCTGCTTCTTGCTTGTCTTTTTTTCCTCGCTTTCTTGGATAACTATCTCAAGGTTTGCCCTTTTCATCCTTCTTCTTCTCTGCCTTCCGTAATGCCATCTCTTAGCTCCTGTCTGAGGGCATAAGGCTTTTATGATCATGTTTGATGGGTTTAACCCTTTGAATGAGGCGTTTGCTGCTACCTGGTTAAGCAGCCTTAGTATCTCGATGCAGCATTTTATCGGATATTTTCCTGCCCCTATACCTTTCCTGTGTGCAGCTCCTCCTGTGAATCTCCTGAACTTGACTGCCTTTTTCTTGTTGATAACGTCTTGAAGTATCTTTTTTGCATCGTCGACATTCATCCCCTTGATGAAATTGCATACTTCTATGGCCTGCTTTTTTGATATTTCTACATCTCTTCCGACAGCTCTTGCTATGCTGTCCTCATTCTCCATCTTTGTTGCGTATTTGTATTGTGCCATTCTGTCTATTATCCTTTATTTGACTGAGATAGCTGCGCTCGATTTCGTAGCTCCGATTCCAGGTGCTGAATGCTTAAGCTCTTTTCTTGTCAGAGCGAACTCTCCAAGAGCATGCCCAAGCATATCTATCGTTATAAGCACAGGCTCAAACGCCTTTCCGTTATGTATCTTTATCGTCTTTCCGATCATCTCGGGGATTATCACCATATCCCTTGAATGTGTCTCGATATTGTTTTTTCCTTTTCTGAGTTTTTTTAGTAATGCCTTTTGATTTTCAGTAAATCCTTTCTTTATGCTTCTTCTTATCCTTGATGGGACCAGCTGGCTGAATTCTTCGATGCTCATCTTCTTGAGCTCTTCCTCGCTTTTTCCCTTATACCTGAACTCTTTCTTAACCATATTTTATCCTCATCTCCACTTTCTTCCGGTTCTTCTTGCTGCTACCATTCCTACCTTTCTTCCTGGAGGGGTGTCCCTCTTGCAAGGCCTTGCCTTTGATTTTCTTAGGCTCCTTTTATTACCGAAAGGATGGTCAACTGCGTTCATCTTTGCTCCGCTTGTTCTTGGCCATAGTTTGTTTCTGGCTTTTTTCTTGAAATAGCTGTTTCCTGCCTTTACAAGCACCTTTTCTATCCTTCCTGCTCCAGCCGGAGTTCCTATTGCAGCCCTGCAGTTGACTACAAACACTTTCTCTTTTTTTGAAGGCAGGATCACTCTGGCAGTATTTCCGAATTTTGAGACTATCCTTGCGACATTTCCGCTGCTTCTTGCAAATTTTCCGCCGTCTCCTGGTATAGATTCTATATTATATATCATGATTCCTTCAGGTATTTCTGATAGGGGAAGGATATTTCCGTTCTTTACTTCAGCCTTGCTTCCGCACTCTACCTTATCTCCCACCTTGATCCCTTCAGGAGCGAGCACCAGTATATCTCCTCTCCCTTCATAATTTACTAACATCAGCGGCGAATAATGGCCAGGGCAGTGCAGTATATCTTTAACTGTTCCGGATATAGTTTCGTCTGAGATAGGAGGATGCCTGATATCTCCTTTGAATCTGAAACTTGGGCTCCTGTAAGTAGGTCCGCCTTTTCCCCTTGCCTGTTGTATCAGATTCTTTCCCATCTTTACATCATCCCTATATCTGTTGCGATATCTATTGCAGGTGTTTCAGGGCTTAGCTTTACATAAGCTCTTTTCTCTCCTTTTGGGTTTACGAATGTCCTGACACCTGTAACCTTGACTTTGAATATCTTCTCTATAGCCTCTTTTATCTCTTTTTTATTTGCTTTTTCATCTACTGCAAATATTAGCTTGTTCTCAGCTTCCATAAGCTTTATGCTCTTCTCCGTCGAAAGCGGATTTTTGATTATTTTGTATGGTTCCATTTTTTTACATGAACATTTTGTCTTTTTCAATCTTTTCAACAGCGGATTTTGTGAATAATGTAAGTCTTCCCGGAGCGCATCCAGGAGCCAACAGTTCAGCATTTATCTCGTTGACTTTTATGACATTTATTCCTGCCAGGTTCCTTCCTGATTTTAATAGTCCGCAATCTTTTGATACCACTATCAATGGGCCGATAGCTTTTTTGTATCTCCTTCCCCTTGATTTTCCCTTTCCTGCCCTTATGCTCTTTCTGCTGCATCTCTCAAGCTCTTTTCCCAATCCCAGATCATGAAGTGCTTTTATCACATCTTTTGTCTTTCCAACTTCTTCAAATTTTGATTCTATAAAAAAAGGATAGTTCTCAGGAACATCATGTCCTCTGTTATTTACAATCTCTTTTTTCATCGAAGCTGACATAGCGCTTCTTATCGCCTTCCTGTTCTCTTTCTTGTTTATCTTCTTCACCCAGTTTTTCTCAGCTTTAGGCGGATGCGCTCTTCTTCCTCCAACCGTTCCTGGAGCAAGTGCTCCTACCCAATTCATCCTTGTTCCGTTTCTGCTTAATATCTTTCTTGGGATTCTTGAGATTCCAGCCCCGTATGATCCTCTGTAATCTCTTCTCCTTCTTGACAGTTTAGCTGACACATTTTTTCCAGCTTCAGGATATACCCCATATTTCTGTCTTCTTGAGCTCTGTACAGCCAGTACAGCCCTCTGTATCAGGTCAGGATTGACAGCTTCCTCAAACTGCTTAGGCAATTTTAGCTCTCCTGCATCCTTTCCTTCTAAGTTTTTGATTTTCATTTTTTTATCCTGTCTAGCCTTGCTTTGATTCCAGGTTTATCCATTGTATTGATGGAGCATCTTTTGGCATAAGTTTGTTAGGTCTTATTGATTTGACAATCCTTACGATCCTGTTTTTAGGCCCCGCGACAGACCCTTTGATAAGTAGATAATCATTCTTGACTAGCCCATAATTCAAAAATCCGTCTTTTGGATTGATCTCTTCTGGCTTGTTTCCTATCTTCAGTATCAGCTTGTTATATTCTGTTCTTGTATGGAAACCCATCTTTCCTGCATGAGGTACTCTTGGCATCACATGCTGCTGTGCTCTCCACCCGCCCAAAGAACCAACTCCTCTTTTAGTCTTCTCTGCTTTATGCGATCTTATCTGAACACCAAATCTTTTTACAGGTCCCTGATATCCTTTTCCTTTTGTTACGCAGTGCATATCAAGCTGATCTCCTGCCTTGAATATATCGCTTACCTTGACTTCTTTTCCTAAGTTCTCTTTTACAAACTTAAGCTTGTCATCTTTGCTTCCGCCTAGGCCAAGTTCATAAAGCTCAGGTTTTTTTCTTCCTATACCAGTAAGCTTTGGCTGTGTATAGACATTTATCCTTATATCATCAAAATCTTTTATATTATCAATTTTTTTCTTTGCTTTTTTAGGGGCAGGTATCTTTCTTGAAAGTTCCTTGTCTGTCTTTTCAGCATAAACCTCAGAAATAACCTTTAAACCATTTATTGTTTTTTTATAGAAGCGGGAAGAAGCGATTTTTATCGGCGGACATTCGATAACAGTCACAGGGACAGCGATCTGCTGGCCTTTTGTCACAGATGCCTTTCTGTTGTCTACGATCAGCGCCTGTGTCATCCCTGCTTTGTAGCCTGAAAATCCAAGAAGCCCGGCTTCCTTCTGCTTAGGCCAGGATTTAACTCTGCCATAAACTCGTTTGGCCAGCTTTCTTGGCCAGAACTGCATGCTTCCGTGTCTTGATCCGTGCGCCTTTCCCATCTTATATTTTACCTGATATTAATTATCTTATATTTTGTTTTTATCCAACATTCAAACATCCGAGAGAAAACAGTCTTTGATAGACCAAAAACTGTACTGAAAACTCTCTTTTCAGGCTTGTTTGGTGTTATTAGGTATTTAAGTTCCTATTCAAATACCCTCGATAGGACTTCAAAGAAAAAAAGGCCATTTATAAAGCTTACTAATTTTTACTATTATCTTTTATCTGCTGCTTTTCTTCTCTCTCTTTCTTCAGCTTTTCCCTGTACTTCCTTCTCATCTCTTTCTGCTCTTCTGTCAGCCTCGCTCCTTGCTTCTTCTCAGCCTCTCCTGCTTCTTTTCTGGCAAAAAAAGCCCTTCTTTTTGCATACTGTACGGGGTTCTTTATCTTCTCGCACAATGCATCTGGCTTGCAGACAAAAAACTCTTCATACGTTCTTCTGCAGTTTGGCGGAGGAACTTTCTTTTTCTTCTGCTTATGGTATCTTACCTGCCCTTTTATGATGACTTCTCTTAGCTGCTCTGATTTCTCTCCGTTTCTTTTGTTCCATTCATGTAATATATTTTCTATATCTTCATAGTTCCATCCGCAGCACGTTAAAAAGTTGGTAAGTATGAACAGAGATCGTTTCTTTCCGTCCTGCAGCCCGCTTAGTATATTTTTTATGCATGGTGGAAAAAAATCACGAGGGATAGCTTTCTGCAGCTCATCATCATAGCTTCTTTTTGTTTTTCCTTCTGCTCTTATGTTCTCCTCAACCTCTATCTTTTCCTGGTTCCTTGAATCATAATCAAACGCTTCAACAAACAATCTCTTTGCCTCTTCCCTTATCGCATTCCTCCTGTCTAAAAATACAAAATCATTTATTTTTACGTTTTGGGGCTTTGCATCGTCTTTGTTGAATTCAAGTATCTTGTCTGGATTTATAGGGATGGATATCAGTCCGGACTTTTCATTGAACGAATAAGGTGCTCTGTAAAGATGCCTTGAAGCTATAAGTATAGTGTCAATCTCCAGCAAGGAAAAAGGATCAAATTTCCCACCTTTGATAAGCTCTTCTTTGCTCTTCCCTGTCTTCTTGATTAGATTTAACAGGCTGTCTTTTGCAAGTATCTGGCTGCCAAGCTGCTCTCTGATAAAATATTTGATATATGCGGCTATCACTCTTGGAGCTTCTGGAAAAAGGTCCTTTGTCAGGTTGCCTTTGACTCTTTCAGGAAAAGCCTCGAACGGTATTCCGATATGAAATCCATGGTTTCCTGAAAATTTGCAGCTCACAGACCTGATCCCGTTATATTTTAATGCCTGCACGATAAGGCTTCCTGCTATAGCAGAATACTCAAGCCATGGGCAGTCTATATCCAATACAAGATCCCATCCTTTTCTCAGCTCATCAAGCTGATTTCTCTTGAGCTCAGAACTAAGTTTGAGAGGGTTTGCCCAGCTCTCTTCTGATATATGGAATGAAGTTGCGTTCTGCTTTACCAATTCTATGATATCTCTTGGATAATTAAGCACATCAGGCCTTTTTCCGAAATTCTGCAGCCCGTACATTACGCAGACTTCTCTGTCCTTGGAGTAGCTTATTATAGCATCCTGTATATCTTTTCTCTTGTAAAACGACAATGTATCTGCTAAGCTTAGCATTTAACACCCCTCAGATCCCCCAAACAATAATTAATATATAATAGTTTTTCTTTTAAAGCTTTATGCTTAAAAAAGAGATAGTAAATGAATTGTTAGATATGTTAGACAGGCTAAAAGAAGAAAACACCCTAATAATAGTAGAAGGTTACAAAGATAAGGGATCCTTACAGTCATTAGGGTTCAACCCAAGAAGGACAATTCCTTTGCATAGGAGAGCTTTGTTTAAAGTTGTGGAACAGGTTATAGAAAAAGAAAAAAAGGTCGCAATCCTGACAGATCTGGACAAAGCAGGAAAAAGACTTTATTCCAAACTAAAAAAAGACCTTTCTGAAAGAGGAGTTTACATCGATGACAGGCTAAGAAACTTTTTGTTCAAACACACCAGGTTAAGGCAGATAGAAGGATTGAGTAATTATATAGAAAGAAACAGTTAAATATTTAAATTATAAATCAATACACAAAACTATAGGGGTGCTACAAAACATGATCAAAAATCAGCTTAAGACAGTTTTATTGTTGGGATTGCTTACTGGACTGCTCTTGGGAGTAGGCCAGCTTGTCGGAGGAATGCAGGGCCTTACTATAGCTTTCATATTTGTTATATTGATGAATTTCTGCTCTTACTGGTTTTCTGACAAGATTGTACTTTTTATGTACAGGGCAAAGCAGATAAAGAAAAGCCAGGCTCCGAAATTATTTGAGATTGTTGAGGAAGTCGCAGAAAAGGCAAAGATGCCAATGCCGAAGATATATGAGATACCGTCAGAAAACCCAAATGCGTTTGCTACAGGAAGGAACAAGAACAATGCTGCTGTCGCTGTTACTCATGGCATACTTAGGATACTTTCAAAAGACGAGCTTAAAGGAGTTATTGCACACGAATTTGCCCACATAAAAAACAAAGACATCCTTATCCAGACAATCGCTGCTACAATAGCAGGAGTGATATCTTATGTCGCTTCGATGGCAAGATGGGCAGCAATATTTGGTGGATTTGGAGGTAGAGACAGGGATTCTGGAAATATAATAAGTTTATTGGTATTGTCGATAATAACACCTCTGTTAGCTATGATTATCCAGCTTGCTATCTCAAGAAGCAGAGAGTATCTTGCTGATGAGACAGCAGCAAAGACTTTAAAGAACCCAAATGCTCTTGCAGATGCTTTGGAAAAGCTTGATTCAGCAGCTCACCACCATCCGATGGATATAGGCAACAACGCAACCTCCAGCCTTTTTATAGTAAATCCGTTCAAAGGAGGGGGGATAATTAATCTGCTATCAACACATCCGCCGATAAAAGACAGGATTAAAAGATTGAAGGAGATGAGAATATGAACAAGGTAAAAACTAAGGAGAAATATGAAGCATTTATTCTTGTAACACTTGAACCTTCAATGATAAAGAAAACATCCCAATATCTTCTTAATCAGGATAAGATAGAGAATATCCATGAGCTGTATGGCCAGTATGATATACTGCTTAAAGTTGTTGCAGACAGCACTGCTGACCTTGACGATTTCTGCGAGCAAAAATTAAGGCATGTTTCAGGGATAAAGAGCACAGAAACATTGATAGTATCGCAGGTTATCAAAGAAGGAGATAAAAAAACAACAGGCCTTAATGAAGCAGAGATCTATATGCTGATTAACACAAAATATGGCAAAAAAAGAAAAGTAGCACAAAAACTTGCAAGATTCAGCCAGGTTGAAAGAGTCCATGAGCTGTACGGCCAGTTTGACATAATAATAAAGATAAAGGAGCTGACAAGAAGAAAGCTTGAGGACTTTATACAGCAGAACATAAGGTCTATGAAGGATATAGAGGAGACAGAAACATTAGTTGTTTCAGATATCCCTTAGATTTTTATTATAAGAATTTATCTAATCTATAATCTATTCTTGTTTTATTATATTCTTTATTATACTTTTTATTGATATCATTTATTATACTCTTTCTCAAAAAGCTCTTTAAGGTCACTGGCCTTTTTCTTTCCTATTTTCTCCACTTTCTCAAGCTCCTCTACATCTGCATTGACAATATTCTTTATCGTCTTGAAATATTTTAATAATTCTTCTGCAATGACAGGTCCGATGTTTGGAAAGCTGCTGACAACATATTCCTGCTGCTGCTCGATTGTAATTGCCTTTTTTTCGCTGTGCGGATTGAATTCATTTCCTCTTTTTTCCTGCTCTCTTCTTGCGATTATCCATATCAGGTTAGCGGTCTCTCTAGGGTTCTTTGTCTGCAGTATAGGGACTCCGTAAGAGATAGATATATTGGCAAGCATACCTCTGATAGCATTAGGATGTATCTTTCTCATCGAATAGATATCTTCTTCTCCTTCTATGATGATCAAAGGCCTGTCATAATTCCTTCTCAATTCTCCAAGCTGCTCAAGAAGTCTTCCGTCAATTATAGAGTCAACAAAATCTTTTACAGTCTTCAGCTCTATCCCAGTCCTGTCTGAGACAACATAATCAGCAGAATCAAGCTGGCTTAGCCTTATGTCGCATCCAAGATCAATCATCTGCTTTACAATTCCGTTGCTCTTCTCCCTGTGGTCCGCAAAGATGATTACTCCATTTTTTTGGATATATCCTCCCAAGCTTTCCTGCTTTCTTGTCTCTATCCCTATCTTTTTCTTGATATCTTTCAGTATCCTGTGCATCTTCCTCTCTTTATGGTGTGAGCTCCATCTGTAAGCTTCATCTCTTGTATCCTTTGTTACTAAAACACTCACCTTTCCTTTTTCGTTCCTTCCAGTCCTTCCTCTTCTTTGTATAGTCCTTATGGCAGATGGTATAGGCTCATAAAATATAACCTCATCGACAGAAGGTATGTCTAATCCCTCTTCTCCTACAGAAGTCATCACTATGATGTTGAATTCATCATTCCTGAATTTGTTTAATGTTTCTATCTGCTCTTTCTGGCTCATTCCTGTTGTGCTTTTCTTCTGCTGCCCTACAAATAATCTTGCATCAACTCCCTCAATCTCTCCAATTTCCTGAACTATCTTTGCTCCTGTATCCCTAAACTGCGTGAATATGATTATCTTGAAATCTTTATTCTTGGAAAATTTTTCTTTGAGCATCTCTTTTAGCCTGATAAGTTTAGGGTGTTTTACATCCCTTTCAACCAAAAGGTCAGTCTTTGCGCTTGCATTCCTAAAATCAGCATCAGCTACAAGATTTTTTACAGCTTTTACCTTAGAGCTTACAGCCTGCTCCTTTAAAGAGTCAAAATATCTCTTCAGGCCGCTGATATCTTGCGTCTCTATAAGCTCTATCGCAT
>Ga0172364_10003894_pt1 | contig 11929 bp, 8 predicted proteins | sample LakKivSesite10cm_FD_114545 | JGI IMG/M metagenome (GOLD analysis project Ga0172364, IMG submission 114545) | Sediment microbial communities from Lake Kivu, Rwanda - Sediment site 10cm | ecosystem: Environmental > Aquatic > Freshwater > Lake > Sediment | place: Rwanda: Western Province, Lake Kivu... | reverse complement strand
TCGTGAAAGATAGATGACAGTTTGAGAGAGGCAGCGGACTATTGAAATTCTCCTGGCAATGCTTGATTTGCGAATCAAGTCGATCTGTACTTTTTCTGCTTCAGGTGTAGTATCAGGAGATTGACTTACCATTTTATAATATTCCCTTTCATCCTAACAATGATTATGCATGTAAATGGTTTGATTTTTTCAATATCAATCATTGTAATAAAAGTCAATTTATTTCCGAAAGCAGCAGTTTTCACCGCATCGCCTCCTGGGGCGGCCTTTGCAGGTATCGTTCCGTAAATATGCTGTCTTCCAGACCGATGTTATATTTGACGTCACTGAATTCCATATCCGTTTTGCCGCCGGTCTTGAGATTGGTAACGACCGACTTAACCACCGTGTATAAGTCTTGGATTTTTTCGACCTTCTGAGACTCAATGACCCGGTAGAGCTTGTTTTCCCTGTCGAAAAACTCCATCTTCATCGGCACGTACGTCTTTCGGTCTATCGAGACGTTGAAATAGCCGAACTCCACCGTGTCGGGCCGCTTCGGGACGTTCCTGACGACGAAGAATTCGTCCGTCGTCTGGATCAGCTCGTGGTTATCTTCCTCCAGGCTCCGGCCTGAAACGTCCTCGTACAAAAAGTCCGAGCCGACAAAGCTGGTCCGTTTGTCGCCGGCGGAAATTCGCTTGACTAACGAAAGAGCAGGCAGATAGAGCCAGCGGTCGTCGTCTTTGCCGGGACCGGTGTGCTTGTGGACCATATAGACCATCTTGCGAACGTCGGCAGGTAGCTCGAAATAAACGAAATACTTCTGGTCCCTACCGTCCGAAACGTCCTTTCTTAATATGTTGAACTGGCGCTCCCGCTTCTGGCCCTGCTTGTCCGTAATAACCATTTTGACCTTTGCCTTGCCGTCGTCGCCCTGATAATAGGCGACAACGTTGGCTTTGTTTACGATTGTCTGAACATCCGGAGTTTTTTCAGTTGAGTCCGGTTTCTCCGCTGCTAAAAGCGGCAGTGAAAAACCAAGGACAAACGTTATTTTCCATAGTGATTTCATTTCAAACCTCGCTTTCATTTTTTGCACAGGACTGACTTTCGACGCCAAGTCTTTTGAGTATTTCCATTATCGGACACCAGTTCGTAAAGGTCGACTGCAGCAGGTTCAAACCTACAAACGCAGTGAAAAACAGCCAATAAACGGAATGGTAATGTGCCAGCAAAACACTGACAAGCACAAAAAAGCCTGCTATACCTCTGATATATCTTTCAATAGTCATAATACACCTCTTGAAACATTCATTTTAATTCAGCTTTTTTGCCGAAGCCGTTTTGCAGGCCTGCCGGCGTGACATGATACCACACACCAGTGCCATGGCCGGTATGGCAACTACACTTAACCACACCAAAGTGCTCCATCCGACGACTGCGAACTGGTGGACATTTAATGCGACCAAGACGACGGACGCTGCTGAAATAATCGCGCAGAAGGCGCAATTGCAGCTTCGCCGCATCGGCTCGGCAGTCACCTTAAACAGCCTTTTCTCCAGCATGCGAATAATCGCCGGCAGTATCAACAGTGTCACGATTCCCGAAACCGCAAGAATCGCACACACAAAGGTTCCAACGGTTTTATAAGGCACCAAGGGAGCGGCCAGCAGCGGCAAAAAGCCAATCGCAATGACAATTACGTTTCGACTGATGGCCCGAGCAGGTTCGCCGAACATTTCCTCAGATGCTTTTTGCCACGAGCCGGCCCGAGAATACTCGATCCGGGATCGCTCCAGAAAATGAATCGCAAAATCCACTGCCATCCCGAGCGACAAGGCGCTGAGCACCGCCACCGGCATGTCGTAGTCCTTGCCGAGAATGCCGATTATCCCGTAGATGGCGGCTATCGTGACCACCAGCGGAATCATGCAAATCAGGCCCCAGAGCACCGAACGGAAGAGTATCGCCATCATGATAAAGACGATTATGAAGCTGCCCATAAAGGATTGCAGCATTCCCCAGACCATTTTGTCCTGCCAGACGATGTTGATATAGGTCAGGCCCGCCCAGCTATATTTAAGCGGCACCGGCGGGTGATTTTTGCTGAAAAATTCATCTACGGCTTTCACTACTTTTTGCATGTCCTTATTGTCCCCGCTGGGAAGCTGCATCCAAATCGTGGCGTGCATGTAGTCGCCGGTGACCAAGTGCCACAAATCGTCAGGTTTATGACTGCTCTGAAACTGCAACAGACACTGCGCAACCGCCGCGGAGCTATCCGGAATCCTGTAATTCTCCGGTTTTCCGTCGATAAGCTCCTGATGGACTTTCTTGACGACGTCCGCGACGGAGTTGCTCTTTCCGACTAATCCCGTCTTGCCGAGATGTTCCTGTAGCTCCGCCACGTAGCGCAGCACGTCCGGCCGCTTGAAAATTTTGACGTGCTCTTTCTCCAGCTCGAAAAAGTCCGTCACCTCGTACCATAAGTCGGCGTCCTTGTCCTTTGCCGCATCTAACCTCTTCTGGGCGAACTGGCTGATTTTGTCCAGGAAGTCGTCCATTGTTTGGGCCTGGCCGGCCTGTTGCAGCAACTCCGTTTCAATCTCAGGAATAATATCCACCGCTTTCGGAAACTCGTCTTTAAGCTCCAGCAGTCTGCCGGATAAACGCTTGCGAAGATCGTCGATATAAGCCGTCGGAATGGCCTTTGTCTGGTGCGGATCGAGCACAAGGTACGCCATATAAGTCCCGCCGAAGTGTTTGTTTAATTCAATATCGGCCCGGCGTATCGGATGCCGTTTGGAAAACCATTTGACGGGATTATCGTTAATTTGAATGCGCGTGATGCCATATACGGCGACGGCCGAGATAATCAGCATGACGACCAAAATCGGCTTTGCGCGTATATAAGTAAATCTTCCGCCGGCCTTCAGTAATCTACCGAGGAAGCCTTCTTTGGCCGCGTGGACGTTTGCCGAGCCGAAATTCTCCAGCGAGCTTTCCCTGATCATCATAATATACGCCGGAACGAGGGTAATCGTACAGACCCACGCAATCATAATTCCAACGGCAACGAATATGCCGAAGACCTGTACCGGCGGAATCGGCGTCAGGGCGAGAGATGCAAAGCCCGCCGCCGACGTCAGAGACGTGTACAGCATCGGCATAAACAGATGGCCCATCACCTCCAGCATCGTCTTTTTTCTGCCCTTTTCTTTTATGTAAAGGTCGAAGAATTCCGAGAGAATATGCACTGAGTCCACCACCGATATCGGCATAAGGAAAATCGGGATCATCGAGCTCATTATGTGCACTGGATAACCGAGTCCGATAAGCAGGCCCATGGTCGAAATCACCGAGACCATCGCGACAATCATCGGCGAGATGACAAGCACTAACTTACGGAAGAACAGCAGCATGAGGATGAAAATCACGACCATCGCCAGCGGCGCCGATATCGCCATTTGTATGAACATCTCGTATCCGAACGTATCCTCCGCTACGGGCAGACCGGTGATGTGATATTCCTCATCGCCTTTTTCGAATGTTGCAATCTTCTTCTTCAGCGCTTTATACACATCGTGGCTCAAATCCTTGCTCGTCAGCGGCAAATACAGGCATATCGCCTTTCCGTCCTCGGAGACGAGGGTCCCTTTCAGCATGGGATTGGACGTCGCCTTGTCTCTTATGTCGAGCGCCTCAGTCTGTGTCGCGGGCGGCTTTTTCATCAGCCACTCGAATGTCACCATGCCCGGCCCGCCCTGGCCGATATGGTCCACTGTCGAAGGGGCCAGCAAATCAACCTCGATGACTCCTGCCTGCTTGTTTGGGTCTTCTTTGCTCGGCCAGCGCAGCGTTTTAGCGAACTCGGTCAGCTCGTATATCCTTGCTAACGACGAGGGATTGAACACGCCGTTTGGGTCCTTGTTGTTCACAACACCCAGGACGACCATATCACTCAAGGCAAACCGTTCCTTAGTCTGGTTGTGGAAGATGCGCACGGGTTCGTCGGCCGAGAGCATGTTCTCAGGGTCGGTATCGATCTTAATCAGGGGAATTAATGCACCGAGAACCAGTGTAAAAACGACCATCACAACTGTTATTCTTTTATAGTGTTCCAAAGAATAAGAAGTAATCCTTTGTTTAATATCCATTCTTCGATCCCTGTTAAAAATATCTATAAAGTTTGAAGTCCATTTTTATATTATGTCGATTCTTTACTGTCTATACGGATTTTACGTTTATTGCTTCAACGGCAATAATATTTATTTATCCTATATTGAGCAAAATTCTTCCTTAAGCTGTCTGGCGGTCGGGTGGTCCGTCACTTCTTTATTCTGATGTGAGCAGTAAGTAATATATCCGCCGGAAATGTTTCTCGCGACAAAGCCGTTCTGCATAAGAATTCTGCATGCGATATAACTACGCAATCCGACACCACAATAAACGTTTATTACAGCGTTCCTTGGCAGTTCATTCAGCCTGTTGCGAATTTCATCGACCGGCATGTTAACCGACAAGGGAACATTACCCCTTTTAAACTCGCCGACGGTCCTTACGTCGAGAATATAGTCTTTCTCGCCGAGCTGGTTCCAATGGACAACTTCCACCGTTCCATCAAGAATGTTGGATGCCGCAAAGCCGGCCATATTGACGGCGTCTTTTCCGCTGCCGTACGGCGGGGCATAAGCCAGCTCCAGCTCCTGCAAACCGAAAACGGTCAAACCCGTCCTGATGGCGACGGCGAAAATATCAATCCTCCTGTCAACACCCTGTGAGCCGACAATTTGCGCGCCAAGGATTTTACCGTCCGGCTTGGTAAATAGAAGTTTTATATGCATTTGTTCCGCACCTGGGTAATAACTAACGTGATTGGCAGGGTGAATGTACAGCTTTTCATATTCTACGCCAGTTTTTACCAAAGCCTTCTCGCTCGGTCCGGTCATAGCTACGGTCAAATCGAATACTTTCAATATCGAAGTGCCCTGTGTGCCGTTGTAGGTGCGTTTCCTGCCGCAGATATTATCCGCGACCATTCTGCCCTGTTTATTTGCAGGTCCCGCCAAGGGGATCAGCGCAGGATTATCAAGAGTGAAATCTCGGACCTCAATCGCATCGCCGATTGCATAAATATCGGGATCGCTTGTTTGAAGGTGTTTATTTACTTTTATTCCACCGGTTGTTCCGATTTCCAGCTTTGCATGTTTGGCTAATCCAACTTCGGGTTTCACTCCCATCGCAAGTATTACCATGTCACAGCTTAGTTCCATACCCGACTTTAAGCCGACCATAAGTCTGGAATCAGATGGGTGAAAATTAGTTACGACGTCATTTAGCCACAGGGCGACATTATGGTTATGCAATGCCTGCTGGATAAAACTAGTCATCTCTTTATCCATGACGGGCAAAACCTGATCCATCATCTCGACTATAGCGACCAGCATACCTCGACGTCGAAGGTTTTCAGCCATTTCCAGCCCGATGTAACCGGCGCCAACTATAACTGCACGCTTGGGTTTGTGTTTGTCTATGTAATCGTTGATTATATCGGTATCAGGCACGTTGCGAAGGGTAAAGATTCTCTCTGAATCGATGCCCGGTATCGCCGGTCTTACCGGCTCGGCTCCGGGGGACAAAATCAGCTTGTCGTAGGATTCGATATAAGTTAAGCCGGTATCGAGGTTTTGAACGTTGATTTGTTTTTTCTCAGGATCTATTCCTATTACTTCATTATGAATCCGGACCTCAATATTAAAACGCTTGTTGAAACTTTTCGGGGTTTGCAGCAGTAAATCCTCCCGGTTTTTTATTTCACCGCCGATATAATACGGCAATCCGCAGTTTGCGAACGAGATGTAATCGCCTCTTTCGAACATAATGATTTCGGCCGTCTCATCCAGACGTCGAAGCCTTGCCGCCGCCGATGCGCCGCCCGCAACGCCGCCAACAATCAGTATCTTCTCAGTCATCCAGCACACTTTCCTTTCTTACAATAGTCGTGTTCACTTTTTTTTACCATTCATATAAGCCGCGGCGGGAAAATCGTGCCCCCGGACCAAAAAGGACAGTTGCATTATTGGCCGTCCCCGTCAAGCTCAGATTGCCTGCCGGAATTACGCCGAATACATTGACTGCCGCCGTATAAATCCACTTTCGATTTCCGGCGATAATTCCGCCTTTTCTTATCAAAAAATGGACAGCAGGAAGGAAAACCACCAATAGAAGCCCTCTTAGCTGTATCTTAAAGTAGTTCTCGGGTTCATTATATAGTACGTTTCTTAACATCACTTAAATTCTTTTGTACGTTCTGAAACAATCTCTGTGGAACTTCCAGCTTCTCTACGATTTTGCTCAGATTATTACTTTCGTTTGCGGTCGCAATGGTCGTATATGCACTGCAGGAGCCTTACGACTTTCTGGTCCTCGATCCGATAGTACACTTTGGTTCCATTCCGGCGACAGCTCAGGACGCCTTTGTCCTTCATCATATTAAGCTGCTGACTGGTGATGGCCTGTTTGCCGCCCAGGGCCGCTACAATATCGCCGACGCACATCTCTGTTGTCTCCAGCAGCTCGATAATCTGCAGCCGGACCGGATGGGCCACTGCCTTCAAAACCTCAGCTACATGTTCTGCTACCTTCTTATCCATTTTGAAATCTCACAAAAAATTTGTTTTATATTATTATATAGTAATAATTCGATATATCACTCCGGTTGTTCGCAGAAAAATGAAAAATTTTTCAGGCAAGAAGTTGGATGAAGCTTACCTGGTAATTATGCGGGCACTCTATGTCTTTTTAATTTATAGACTTAAATGATTCTTTCCGAAAGGTAGTGACTAATAGTTCGCTAAAAGAAAAATCGAGTGCCCTTGCAGGGGCGCAAAGACTGATAATATACATCCTTTTATAAAGAAAATTCCACTTTCAAATTTTTATGCTTGACAATTTAAAAGCGTGACAGTTAAATTAGGTCATAAAGGTAAGCTGGCGGAAGCTTACGGCAAAAGGATTTGTTTAAAGAAAAGGAATGGATAAAATGAAGGATTTATTTACCACCGGGGAAGCTGCGGAGATCTGCAGGATAAGCCAGCAGACGATAATCCGTTGCTTCGACGCCGGTCGGCTGGAGGGATTCCGTGTTCCCGGCTCAAGATTCCGAAGGATTCCGCGCCAGAGTCTTGTTAAGTTCATGAAGGAGAACAATATCCCCCTTGATTCCATCGAGTCCGGCAAAAGGAAAGTTCTTATCGTGGACGACGACGCCGAAATCATCGAGCTTATAGTCGATGTTCTTACTCAGGACGGCAGGTTCGAGACATATACCGCATCGAGCGGCTACGAGGCGGGAATGGCTACCCAGCGTTTCCGGCCCGACTTGATACTGCTCGATTATATGCTGCCCGACGTCAACGGCAACGTCGTCTGTCAGACGATCAGAAAGAATTCTGAATTCGAGAACATTAAAATCATTATTGTAAGCGGCGTCGTGAAACAGGATGAGGTCGCTCAACTGCTAAAATCCGGCGCTCAGGATTTCATAAGAAAGCCGTTCGACGTCGCTGAGCTCACAAGCAAGATTACCTCGGTTTTGCAGATGAAATAACGCGACCAGGCGAGTAAGGCTGCTTTGAATCTCGATGACCGATAAAGAACGTGGACGACTATATGCCGGATAGATTATCTAATGCAAAAATCGCGGCGCAACAAGTCGAGCTTGCCGTTGGCCGGCTCGATTCACTTTCAACACTGCCCTGTGTGGGGGCGAAGCTGTTTTCAAAGCTCCGGCAGGGCCAATTCTCACCTTCATCGATTATTGATATCATAGAATCTGACCCGGCATTGACGGCGGGAACGCTTTCACTCGTAAGCCGGCGAGGTTTGAGCCGGCCGGGCGGGAGATTTTCACTCCTTCAGGCGCTCGAAAAGCTGCCGGAACGCGAGGTTCGCGATATCGCTCTGTCAGTGAAAATTATGCCGTTCCACGACAAGGCTGACGACGCTGAACAGCATGGTATCCGGCTTAGAAAAGGGCTTATGCTTCACAGCCTTGCGGTTGCCTGTTGTGCTAAGGAAATCGCCGAGATCGCATCGCCTCGAATAGATCCCCAATTGGCTTACTGTACCGGCCTGCTGCATGACATAGGTAAATTCGCCCTTCAGGAGGCGATGCCGAAAAGTTTTATCCGGATTTTCGAACAGGCCGAATCGGCAAAACAATCCTCCTGTGTCGTCGAGCAGGAGCATCTCGGCTTCGACCATACGATTATCGGCAAGCATCTGGCCCAAAGATGGGGATTTGCCGATCAGGTTGCACTTGCAATATGGCTGCATCATAGTGAAGTTGTCGCCATCTCTGAGCAGATGCCCGAGGCAAGAATCGCAGCAGTGATTCAATTAGCCGATTCGATGTCGCGGCAGTTGAGCATCGGCTCATCTGGCAGTTTCGATGCGCCCGTACAGCCGGAGCCGATAGCCGAGTTTCTTGGGATTGAAATCGATAAGCTTCAGGAAATTCGCCGCAGCCTTCCTTCGGCGCTCGGTCAGAAGTCAGTAGTGCTGGGTCTCGACCTACCCGATAACTTGACGGAGTATTGTCAGTCCGCTCAGGCCGTCGCGGTCAGGTTCGCTCGGCAGCAGGCGGAGCTGTCCGATGAAAATCGCCGGCTGCAAAGCGCTTCAAGCCACCTCGATTTTGCGGCGGATTTTCTGCTGGGCGTCAGCCGGTCCGCCGCTGCGATTGATGTAGCGGAAAACTTTGCCGCCCGCTGGCAGAAGTTCTATCAGACGGGAATGGTCTGCCTTTATCTAGCTCCGGCCGATAAACTTGAAACGCTCCAGGCCGTAATTGTAGAAAGCCTCGCAAAATGCAGCGTCGTTACAATTGATGTCCCCGCCGATACACCGGCCGTACCAAATGCGATAGCTAATGACTTTGCGATTTTGAACGCTCATGACCATATCGACTGGTTGTTCGAACAGCTTGACGCCGACTTCGACCGGAACCGCACCAAACTTCTGCCGCTGCTGTCCAATGGCAGGGCGGTCGGAGCAATCGCGTTCGAGCTTAATTATCCGGGTGATACCGAATTGTTTACCGAACGATTCAGGACGTCCTCCTCGATAGCGGCCATTGTTTTAGACATGGCACTGGGTCGGCAAAATCAGCAGAATTACGCCGAACATTTCGCGAGGCTTGTTTCAAAACCAACTCAGACGGTCGGCTTCCCGGATGTTGAAGTGCCCGGACGTGTAAAATCGTCGGAGGATTCCCTGAACGCTTTGGCGGAAATGGCGGCTGGGGCGGCCCATGAATTGAATAATCCGCTGGCGGTAATATCCGGCAGGGCCCAACTGCTCGCTGAAGCGCAGAGCGACCAGGAAACAAAGGAAATCCTAAAACAGATTTATGAAAACGCCCGGGAGGCATCCGGGATTGTCGAGAATCTGATGAGTTTTGCCGAGCCTCCCCGGCCAAGGCTTGCGCGAACAAATGTCAAGAAGATGCTCGACGAAGCGGTGCAGTTAACCAGCCGAAAGACAAATATCGAGATGCTCGACGTCCGAGCCGAAATTGCCGAAAATGTTGAGAGTGTTTTCGTTGACTCCGCTCAGATCGTCTCGGCGATTGCGAATATCATTTCCAATGCGGTCGAATCTTACGGCGACAAATCCGGGCCGGTAGAAATCACCGCCGGTATCGACGAATCGGGCGAGCTGGTGGAATTGACAATCAAAGATCAGGGCTGCGGAATGGAAGCCGAAACACTGAAAAAGGTGACTCAGCCGTTTTTCTCGGCAAAACCAGCGGGGCGAAAACGTGGAATGGGACTTGCCTATGCGGCACGATTCATACAGATAAATAAAGGCGTACTGAACATCGAAAGCGAACTCGGAAGTGGTACAACTGTTACAATTTTTCTGCCTGCTGGGTAAGTGCCGGTTCTTTAATCTTAAAATGAGTGGGAATGTCCGCCAAAGGTCGTTTGCTGCCTGAAAAAGACTGGTTTTTGCTTTTTAAATAAAATAAGGGACGCCGGTTTATGCCGCCGTCCCCTATTTTTTGAAGGAGGAGGTTGAGTTTTCATTAATATTACGTGTCGGCTACGTTTTTGTTCATCAATAGTTCTGGATACTGACAATAATGCGTAGAATGGGCCGGCACATTCTTCATTGACTATTGAAAAGGGACAGTTTTCAACGATAGTCATCGGCCAGCTCGAACATGGTGAGGATTCTTTCGAGGGCATCATAAGGTTGCGTGCCGATGTCCACTGTCAGTTTATCATCCCTGTTGGAAATAGTTCTAACATGTCCGGCGGCGTAAAGGACGTTACTTGTCTGGCGTTGATGGCTCGTTCGAGTTTTGACCTGGAACGCCGCCAGAGAACGGTGTGCCAGGAATTGTACGTCACTGACCAGTGCTGATATGAGCTGGCCCTTGCTATTTCTGCCGAGATTGCTCAGTCTGATGTGAGATACGTCCGGCGTTCCGGTTAACAAGGCCACAGATGCATGGCGGTAGTAAAAATCGCTTTGGGTCTGGGCCTGACCAACCCTGGCTAATTGCTCTTTTGCCTCGGACGGCTGGTCGGCGCCCGGGCAAAACAGAACCATAGGCTGGTGGGCAAGGTAGTCTTCCAACAGCAGTCCCAAACCTACGGGAGCGCCGTCTTCCAGTGACAGCAGGCTGGTGACATTGCCGGTCACAGTGTAGAAATTCGAGCCGGTGACGGGCCTGCCCTCCGGCCCGAACGGAATAGTGTCACCGAAGTCTTCGGCGTACATGTGTATAGCCACACCCACCTGGCGGAGGTTTGCTGCACAGGCCGCACGATGCGCCTGAAGTTTGGCTTGATTCAATACCGGCAGCAATATCGCCATCAGAAGGCTCAGGATGGCTATCACTACCAGCAGCTCGATAAGTGTAAAGCCGGCGTGCCGTTCGCCATTGGCGTTTGCTGGATAGCTTAACTTGCGCATTTCATTCACTGTCCAAAGCTTTAATGGATAACCGTATCCGATCTGCTCCAAAATGACAATTACTCCTTAACCATAAGCGCTGCTTCCGGATCTGGCTCTGACTCGATGAGCCTGACATTATCCAAGTCCCAGAAACCGCCGGGCTGCCCGGCTGCACGAATGGCAATACCGATTGCTTTGCCCGCCCAGGCGTCGCCGGACTGAACCATAGGAAGCTCCAGCGTGAAATCCTGCAATTCCGTATAAGATTGCCCCGTGCCTTCGACCGTTCGATGGGCGATATCCACAACATCGTTCGCATCCCGATAATAAAACACCAGTTCGAGGGTATCGACCGGCTCGACTGCCGACGGCGGAAATCTAACAGAGACGCTTACACCCACCGTCAGGCGGTAGGCGAATCCCACTTTATATATTGCATCCAGGTCCTGCTCCAGTGCATTGCCGGTTTGTGATCCGAGGAAAGCCAATTGGCTGCCGTCTGCGTTGACGATATGGTCGAAGCTGCCGGGGGCTGTATTGGCAAACACGCCGGTATTGGTGCTGTACAACGTATCGACATCTATCTCCGTCCAGCCGTCCACCACTGGCACTGCACCGAATCCGCTGGGGTCCACCAACGGAGCCTCGAACGAGGCGTTCTCGATGGGAATCAAAACCGGCGCCAACTCGACGAGCCTGACATTATCCAAGTCCCAGAAACCGCCGGGCCGACCGGCTGCACGTAAAGCAATACCGATTGCTTTGCTCGCCCAGGCATCGCCGGGCTGAACCATGGGAAGCTCCAGCGAGAAATCCTGCAATTTGGTATAAGACTGGCCTGTGGCTTCAACCGTTCGATGGGCAATATCCACAGCATCGTTCGCATCCCGATAGTAAAACACCAGTTCGAGGGTATCGACCGGCTCAACGGCTGACGGCGGGAATCTGACAGAGACGCTTACACCAACCGTCAGCCGGT
>Ga0172364_10003893_pt1 | contig 11931 bp, 13 predicted proteins | sample LakKivSesite10cm_FD_114545 | JGI IMG/M metagenome (GOLD analysis project Ga0172364, IMG submission 114545) | Sediment microbial communities from Lake Kivu, Rwanda - Sediment site 10cm | ecosystem: Environmental > Aquatic > Freshwater > Lake > Sediment | place: Rwanda: Western Province, Lake... | reverse complement strand
GCCGACCATTGGGCCGAAGTGTATATGAAAGAACATCCCGGCCGGGTCATCAACGTTCAGGGCGGCGGTTCTAGCGCCGGCATCCAGGCCGCCCGCGAAGGAGCGGCCGACATCGGCATGTCTTCCCGCGAACTCAAGCCCGAGGAAAAAGACCTTCTAGAGGTCATGGTCGCTTGGGACGGGCTGGCGGTCATTGTCCACCCCTCAAACCCTGTGGAGGAGCTCAGCGTCGAACACGTCCAAGAAATTTTTGTCGGAACGATCACCCATTGGGCCACAGTGGGAGGATTCAACCGCCCCATTACAGTAGTGACTCGTGAAGAAGGTTCAGGAACCCGCGGTGCTTTTCAGGAGATGGTGATGAAGACCAGCCGAATCTCGCGACGGGCAATTGTCCAGGATTCAAACGGCACGGTGCGCGAGATTGTGGCCCATGACCCCGAAAGCATCGGCTACATCTCCCTCGGGTTGGTCGACAGCCGAGTGAAAGCAGTCCGCATTGACGGCGTCGACCCCAGCTTCGAGAATATTGAGCGGAAAAAATACCGTCTGATCCGGCCGTTCCTTTTCTTGACCAACGGCCGGCCGAGCGGAGCCGCCCTCGAGTTCATCAATTTCGTGCTCTCGCGCCCGACCCAGGAGATGATTCGTCATGACGGCCTGATTCCGGTCTTCAAGGAGTGAAGGGCAGGGCTCGCATGACTCGACTGGAGCGAAACGAGAGGCTCATCCGGCTGGCCCTGCTGCTCATCGCCTTTTCCGCCGTGTCCATTCTTTTGGTTATCACGGTTTTTATTTTCGGCGAGGGGACACCGATCATGTTCCGGCACGGGCTGACCAAGTTCCTCTTCAACGGGGATTGGTATCCTCTTGATAAAAGCTACGGCCTCTTGCCAATGATCATCGGATCCCTAGTTGTGACCGGCGGCGCTCTGGTCATCGGCGTCCCATTTGGTCTGGCCTGCGCCATCGCCCTCACCGAGTTTTCCTCCAAGCGGTTGCGCCATGTCCTCAAGCCTGTGATCGAACTCCTGGCGGGAATACCCTCGGTAGTTTACGGCTTTATGGGAGTAGTCATCCTGGTCCCTTTCATCCGTGACCACCTGGGTGGGCCGGGGCTTTCTGTGCTGGCGGCCTCGATCATCCTGGGAATCATGATCCTCCCCACAATCATCAGCATTTCGATCGATTCCCTCGAAGCCGTACCCCAGAGCTACCGCGAGGGGTCGATCGCCCTTGGCGCAACCCGCTGGCAGACGACCCGCATGGTGATGTTGCCGGCGGCCAAATCCGGCATCATCGCCAGCATAATTTTGGGCATGGGACGGGCGGTCGGGGAGACGATGGCCGTCATCATGATCGCCGGCAACGCCGACTCTATTCCGCGCTCTCCTCTGGACCCGGTTCGGACTCTGACCTCGAATATTGCCCTGGAGATGGGGTACGCCGCGGGCGAGCACCGCGAGGCCCTATTCGCCACGGGCGTCATCCTTTTCGTAATCATCATGGTCCTCAACACGATTGCCAACCTGACGTCGAGGAGACGAACGCGGTGAGGAGGCGCATCGACCCAAGAGCCGAGCAGAATTTTTTTAGAGGTCTGCTCTGGCTTTTCACCGGGGTTACCGTACTCATCCTTTTTTTCATTATTTTTTACATTCTTAAGAACGGCTTGCCGGTTGTCTCGGTGGAGTTCCTGACAAAAAACCCTCAGGAAATGGGCAAGGCCGGAGGGATTTTTCCAACGATCGTCGGGACGGTTGCCCTGACGCTTCTGGCCGTTCTCATCGCCTCGCCGCTGGGCATCGGTTCGGCCATTTACCTGACCGAGTACACGCGGGAAAATTGGGTGACAAGAGTGATTCGCTTTGGCTCGGAGTGTCTGGCGGGGATTCCCTCGATTATCTTCGGCCTTTTCGGTTTCATCCTCTTTGTGACCAAGCTCGGCCTTGGCTGGTCACTCCTAAGTGGCGGCCTGACGCTGGGTTTTATGGTCCTGCCGACGATCATCCGGACAAGCGAGGAAGCCATCCGGTCGGTTCCCTATTCCTATCGCGAGGTCAGCTTATCGCTCGGGGGGACCAAATGGCAGACCGTGACCCGGGTTGTGCTTCCTTCTGCGCTCCCCGGGATCGCCACGGGTATTGTTCTGAGCGTCGGGCGGAGTATCGGAGAGACGGCGGCCGTCATTTTCACAGCGGGCAGCTCTCTTCATATCCCGACCTCGCTTTTCTCTTCGTCCCGGACAATGTCGGTCCATTTCTATATCCTGGCCAGAGAGGGGATCTCGATGTCGAACGCATATGGCACGGCCGCAGTCCTGGTCATCGCCATTCTGGTCATAAACATTGTGGCCTACGGCCTGATGCAGCGCTTCATGAGGAAATACTGCTGATATGAGCGAAGTGGTTATTCGGGCGAAAGGCTTAAGCCACTTTTTCGGCGGAGTTGCGGCACTCCGCAACATCAATCTGGAAGTCTTCGAAAACGAGATCCTGGGGATTATCGGGCCGGCCGGGAGCGGCAAGTCCACTTTTCTTCGCGCCCTGAACAGGCTCAACGACCTGATCCCGGGTTCACGGGCGGAAGGGGTCTTGGAAGTGAAAGGTCAGGATGTGAACGCGTCGGGGATAAGTGTCGTCGAGCTCAGGCGCCGACTGGGAATGGTCTTTGCCACCCCGGTTCCGCTGCCCCGGTCGATTTTTGAGAATGTCGCCTTCGGGGCGCGAATGGCGGGAGAGAGGAATCACGCGAGGCTGGCCGAATTGGTGACCGACTGTCTGAAAAAAACCGCTCTTTGGGAAGAAGTGATGGATCGGTTGGATACGAGCGCCCTCAAGCTTTCCGGGGGCCAACAGCAGAGACTCTGCTTGGCCAGGACGCTGGCCCTGAAGCCGGAGTTCATTCTTCTGGATGAGCCGACTTCAGGTCTTGACCCGGTTTCGACCATGAAAATTGAGGAAATGCTGCGCCAGTTTCGGACGGAATATACGATCATCCTGGTCACGAACAACACCAAGCAGGCCGCCCGTGTTGCCGACCGGACGGCTTTCTTTCTCAACGGGGAACTCGTCGAGGTCGACCGGACGGACAAGATTTTCTCCGCCCCCTCGGACGAGCGCACCAACGACTATGTCTCGGGGAAATTCGGCTAGAGTGAGGGCGATGAGCGTAATCGAGGTCAAGGATTTGGATTGCTTTTACGGCCGTTTTCAGGCCCTGAAAAAAATCACCCTCAACATCGAGCGTCAGAAAATCACGGCCCTTATCGGCCCGTCGGGTTGCGGGAAGACGACTTTCTTGCGGTCGCTCAACCGGATGAACGACCTGATCGAAGGGGTCACGATTCAGGGTCGGATTCTGATTGACGGCCTCGACATTTACGATAAGGGGACTGACCTTCTCCAATTGCGGAAGAGGGTCGGCATGGTCTTCCAACGCCCCAATCCCTTTCCGCTGAGCGTATTCGACAATGTCTCCTACGGCCTTCGCGTTCACGGCGTCCGGGATCAGCGGGCGGTCGAAGAGCGAGTGTATTGGAGCCTTGAATCCGTCCATCTCTGGGCGGAATTGAAGGACAAACTTGATAGGAATGCTCTTGGCCTTTCCGGAGAACAGCAGCAGCGTCTCTGCATCGCCCGGTTGATCGCGATCGAGCCCGAGATCCTGCTCATGGACGAGCCGTGCTCAGCCCTCGACCTCATCGCCACGGCGAGAATCGAAGACCTGATGAGGGAACTCAAGAAATCGTACACAATCGTGATCGTGACCCATAATATGCAGCAGGCTGCCCGCGTCTCCGATTTTACCGGCTACTTCCTCCTGGGGGAGCTCATCGAGTTCGGCGAAACCGAGCGGATTTTCACCAATCCTTCTGACCCCCGGACCGAGGACTACATCACGGGCCGATTCGGTTAAACTCAGGCCAACGGGCTCCAAACTGCGCCGCTTTTTTCCGGGTGAGCGAAAAGCGACGAGACTTCCGGGCTGCGCTTTGTCCTCCTGCGGTGGCGATCCCTGCCGGCGGCTCCGAAGTGGGCACAGATTGGTGTTGCCATCAGGAGGCCGATGGCGCTAGAATAATAAAAAAGGATAAGCTCGGTGAGAAAAACATTGGTGGCGCTTTTCACAATGACTGTGCTTCTTTCGAGCGCCTGCGTGATCGCCGTTTTCGACCCGGCCCAGCAGGGCCAATTCTGGCCCGCGGCTGCGTTTCACAGAAGCCTGGACATGAAGCCGGGCGGAGATGTGACTCTCGAAAACGGGGACGGGGATGTTGAAATCTCGGGTTGGGACGAGGACAGAATTGAAATTTCCGCACAGGGGAGTCGGGACGTCCCTCAGTCGGCCGGAATCTATTTTATCGGGCGAAAGTTCTCCCCGCCCGATGTTCGAATTCAAAGAGAGGGCCATTCTGTAAGGATCCGCACAAGAGAAAGCGGATATGGCGAAAAAGACAAGGCCGTAAATTATATCATCCGAGTTCCTCATTCGATCCACCTCGACAGCATCCGAAACGGCCGCGGGAGAATGGCTATTTCGGATGTCTATGGCACCGCGCTCTTGGATGCCGAGGAAGGGGAGATTCGGGTGAGCAATTATTCCGGCAATCTGGACATCCAGCTCGGGACGGGAACGGTGGAAGCTGAAATCCTTGACCTGAGGCCTCAAGACAGTGTCCGGATCAGGGTCGAACGCGGGGACATTGTGCTGTTTTTGGAGTCGGAGGTAGCGGCTCAGCTCATTGCGGAAGCCCCCCAAGGAAAGATCTCCAGCGAGCTCGAGCTCGACCCGCCGCTTTCTGGCAGGACGGCTTCGGTCAAGCTCCGGGGAGGCGGGGCTTCACTCGAGCTAATGGCCGTCAGGGGAGATATCCGAATTCGAAAGGTGGAAAAAACGCCATGAACGAAGAAAAAAAGGATTCACTGGACAGGCAGATCGCAGAGAAGGAAATCGAAGTTCAGAGTTCTGATGAAGAGGAAGAAACCGGGGCTAAAAAGGGCCTTTTCCCCCGCGCGCTGGTTATCTTCCTGATCCTTATTGTGGCCGGCGCACTCTATTATTTCCTCGTCCTAAGGAGGGCGGGCAAAGGCCCGGAGAAGGGGGAGCCACCTCCTGCGGCGCTGGCCAAAGACGCCGGTCTTCCGGCTCCTTCCGATATCATTCCCCAGCCGCCCGTTGCGCTCGACAATAGCGATGACCTGGTCCGCCAGCTGGCCAAGGAAATTTCCTCTCATCCTCGGATTGGCCTATGGCTCCAGGGCAAAGACTTGATCCGGCGGTTCGTGGCCGCAGTCGACAATATCGCCAACGGCCTCAGTCCGAGGGCCCACATCGATTTTTTCATCCCACCGGGGGATTTTGTAGCCCTCAAGAAGGGAAACGTCCTGATCGCCGATCCTGAAGGGTACGGCCGCTACGACACGGTGGCCGATGTCTTCGTCTCGCTGGATGTCAAACAATGTGTCTCCCTCTTCCGGGCCCTCAAGCCTCTGTGCCAGGAAGCCTACAGGGATCTCGGCTATCCGGACCAAGATTTTGAGCAAACGTTTCTTAAGGCCATTGTTGAGCTGTTGCAAACGCCTGTTGTCGAAGGGGATATTGTCTTGGAGAAGGCCGTTCTCAACTATGTGATGACCGACCCTGAGCTCGAAAGCCTGAGCGATGCCCAGAAGCATTTGCTGAGGATGGGACCGGAGAGCGTCGGCGCCATCCAGGCAAAGATGCGGGAAATCGCCGTTGCCCTGGGCTTTGAGGAGTTCAGGCTGCCGCGGGCTCGGGTCCATCGGTCCGGCCGCTAAGTGCTTGAATCGGGCTCCGCAGGTTCCCGCTTTTCGGAAGCTTTTTGCCAGCGAAAGGGTTCGGCGCGGTCGAAATCCGGGAAGAGATGGTCTTCGGGACCGAAGCCTTCTGGCTGGATGAACATTCGCTCAAAACCCAGCTTCTGAGCCTGAGACAAAACCTTCGCATATTCTTCCGCGGACAAGGACCTTTGGAGTTCTTGGGGAGCCCGAAAGCAGGGAGAATACTGACTCATCAGGCTGACGGCCAAGCCCCGACCCAGCTCTTCGGCCAGCCAGTTTAAGATATGCGTTGAATCCCGGGTATGACCGGGAAGGACCAAATGGCGGATGATAAGTCCGCGCTTGGCGATCCCTTCTTTGTTAATGATGAGAATGGGTTGCTGAAAAGCCATTTCTTTAACCGCTTCTGTTGCCTGAATAAAGTAATCCGCCGCAGCCGAGAACCTTCGGGAGAGGACGGGAGAAAAGTACTTGAGGTCGGGGAGATAGATGTCGATGATTCCTTCGAGATTCGCCAGGACCGAGGCCTTTTCATAGCCGTTCGAATTCCAGACGAGAGGGATTTCCAAGCCCTTCGAGAAGGCCATCCGTAAAGCCCGGAGAATGGACAAAACGAGGTGGGAGGGTGAAACCAGGTTAATATTGAGCGCCCCCTTCGCTTGAAGATCGAGCATCAGCTCAGCCAGTTCCCTTTCGTCGACCGGACGGCCCTGTCCGAGCCAGCTCAGTTGATAGTTTTGGCAAAAGCGACACTTGAGGTTACATCCAGCGAAGAAGATTGCGCCCGATCCCGACCGTCCCAACTCGGCCTTGCTGAAGCCGCTCGAGGGGCTCCGAGTGCCGCTCAGGATGGGCTCTTCGCCATAATGAAGCAGAGCGTGGGAGACGACGGCTCCGGCGCCGCTGGCACAGAATCCCCTTTCTCCGGCTCCCCGGTCAACTCCGCACTCGCGGGGGCAGAGGCGGCAATCCGATTGGTGCCTCTCGAGCCGGGTCAGGGCCGCATCGATCCGGTCCAATTTCCTCTGGATGTTCATCCCACCGGGCTTCCTAATGCTCATTTTACCAGATTCTTCATGTCTTGACAGCCGGACGAATGTGTACTAATTAGAGCCTTTCTCGGCCTGGACGGACAGACGGATCGGGCGTTTTCAAAGGAGTGTTCATGGAGCTTTTGGAGCGCATTGTGGATTTTCTCCTCCACCTCGACAAGCACCTGAGTTCTCTCATCCAGACCTGCGGACTCTGGACCTATTTGATCCTCTTCGGGGTCATTTTCCTGGAAACCGGTCTTGTCGTCACTCCTTTTCTTCCCGGGGATTCCCTGCTCTTTGCCGCCGGAACGTTCGCCGCGGCCGAGGCCTTTAATGTCGTCTGGTTATTTATTCTTCTCAGTGCTGCGGCCATACTCGGAGACACGGCCAACTATTGGATCGGCCATTTTTTCGGCCCGAAGGTCTTCCATAAGGAGAATTCCCGTTTTTTTCGGAAGGAATATCTCGACCGGACCCATCGGTTTTATGAGAAATACGGCGCTGAGACGATCATCATCGCCCGTTTCGTGCCGATTGTCCGCACGTTCGCTCCGTTTGTGGCCGGAATCGGACGGATGAGCTACTGGAGGTTCATCAGCTACAACGTCATCGGGGGAATCGGCTGGGTCGCCCTGTTCACCTTCGGCGGCTATTTCTTCGGAAATCTTCCTTTTGTCAAAAAACATCTCAGCTGGGTCATCATCGCCATAATTATCATTTCGGCGATCCCCGCCGCGGCCGAGTTTTTCCGCCATCGTCGGCCCCTCCGCCGTCAGGCCAAGCCTTGAAAGATCTTCTTCCAGGTCGGTCGGTTCAGGGCGACATAATCGGTGAGGTCGGTCTGCAGCGGCGTCACCGAGATAAACCCGTGAGCGACGGCATAGACATCGCTGGACCGATCTCCGATCGGAACGGGTTTTCCCGAACCGATCCAATAACATGTATGGCCCCGTGGGTCCCTTTTTTCGATAATCTCCGGGTTGTACCGCCTTTCCCCGAGTTTCGTCATTCGGTAACCCCTGACGGGGGGTGGGGGGATATTGAGGTTGAGGGTCAGACCGGGCGGCAGCCTGTTCTTGAAAATCTTTATCGCCAGCTTCCGGACAACTTCGGCTGAGAAGTCAAAATCAAATTCGTCGCGGCTGTCCGGGGCGGCCGATACCGCGATCGAGGGGATCCTCAGGTAAGTCCCCTGGATAGCAGCGGCCACGGTGCCAGAATAAGAAACATCCTGCCGGCCCAGGTTGGGGCCGCGGTTGATGCCCGAGATGATCAAGTCGGGCGGTTTCGGGAGGATCAATTTCAGCGCCAGATAGATACAGTCGACCGGGGTGCCGGTCGTCGAATAGACATTCTTTTGGACTCTCTCCACCCGGAGCGGACGCCTTAAAGTCAACGAAAGAGAGGTGCCGCTTTTTTCCCGATCGGGTGAGACAATTACTGTTTCGGCCTCCCGTCGGAGGGACCTGGCCAAAACGGCAATTCCCTCCGCAAAATAGCCGTCGTCATTGGTGAGTAGGACTAGGGGTTTCATGCGTGTGGCCGGTGTCAGGAGCGAATCATGATGAGCATCATCTTGAATTTCTTCTTTGCCCTCAGCGCATGGGGCTGGTTGGCGGGCATGATGATCAGCTGCCCTTCTTTGATGATATGGGCGCGGCCGGAAATCGTGACCTCAGCCTCTCCGCTGACGACATAGGCGAGGGCATCGAATGGGGCCGTGTGTTCACTCAGCCCCTGACCCTGATCAAATGCGAATATCGTGACCGTGCCGGCTTTCTGGGCAATGATCTCGCGGCTGACGATCGAGCCGGCCTGATAATCGACCAGTGCGGTCGGGACGAGCGGCCTTGCTCTGAGGTCGCCCGACGGCTTGTGTTTTTGAATGCGGCTCATCTTTCTTTTCTCCTTGAACTCCGAATCTCCCCTCCGCTTTTCCCGTTCACTCCTTAGGGTCGTCTGGCTAAAGCATTTCGGATCCAAGTCCACGAATGTCTGATCTCAGAGGAAGAAGGTGGTCGGGACGGGCGGATTCGAACCGCCGACCCCATGCACCCCAAGCATGTGCGCTACCAGGCTGCGCCACGTCCCGAATCGAGAAACGACATTATATCAAACCCGGTGGGTTTTTACAGCCGGGGAGGCTTTTTTTCCAGTGAAGCGGCCAGATTCTGAAGCTCGGCTCGGACTTCGACCAGCGCCTTTTTGAGGCGGTCCGGATGGAGTTTCTCCGCCGACCGGCCCTCGTATTCCTCCTGGATCTTGCGTTTGGCGCCGGCGAGCGTGAGGCCCTCTTTCACCAGGAGCTCTTTAAGTCGGAGGATGATGTCAAGGTCCCTCTGGCGGAAAATCTTCTGGCCACCACCTGCCTGTCCGGCATGAAGAAAAGGAAACTCCTTTTCCCATCTCTCGATGATTTTGGGCTCGAGTTCCGCGATTCGGCTGACCTCATCGAGCCGATAAAACAGTTTGCCCGTGTCCTTTTCGGTTTTCATTTGAAATCATTTTCCACAATAGCATGACTGGGCGGAACGGTCAAGGAGAAGCTCTGAATCTCAGGAGCCAGGGGAAATCCTGGTTTCGTGGTATAATGAACCCCCGGGATGCCTAAAGAGAAAAGCGCTGCTCTCACCCCGCTGGCTGAGCGGATGAGGCCGCTGTCGTTTGACCGGTTCTATGGCCAAGAACACCTCTTGGGCCAGGGCAAAATCCTCTCCCAGCTGATCGAATCTGGGCGCCTCGTTTCTCTGATTTTCTGGGGGCCCCCGGGGTCGGGCAAAACGACACTGGGGATGATGTTGGCCAAACACTTTGATTTGCCCTGCCTTTTCTTCAGCGCCGTTCTCTCGAGCATCAAAGAAGTGAAGGAAGTGATGGCCAAGGCCGAAAGCCATAAAAGGATGTACGGGAAGCCGACCATTATTTTCATCGATGAGATCCACCGCTTTAACAAGGCTCAGCAGGGGGCCTTCCTGCCCTATGTCGAGAGGGGAGATATTATCCTCTTTGGGTCGACAACCGAAAATCCTTCCTTTGAGGTGATCGCTCCGCTTCTTTCCCGGACAAAGGTCCTGTTGCTCCAGCCCCTCTCGGAGGAAGCCCTCTCCAGAATTCTGGATGAAGCGCTCGGCGACGAGGAGCGCGGACTGGGGAGGTCAAAGCTGGCTCTTGATGAAGCGGCCCGGCAGCTCATCGTTGACTATGCCAACGGCGATGCCCGTCGGGCCCTCAATTCCCTGGAGATCGCGGCCAGCCTGACCAGGGGTCCGCGGATCGGAAGAGAGGAAGTCCAGGAAGCCCTGCAGAAAAGGGTTCTCCTTTACGACAAGAGCGGTGAGGAACACTTCAACTTAATCTCAGCCCTGCATAAGAGCCTCCGGAACAGCGATGTGGACGCTTCTCTCTATTGGTTGGCCCGGATGGTGTATGCGGGGGAGGATCCCCTTTATATTGCGCGCCGCCTGGTCAGGTTCGCTTCCGAGGACATCGGCCTGGCCGACCCGCAGGCGCTGTCCATCGCCCTCCAGGCCAAAGAGGCCTACGATTTTCTGGGGTCGCCGGAGGGAGAGCTCGCCCTGGCCGAGGCCGTTATCTACTTGGCATCTGCTCCCAAGAGCAATCGCGCTTATGTGGCTTTCAGCAAAGCGATGAAGGATGTGGAGGCCAGTCCGCAGGAGCCAGTCCCTTTGCAGATCAGGAACCCGGTCACCGGGTTGATGAAGGACTTTGGCTACGGCCGGGATTATGCCTACGCCCATGATTTTGCTTTCTCGACGACGGATATGGAGACTTTCCCGGAAAAGCTAAAAGGGCGGCGCTACTACGCGCCGGGTGATATGGGATTGGAGAAGGAGATCAAGAAGAGGATCGACTGGTGGCTCAAGGTGAAGGAGCGGATAAAAACGGAATCCAACCGGGGAAAAAAGATCGCTCGCTGAGGAGTTTATCCCTCGCCCTCCTTCTCTTTCATCAAGTAATAGATTTCCCAGCTGATATCGTCGGCAAGACACCCCAGACATGAAGTTTTGGTAGTGGCCAGCTCGCCGTCCGCGATCTTCTCTTTGAGGATTTTTTTGACTCGTTTCCGAATCTTATAAAGGACTACGTAATTCACCATCGGCTTGTCTTTTGACCATCATACCAAGCGAATTTCCCGAAGTAAAGATTGAGAAATAGGAATCCTCGCGGCCAAAGACAGTCATTTTGCTGTTCTAGGGCGCTGGCCCAATGGGCCTTTTCCAGGCGGCGAAGCTTCAGTCGCGAAGCTTGAATTTTTTCTCGAGTCTGTCTAGCTTGTCGACCACTCCGCCATATTCCAGCTCGCTGAACGGCAGCATGGCCGCCCCTGAAAAGCCCTGTTGGCGGATAGCGATCGCTTTCCGGGCGACCTCTGACCGGACGGTGTCCCAGAACGGATGGTCGAAGACGTCGGCGGGCTCGGTCAACTTCCCCTCCTTGACGCTGAAAGCTGCGCCGGTGACGACCGGAGGGCCGTCGAAGTAGGAGATTGTGGTGTTGAGTTTGCAGGGCATCAGCGGGCCGATGTGGCTTCCCCTCATGAAACCCGCGACAAAGTGTCCAATCTGAAATGGCGCCAGGACCTCTCCCGTCGCTGGAAATTCTCCCTGGACCCGGACGAGCGCGACAGGATCATCCTTTCCCGTGTATTTTCCGGCGATGTTGTGAAGCCGCGTCGTCGATATAGACACCGCTTGATTTCCCGTGTTGCGGGAGAAAATGCTTTCAATGACGTATTTCTCGTTATCCCGGAGCAGAGTGGCGATGTCGTAAGCCTCCTCGGGTGCATTCAGGTCGATGACCTTATCTTTTTCCGTGTGACTCACGTCGATGATGCGAAAAGTAAAACCCTCGCCCATCTTGGGACTGAGGAGAAGTCCGGCGCAGTACATCGGGTCGGCAAAGGCAAGGTAAAAGGGCAAATTATACGCGCCGGGGTCGGTTTTGTCCGCGGCGCGCATCGCGCCGGCTATAATCTTACCGAGAGGCCTATCGTCTTGCCATTTAAGAATCTTACCGAAGGTAGACAGGGAAAGGGGACCCTGAGTACCCTAGCCTCTTTTATGAAGGAGGCT
>Ga0172364_10003892_pt1 | contig 11933 bp, 11 predicted proteins | sample LakKivSesite10cm_FD_114545 | JGI IMG/M metagenome (GOLD analysis project Ga0172364, IMG submission 114545) | Sediment microbial communities from Lake Kivu, Rwanda - Sediment site 10cm | ecosystem: Environmental > Aquatic > Freshwater > Lake > Sediment | place: Rwanda: Western Province, Lake... | reverse complement strand
AATTATCGATAAATTTTATTTAGATAGACAAAAAGATAAAGAACGACATCATTTTTATATTACTGATGCTGGGAAATGTCCGCGGCAGATTTTTTTTAAATTTAAAAATGCTCCCAGAAAAGAAATGGAAGCGCGTATTTTAAGGGTATTTGACCACGGAGATCGTATTCATGAACTTATTATGGGGGCCCTCTTAAGCAGCCGAGATATTCATGTAGTAGCTTCTGAGATAGACATTCCTTCTCAAGAATTAATTTCTGGCAGAGCTGACGCAGTAATTAGCGATGGTAAAAATTTGTATGTTCTTGATATCAAAAGTATAAATAGCCTGGGTTTTAAAAATTTAGCTCAACCCAAAGAAGAAGATGTTAATCAAATTCAACTCTATTTACATTTTCTCAAAATCAAAAACGGTTTATTACTATATGTAAATAAAGACAATCAGGAATTAAAAGAATTTTTAGTTAGCTATAATCAAACTCAAGCCCAATCTCTTTTTAATAACTTAGCTAATCTTAAGGAACAAATTGATTCCAATATTGTCCCATCGAGAATTCCTGATTACCCCCAGAATTGGCAATGTAAATATTGTCAGTTTGGAGCAATTTGCCAGTTAGCTGATGGCGGGGAAATAAAATGGGAAGATTTCAAGAAAAAAATCGCAAATCACTAATCAATCGCTAATTTATTCGCGAATATTCGCGAATTAGATTCGCGATTGATTAGAGAAATATGTTATAGCTCTTAATTGAGTTATTTTTTATTGTTGATAACATAATTAGAGGATTTCTATGTTTGCTAAAAACTTTAAGAAGCTCCCCAGGAAATTTTACACTTGGTATTGATTATGCTGGAAAATGGAAAGAAAAACCTTGGAGATTTTACATCAAAGGAAACTTTTTTGTTTCTAAGCAATAAATTTATTATAATAAAGATATGCTGTTAGATTTTTATCAAACAAAGAGAATCCTCTCAAAATACAAGATTCCATTTTGCCGGGGTAGAATTTTTAAATCAAAAGCTAAAGCTCTAAATTTTGCTAAAAAGACAGGTTTCCCGGTAGTTTTAAAGATAGCTTCTGTCGATATCTTACATAAAACTGATATAGGGGGAGTGAAATTAGGGATTAAAAATGAGAAAGATTTAAAAAAATCTTGGAATGAAATTTTAAAGCAGGCCCAAAAAGTCCCGACGAAGTCGGGGATCCTCGATGGCAAAGCCATCGGGATAAAAAATGAGGGGGTTTTAGTCCAAAAAGAAATAAAGGGAACCGAGATAATTTTAGGAATGAAAAGAGACGAAATTTTTGGTCCAATAATGATGTTTGGAGGAGGAGGAATTTTTATTGAGTTATTAAAAGATGTTTCTTTTGAAATTTGTCCTCTCAAGAAGCAGGAGGTAAAAGAGATGCTTAAGAGAACAAAAGTTTATAAAGTTTTAAAAGGATTTCGCGGATTCCCTCGGGTAAACGTAGAAAAAATAATCAAAATTATTCTAAATCTTTCAAAATTATCTTTAAAAGAAAAACAGATTAAAGAAATTGATTTAAATCCAATAATTTGTAATGAAAAAGAAGTTTTAGTTGTTGATGCCAAAATAATAATATAATAGACTGTTAAATAATCGCTCGGCAACGAAGTCTCAAAGTACCGACCCTCAAAATCCCAGCGAGATTTTGGGGTCTGCTTTCTCGGCTTGCCGCCCGCCTAAGGCGGGACCATGCCGGCAAGCCTCCGAAGGCTACTTTGAAGACTTGTTGCCTCGCTCTTGTTTATCTTTAATTCGTAAATTCGTAATAATTCGCTGTGGGTGAACAGTGGGTATCGTAGTAATATGAGAAATCTTAATAAAATCTTTAATCCAAAATCAATTGCTGTTATTGGAGCTACGCCGAGAAAAAATTCAGTTGGTCAGGGTTTATTTAAAAATATTTTAGAATATCAAACTTTTAGAAAAGAAGTTGAGATTTATCCCGTAAATCCAAACAGAAAAAAAGTTTTAGGAAAAAAATCATTTCCTTCAATCTTAAATATAAAAGAAGCTGTTGATTTAGCTATCATTGCTGTTCCAGCTGTAATTGTTCCTAAAATTATTAAAGAATGCTGTCAAAAAAAAGTAGAGGGAATAATTGTAATATCAGCCGGCTTTGCTGAAACAGGAAAGGAAGGGAAAATTTTACAAGATGAAATTTTAAATCGGGTCCGGAAAGCTAAAATTCCAATGATTGGCCCAAATGTTTTAGGAATAATAAGACCTTCTATAGAATTAAATACTTCCTTTACTCCGGCTATTCCTCAAAAAGGGGAAATTGCGATTGTTTCTCAATCAGGAGCTTTAATTGATTCAATAATTGACCGAAACCCTTTAGAGAACTATGGCTTTTCAACAATAATATCTTCTGGAAACGAAGCTGATTTAGAAACTTCAGATTTTTTGGAATGGCTGAAATTAGATAGTCAAACTAAAGTTATTGCTCTTTATATTGAGGAAATAAAAGATGGCAGAAAATTTTTAAAAATAGCAAAAGAAGTTTCTAAAATAAAACCAATTGTGGCTATAAAAGCTGGAAAGTTAAAAACGGGAGCAAAAGCCATCTCAAGTCACACCGGAGCTTTAGCAGGTAGCTACGAAATTTATAAAGCAGTTTTTCGAAAAGCAGGAATCTTGGAAGTCGAAACTATTGAAGAATTATTAAATATAGCAAAAGCATTAGCTTGGCAGCCAAGATGTAAAAATGGCATTGGAATTGTTACTAATGGTGGAGGATGTGGAATTGTAATGGCTGACCATTGTGAGGATTTGGGAATAAAATTGAAAGAATTAAAAAAAGAGACAATTAAAAAAATCGAAAAATCAGGATTTATGAACCCTGCCTGGTCAAAAAGAAATCCAGTAGATATTCTTGGCGATGCTTCGCCACAAAGGTTCAAAATAGCTGTTGAAGCGCTTTTGGAACAAAAAGATATTTATGGTTTATTAATTATTGAGACCTTGCAAATTATGACAAAACCCGTTGAGAATGGTAAAATAATTATTAGAGCAGCCAAAAAATATCCACAAAAGCCAATAATTTGTTGTTTTTTAGGGGGGAAACTTACGGCTCCGGGAATAAAATTGTTAGAGATTAATAGAATTCCGAATTTTTCTGAATTAAGAGAGGGGGCTTTAGCAATGAAAGCTTTAATAAATCTCTAATCAATCACGAATCTAATTCGCGAATATTCGCGAATAAATTAGAGGTTGATTAGCGAATTCATGGACGAATCTCAAAAATATATCATCTGGTTTAAAGATATCAAGTATAAGGATATTCCTTTAGTGGGAGGGAAAAATGCCTCTTTAGGGGAAATGTGCCGCGTCCTTTCTAAAAAAGGAATTAATATTCCTGATGGTTTTGCCTTGACTTCTAAAGCATATTGGTATTATTTAAGGTTTAACAGAATTGATAAACAATTAAAAGAAATTTTTAATAAATTTAATCGAAAAAGTTTAAAATCTTTAAAAAAAACAGGTGAAACAGCTCGCAATCTTATCTTAAAATCAGAATTTCCTGAAGATTTAGAGAAAGAAATTGTTGGAGCTTATAAAAAATTATCTCGAAAATATAAAGAAAATGAGACTGACGTAGCAGTAAGATCTTCTGGGACTTGTGAAGACCTTCCTGAAGCATCTTTTGCTGGTCAGTTCGAAACTTTTTTAAATGTTTCTAATGAGGAACAATTGTTAAAAGCTATAAAGAAATGTTTTGCTTCTTTATTTAATAATCGAGCTATAGCTTACAAAGAAGAAAAAGGATTTTCTCAAATAAAAATTGCTCTTTCTGTTGGAGTTCAAAAAATGGTCAGGTCTGATTTAGCTTCTTCAGGTGTGATATTCACCTTAGATACTGAAACTGGTTTTCCCAATGTAATTTTAATCAATTCTATCTGGGGAATAGGGGAGATGATTGTTAAAGGAAGAATTACACCAGATGAATTTTATGTTTTTAAACCTACTTTAAAACAGGGTTTTAAAACGATTATTCGCAAAAATCTTGGAAGAAAAACAGTAAAATATATTTATGATAAAAAAGGAGGAATAAAAGAGATAAAAGTACCAAGAAAAAAACAACTTGAATTTTCTTTAAATGATGATGAAATTTTAAGATTGAGTAAATGGGCCTTAATAATTGAAGACCATTATTCAAAACTTTTTAAAAAATGGACCCCAGCCACCCGCCGCCTGACAAAGAAGTGGATGCCTCAAGATATTGAATGGGCAAAAGACGGAAAAAGTGGTCAATTATTCATTGTTCAGTCAAGGCCGGAAACGGTTCATACACCAAAAACTACAAGAGTCTATCAAGAATATGAAATTCAAACTAAGAGAAAACCAGTTTTAACAGGGATTGCTATCGGAGATAAAATTGGAGCAGGCCGGGTTCGAGTAATTCCCGATGTTTCAAAAATTAGTCAGTTTAAAACAGGCGAAGTTTTAGTAACTAAAATGACGGATCCCGATTGGGTGCCGATAATGAGATTTGCTTCCGGAATTATTACTGACGAAGGATCGAAAACTTGCCATGCAGCAATTATTTCTAGAGAATTAGGAATTCCTTGTATTGTTGGAACCCGAAATGCAACAAAGGTTTTAAAAAATAACAAAATTGTGACTGTTGATTGTACTCAAGGATTAAAGGGTAGAGTTTTTGCTGGTAAAATTCCTTTTAAAGTCAAAAAATACGATCTAAAGAAGACGCCAAAGTTAAAAACCAAAATAATGGTTAATATCGGTACTCCAGAAATAGCTTTTAGAGCCTCATTTTTGCCAAACGATGGAGTGGGATTGGCACGGATTGAGTTTATTTTAGCTGAGAAAATTAGAGTTCATCCTTTAGCTCTCTATCATTATAAAAAAATAAAAAATAAAAAATTAAAGAAATTAATTGCTGAAATTACAGTTGAACACAAAGATAAAAAAGAATTTTTTATAAAAGAGTTAGCTGAAGGAATTGCTCAAATTGCTAGTGCCTTTTTTCCGAAAGAAGTAATTGTCAGATTTTCTGATTTTAAAACGAATGAATATAAAAATTTAGTTGGAGGAGGGCTTTTTGAAAAAGAAGAAACAAATCCAATGCTTGGTTTTCGAGGAGCCTGTCGATATTTGGACAAAGATTTTCAGCCGGCTTTTGGAATGGAATGCCAGGCAATAAAAAGAGCAAGAAATGTTTTTGGTCTTAAAAACATAGCAGTAATGATTCCTTTTTGCCGAACAGTAGAGGAAGGGAAAAAAGTTCTCGATTTGATGAAAAGATTCGGTTTAGAAAGAAGTAAAGATAATCTAAGGGTCTATGTAATGTGTGAAATTCCCTCAAATATTATTTTAGTAGATCAATTCAGTAAAATTTTCGATAATTATTCGATAGGCAGTAACGATTTGACTCAACTACTGTTGGGTGTCGATAGAGATAATGCAAAAATAGCCCAAATTTTTGATGAGAGTAACGAAGCAGTAAAAAGAGCAATAGAGGAATTTATCAAAAAGGCTCATCAATATAGAAAGAAAGTAAGTATCTGTGGTGAAGCCCCGGCTTCAGTTCCAGGATTTGTAGAATTTTTAATTCGGTGCGGTATAGACTCTATTTCAGTAAATCCTGATTCTGTTATAAAAACAATTTTCAATCTTGTTAAGATAAAAAAGTGAGTTATCCACATTTACATTTGACAGAGTATTTTATGGTTGTAAAATAGTTTATAAAGATAAAAGATAAAGGTCGATAGACTCTTTAAAAAATTAAATTATAATGGCTAAAATTACTTTAAGTATCATCAAAGCCGATATTGGAAGTATTGGCGGACATATTAAACCTAGCCAAAAACTTTTGCAAGCAGTTGAGAATTACATTAAAGAAAAAGGGAAAAATTTGATTATCGATTCCTATATTGGTCATACCGGAGATGATATTGCTATTTTAACTACTCACGAAAAAGGAGTTTTGAATGAAAAAATTCACAAGTTTTGTTGGGATGCTTTTGTGGCAGGGACTGATATAGCTAAAAAACAAGGGCTTTATGGAGCAGGTCAAGATTTGTTGAAAACTGCTTTTTCCGGCAACGTTAAAGGAATGGGGCCTCAGGTAGCGGAAATAGAAATTGAAGAGCGAGAAGCAGAACCTTTTTTGATGTTTATGGCTGATAAAACTGATCCTGGTGCCTTTAATCTTCCTTTGTATTTAGCGTTTAGCGACCCAATGCATAATGCTGGTTTAATTCTGTCTCCTCGGGTTAAAGAAGGTTTCAAATTTGTGATTATGGATGTATCTTATACCAAAGCCGATAAGATTATTGAATTAGAGGCACCAGAAAAAACTTATAATATTGCTGCTCTCTTAAGAGACCCAGAAAAGTTTGTTGTTGAATCAATTTGGTCAAGGGCCACTGAAGAACAAGTAGTGGTAGTTAGTACCACCAGACTTCATAATATTGCCGGTAAATATGTTGGTAAAGACGACCCAGTAATGTTGGTGAGGACCCAAAAAGATTTTCCAGCTACCGGAGAAATCCTTTCTCCTTATACTATTACTCCTTTGGTGGCAGGTTTCATGAGAGGATCTCATAATAGTCCTTTAATGCCAGTCAAGAAAAACACCTCAATTTCTTTTTTTGATGGACCAGCTATTGTCAGTTGCTTAGCCTTTTGTGTTAAAGATGGCAAGCTGACGGAACCTGCTGATACCTTCGACCATCCCTATTGGGATTATGTTCGAGAACAGGCAGCCCAAAAGACTGAAGAGTTAAGGAGACAGGGATTTTTCGGGGCGGCCATGTTACCATATTCTGAACTTGAATATGGTGGAATAGTGGAAACTCTTAAAGAATTAGAAAAGAAATTTATTATCCGGAAAAAGTAAAGTGTTTTGTCTAAATTTTCGAGCTGAAGGCGATGAAAATTTAGCAACAAAACCTTTACCCCCTCTTTTCGATCGAAAAGAGGGGGTGTAAGACCTACTAAATTCGCTACGCTCATTAAGTAGCTCTAACATGTTATCTTTATCAGCTAAAATTCGCAAAGAGTTAGGTAGAAAGGTAAAAACCCTTAGAAGGAAGGGTGTTTTACCTGCGGTTTTATATGGACCAAAAACAAAAAGCTTACCTCTGGAAATTGATTTAAAAGAGTTCGAAAGAATATATAAAGAGGCTGGAGAAAGCTCTTTAATTTCTCTCAAAGTGAATGATAAGACAATCTTAGTTTTAATTTACGAAATTCAACGAGACCACCTGACTAATAAATTTTCACATGTTGATTTTTATCAAGCATCATTAAAAGAGAAAGTTGAAGCTACGGTTCCGTTGGTTTTTAAAGGAATAGCCCCGGTAGTAAAAGAATTAGGGGGGACTTTAGTTAAAAATATTACTGAAGTTGAAGTGAAAGCTTTACCTCAAAATCTTCCTCATGAGATTGAAGTTCAAGTTAATATTTTAAAAACTTTTGATGATAATATTTTAATTAAGGACTTGAAAGTATCTAAGGAAGTAGAAATTTTAAAAAATCCTGAAGAAATTGTAGTTTCAGCTGTCCCTCCTGAAGCAGTAGAAAAAGAATTAGAAAAACCAATTGAAGAGAAAGTAGAGGAAGTAGAGAAAGTAGAAAAAGTAGAAAAAGTAGAGAAAGAAGGAAGGGCAGAGAAGGCGAAGGGGGCAGAGGAGGGAGAGGAGAAAGAAAAAGAACCCAAAACTAAATAAATTCCCAATTTTCAATTTTAAACTATGTTTTCTCAATTTTCAAAAATTGCGTGGTTGTTAATTTTGATAGCGTTTTTTGTCTTGCTGAACTTTTTTGGTTTTGCGAAAGCTCTTTCTAATCCCTCTGTTGCAGAAACCCTCGATCTTAAAATTTGCGAATCAGAGGCTGAAATTGAAAAAGTTTGTGCTGAAATTTCTTTAATAGAGTGCCGTCAATTTTTAGAAAAATGTGAACAATATTTTGAAGAAAAAGCAACTCAAATTGAAAAAGAAATAGCCAAAACTAAGGAAGAGAAAAAAACTCTTTCAAACAAAATTAATACTTTAAAGAAAGAAATAGAATCATTAAATTATAAAATTTATCAAAATAATTTAGCAATTAAAGATTTAACATTACAAATTGACGATACTCAAAATTCTATTGATAAGACATCTTTAAAAGTTGGAGATTCTGAAAATCAATTAAAAAAAATTTTAAGAGAAATTTATGAAAAAGAAGAAAGTTCAGTTTTAGAAATGTTTTTAAAAGAAGAAAAATTTTCTGATTTTTTTGGTGAAATATTTTATTTGGAGACCTTATCTCTAAAAATGCAAACACTCTTGGGAAATATTAAAGAATTAAAAACTTATTTAGACGGACAAAAGGAAATTATGGACGAAGAAAAAGAAAGTTTGGAGAATTTAGTAATTATTCAAAATATTCAAAAGAAAGAAAGTGAAGAAACAAAAAAAGAAAAAGAATATTTTTTAAAAATGACTGAGGCAGAGTATCAAAAATATCTTAAAGAAAAAGAAACAACCCAAAAGAAAGTTGCTGAAATTAGAGGCCGAATTTTTGAATTAATCGGAGTACCCGAAGCGCCAACCTTTGGCGAAGCTTACGAAATTGCAAAATATGTAGAAAAGATAACTGGGGTTAAACCCGCCCTTTTACTTGCAGTTTTGACTCAAGAATCAAATATTGGGAAAAATGTCGGCCAATGTTTTTTAAAAAACCCCTCAACAGGAGGAGGAATAAGAGTTTTAACCGGAAAAGAAGTGGCACGGGTAATGAATCCTTCAAGAGATATTCCTTATTTTTTGGAGATTACCAAAGAATTAAGTCGGGACCCTTTTAATACTCCAGTTTCTTGTCCAATGAGTGTTGGTTGGGGTGGAGCCATGGGACCAGCCCAGTTTATTCCCGATACTTGGGCCAATCCTAATTATGGCTATGGTCAAAAAGTCAAAGAAGTTACTGGAAAAACTGCTGACCCTTGGCGAATTAGTGATGCTTTTTTGGCTGCCGGTTTATATTTAAGGGATCTGGGTGCGGCTCAAAACGAATTTAAAGCAGTGATGAGATATTTTTCTGGCTCAAGTTGGGCGAAATGGGAAGAATTTTATGGGAAATCGGTGTTATCAATTAAAGCTCAGTATGAAAAAGATATTAAAGAGATTGAAGGGAGTCAATAATTGGTTCTAAATTACCATTGATAATTCCTTCAATATTATGCCAGCTTTTTTGAATTCGGTGGTCAGTCACTCTGTCTTGAGGAAAATTATAAGTTCTAATCTTTTCACATCTTTTTGCCCAGCCAACCTGGGCTTTTCTCTCACTTCCAATTTTTGATTGTTCTTCTTCCATTTTCTTTTCTAAAAGGCGAGCTGCCAAGATTGATAGAGCATTTTCTTTATTTTGGAGTTGGTTTCTTTCAGTTTGAGAAGTAACAACAAGGCCAGTTGGTAAATGAGTAATTCTTACTGCTGTCTCTCTCTTGTTAACATATTGACCCCCTGGCCCCGAAGAGCGATAAAAGTCAATTTTTAATTCATCCGGTCTTATTTTAATTTCTGTTGACTTAGGTTTTGGCAGTACAGCTACTGTGACTGTAGAGGTATGAATTCTTCCCGACTTTTCAGTTTTTGGGATTCTTTGAACTCGATGGACCCCACCTTCATATTTTAATAAATCAAAAACGTTTTCATTTTGGAATTCAAAAATAATTTGTTTAAAACCTCCAAGAGAAGTTGGTCTTGAGTCCAAAATTTTTTGTTTCCACCCTTGAAAAGTGGCGTATTTTGAATACATTTTAAAAAGATCAGCAGCAAAAATTGCTGCTTCTTCTCCTCCAGTACCAGCTCGAATTTCTATAATTATTGAGTCCATAAAACTTAAAAGTTGAATTATTTCTTTGATTTTTTAGCTAACCTCTTTTTGAATTTTTCCACTCGACCAGCAGTATCGATTATTTTTTCTTTTCCTGTGTAAAAAGGATGACACTTAAAACATACTTCAGTTTCAATATATTCTTTTGTTGATGAGACTTTAAAAGTATTTCCGCAGGCGCATTTTACAGTTACTTCTGGATAATATTTTGGATGAATATCTTTTTTCATAGAATTTGTATGATATTTGTATTATAATATAGAGCTATTGAAAAATCAAGAAGTATAATATATAATAAGATACATTAAAATAAAATCTTTGCCCCCTCTTTTCGATCGAAAAGAGGGGGTGTAAGACCTACTAAATTCGCTACGCTCATTAAGTAGCTCTAACATATGGAAAAAAATGAATTTAAAATTGATATTGAGGAAATGATGCGTTTGGGAGTTCACTTTGGACATAAAACTTCCCGGTGTCATCCAAAAATGAGACCATATATTTTAGGAATAAGAAATGATATTCACATTATAGACCTTGAAAAAACTAAAGAGAAATTAGAAGAAGCTTTAAGATTTATTCAAAAAATTATTTCGGAACAAAAAACTATAGTTTTTATAGGGACAAAAACCATCTTGAAAAACTTAGTGAACGAAATAGCTCTCGAATGTAATCTGCCATATATTTCTGAAAGATGGTTAGGGGGCACTTTTACTAATTTTGAAACAATCTCCAAAAGAATTAAATATTTAAAGGATTTAGAGAAGAAAGAAAAAGAGGGTTTTTTTGAAAAATACACAAAAAAAGAAAAACAACAATTTAAAAAAGAGTTAGAAAGATTGAGAAAAAAATTTGAAGGAATAAAAAATCTTGAAAAATTACCAGATGCTATTTTTGTTTGCGATATGGAAAAGGAGACTACTGCCATTAAAGAAGCAAAAAAAAGGGGAATAAAAATTATTGGTATAGCTGATACTAATGTTGATTTAACATTAGCCGATTTCCCAATTCCAGCCAGCGATGATGGAATTTCTTCGGTGAAATATATTTTAGAAAAGGTAAAAGAAGTAATACTAAAAACGAAAAAATAAATGGTTTCTATTAATCAAATTAAACAACTTCGTCAGGAGACAGGTGTATCAATAATCGAATGTAAAAAAGCCTTAGTGGAAGCAAAAGGTAATCTTAAAAAAGCGAAAGAAGTTTTAAGAAAACTCGGAAGAGAATTTGCTGAAAAAAAAGCAGATAGAGAAGGTAAAACAGGAATAATTGAAAGTTATATTCATCAAAATAAAAAAATTGGGGTACTATTAGATATTAGGTGCGAGTCAGATTTTGTAGCTAAGTCAGCGGATTTTCAAAATTTAGCTCATGAAATTTGTTTACAAATTGCAGCTATGAAACCCTTATTTTTAAAAACTGAGGATATTTCAGAAGAATTCTTAATTGGGGAAAAGAAAATTTATCAAGAACAATTTAGAGATTCAGGGAAACCTCAAAAAATAGTTAATGAAATTATTGAGGGAAAATTAAAGAAATATAAAGAAGAAATCTCTTTATTATCTCAACCCTGGATAAAAGATGAGACAAAAACAATAGAAGATTTAATTACAGAATTTATTGGGAAGTTGGGGGAGAATATTGAAGTGAAAAAATTTGTTCGTTATGAAATTTAAAAGGTAAAGATACTAAAGATATTGCCCAGAAATTAGAAGATGCTGTTTCAAAACACATTTCGGTTTTTAAAGAGAATCTTCAAGAGGTTCCAGAATCTGGCAAAAAAGGAATTGAAAAATCTTTAGAAGTATTAAGTAAGGTGCTTAAAAATTTGCGCCGGAGTAGCTCAATGGTAGAGCAACGCTTTTGTCCCAGTAGTATGTTAGTCGCCTGTGGCGACTTACAACTACGGGATCCCGTAAATTCTAGCCGCCTTAGCTCAGTGGAAGAGCAACTGTTTTGTAAACAGTAGGTCCTCGGTTCGAATCCGAGAGGCGGCTCAAGATAACGGCGGCTGAATTTTCTGGGATAAACCGTAGGTGGTGGGTTCAAATCCCTCCTCCGGCTTT
>Ga0172364_10003885_pt1 | contig 11947 bp, 13 predicted proteins | sample LakKivSesite10cm_FD_114545 | JGI IMG/M metagenome (GOLD analysis project Ga0172364, IMG submission 114545) | Sediment microbial communities from Lake Kivu, Rwanda - Sediment site 10cm | ecosystem: Environmental > Aquatic > Freshwater > Lake > Sediment | place: Rwanda: Western Province, Lake... | reverse complement strand
TGCCTGCCGCTGGCGCGCTCGGTCCCGTCACCACCGCCGCGAACCCCGACCTTACCGGCCTCACCGCTGCGTAGCTCGCCGCGCTCAATCGCGGCGGGCTCGGCGGGGCGGACGGTGACGCAACAGCTAGCTTTGATCCGCGCGGTGCTCGGGCTCTCCGTGTAGAATCGGAGCCACGATGCCGACGACCGCCGATACCGTCCAACAGTGGAGCGCGGAGACGATGCGCGCGCTCATGGAGAGCGCGGTCGCGTCCGGGCTCGTCGCATCCTCCGCCGCAGACACGCGCGACGTGACGCTGCTCTACGGCAACCCTCTGTTCCTCGCGCCGAATAGCTACCTCCGGGGGGCAGGTAACGTCGCCATGAACGCGCTCGTGGGGTACCCGGTGCCGGAGGGTGCGAAGCTGACGCGACTCCGGGTGTACTTCGCCGCGAACGCGAATCTACCCGGCAACACGCTACGCCTGATCGTCGAGGTGAACGGTGTGGGGGTCTACACGCTGGAGTGGACCGGGGCGACCGGGCGACCGCCCGCGGCGTTCGACGTGCCGCTCGACGTGGTGGTGGCAGCTTCGGCGGGCGGGCTCGGGCGCGTCGCTGTCCGCTCGGGCACCTACACGACCGCGGGGGACCGCCCCGTTGCGCCTCTCGTCCAGATCACCGCGGAGCTTGCGCCATGAGCCTCGTCGTCAAGAACAACACCGTCGCCACGCAGTACGTCCAGGGGTTGATCTTCCAGGCGGACGAGGAGCGCGATCTGTTCGCGGACCTCACGCCCTCGGAGCTGCTCGACGCGCGGGTCGATCCGCTCGGTAAGGGGCTGGCCGACGCGATCGAGGACGGGGACTTCTCGATCATTTCCTCGGCGCCTGTGGTGTGCACGCTCGACTACCTCGACGCGAAGGCGCCGGCCGGCCCGATCCTGGAGGAGATCACGGCCGATGGGCCGCTCGTCGCGGGCCGGGGCTACGTGGTGCCCGCCTCGGTGGTCGGGACGCTGACGCTCGACCTCCCCGACCCCGAGACGGTGACGCCGGACACCGGCCCGATCGTGGTCGTGAACCTGACGCTCGTGGCGGTGACGATCGACGCCGGGCTCGTGGACATCCTCCCCGGCACGCTGACGACCTTGAGCCTCGCGGCCGGGCAGAAGGCGACCCTCTACTCGGCGCAGATCGGCGCCGACCTCGTGTACGTAAGCGCATGACCTTCCGGCAGCCCTCGACCCTCGACGTGGTGCGCACCCTCCGCGGGTACGCCTCCGACCTGACTGCGCAATCGAGGCTCCTCCCTGACCTCGGGGTGGCGCTCCACCTCGCCCGGCTCGCCGAGACGATGACGGAGGAGGCGCAGGCGATGGGGGGGCAGGACGACCAGACGGCAGGCTATCGCGAGGAGCGGACGGCGCGCGAGATGGGCGAAGCGGAGACGGCGGCGGGGTACATCCCGGCGATCATCGACCTCCGCGGGATCACCGACCGCCGAAAGATCAAGTGGTACAACCCCCACACGACGCTCGGCGACCGGCGCGGGAGCACGCGCCGCACGCGCAAGCGGGGCGTGTGCGTCCACCACACGGCGGTCGCGGGCGGGTTTGGGGTGCGGCGCTCGGGCGTCGCGTACTACCGCGAGCGGGAGATCGATCTGTCCCTCTGGCGCAACGCACCGGCCTCGCTGACGCACGAGGAGTGGGTCCGGGCGATGGCGCTCGCTCTCCGCTACCGGGGCGCCCTGGAGGTCGAGAGCGGCGGCGGGGAGAGCTACCACGCGATCACCGGGCCGAACGGGGTGCTCTACCTGAACCTCCCGCTGGAGTGGGTTTCGTGGCACGGGGACGGGGCGAACACGGACTTCGCGGGCTACGGGTGGGACGGCGACTCGCGGGTCGATGCGATCCCCGCGTACCTGTTCGATCACCTCGGGGAGCTGATCGAGACGGGGCGGAGCGAGGGTCACGAGATGAGCGAGATTACTTGCCATTGTGTCTACACGAACAAACCGAGCGATCCGGGCGGGCGGGTGATCGAGGAGGTGATCCTGCCGGTCGCGAAGGCGACGGGATGCAAGGTCGATCTAGACTTCAAGGCGCACCCGCGGGCGCTCTCGCTCCGCGAGGCGATCGAGCGGGGTTAGTGGCGCTCCTCGGGCCTCTCGCGGCGATCGGGGCGTGGCTAGAGGCGTCGGGGGTGCCCTCGCCGCTCCCACCCTGGCGCCTGCTTGCGGTGTGGAGCCTTGCGGCGATGGGGGCGGCGCCCGCGGTGTGGGTCGCGGTGATCGCTCGTCGAGGGGTGCGGCTGACGTGGTAGGCTCGCTGGGCGATGGCCCTCTCCGACTTCGACCTCAAGACCTCGGCGGTCCAACAGATCGCCTCCGCTTCCGCGGCCGATCTGGCGGCTGCGCTCCCGCAGTACGCGACCGCCGACCGCCCTGACGCGGGCGCGGTCCCGGCGGGGTACTCGATCTGGAACACGGACCTGTCCGCGCCGCAGTTTTCGACGGGCAGCGCGTGGGTCACGGCGTACATCCAGGCGGAGGCGAGCCTCGGCGCGCTCCCGCTGCCGGTGTACGCGACGGTCGATCTCCCTGCCGCTGCGGCGGTGGGTGAGGGCGCGCTCGTGTGGGACTCGACGGAGGGGGCGATCCTCGTCTCGGACGGTTCGGCGTACCTGACGGTCACGGCGACCTGATCCGATGTCGTCTCTCGGGCTGAACCCCCTGGGCACTTCCCCGCTCGGGGGTCCAGGGCTCATCGCGTGCCGGGGGGTGGTGATCCTTGGCAACGGGTCGATCTCCGTGGTGTTCGACGTGCCGCCCGACACGTTCGACCCCGGAGGGGCGCGCTCGGCGATCAACCCCGCCAACTACACGCTTGCTGGGCTCGACCCGTCGATCGTGGCGAGCAACGGGGACGTGATCGTACCTCTCGGCGCGGTGGTGCCGACGTACCAGCCCGTGATCGCGACGGCGACGCCGGACGCGCTCGACGAGACGCAGATCGTGGTGACGACGGACGCGCCGCTACAGGCGGGGGTGCGGTATCAGGTGACGTTATCGCCTTCAATCCGCGGGGCTGCGGGGGAGGTGTACTTCGGGCCGACGGTGTTCGTCGCGCCTACGCCTGCGCCTCGGTACCCGCGCGACCTGATCCCGCAGGTGGCGCAGATCGAGGAGCAGTACCGGGATTTCGCGTACTCGATCTTTCCCGACCCGACCGACCCGTCGCGGCCGACGCTCGTGTACGAGTTCGACGCGAACGGCGACATCGCGCTCCAGGCGCAGCGCGACTCGTTGCGCAAGCGCATCATCCGGCGGATCTTGACCGACCCGTCGGGGTTCGTGTTCCTGCCGGGCTACGGGGTGGGCGTGGCGCTCAAGCGGCTGATCCGGGCGGGCGAGCTACAGGGGCTTGCGTCGCGAATCGCTGAGCAGGTGCGACGCGAGCCCGACGTGACGCAGGCGGCGGCCTCGGTGGGCACGGTGCAGCGCGACGGCGCGTCGTTCGTGATCATCGAGGTGTTCGTGGTGACGACGAACCGCGACGAGCGGCGGATCTTGTTCGACGTGCCTCTCTCCTCTACGGGCACCACACCGCAGCCGCTCCTCGGCAGTGGGGCTACAGGGGTGTAGGATCGCGCCATGGCCGACGTACCCTCGCAGACCGACCTGTTCGCGGCCGGGCGGCGGCAGGCGATCCTCCAGCCTACGCGCTTCGACGTGTCGATCATCGACACGGAGGGTTCGGACGTGAACGTGGTGTTCAACGTCGGGGGTGCGCAGGGCGAGGAGGTTGCGCAGTTCTTTCAGGCGGCGTTCAACGAGCTTTCGCTCTCGACGGCGCGCGGCGACGCGCTCGACCGCTGGGTGTTCGATCGGTATCAGCTCACGCGGTTCGAGCCGACGTCCGCGGTGGCGGTGCTCCGGCTGACGCGCACCAACACGTTCCCGGTGACGATCCCGGCGGGGTCGTCGTTCGCGGACGACTCGGGGTTCGTGTTTCAGTCGATCGTGGACGTGGTGTTCGGCGCGGGCGTGGTCGGGCCGCTGACGGTATCGGCGGTCGCGCAGGAGACGGGCGAGCTGGGGAACGTGGCGGCGGACACGATCCGCACGGTGTCCAGCACCTTCGGGGACTCCTCGGTGGTGGTGACGAACCCCGAGCCCGCGGCGGGTGGGCGGGCGCAGGAGACGGACGACCAGCTCCGCGAGCGCGCGCGTGCCTTCTTCGCGAACGCGCGGAGGGGTACCCGGAGCGCGATCGAGTTCGGCGGGCTCTCGGTGGATCGCGTGGCGCAGGCGACGGCGATCGAGCTGTTCGCGCCCGAGACGAGCCTTCCGGGGTATCGGGTGTTCCTCAACATCGCGGACGTAGCGGGGCAGGCGAACGCCGCACTTGCGACGGAGGTTCGCGACGAGCTCGACGAGTTCCGCGCGCTCGGGGTGCCGGTGTCGGTGGTGCCCGCCGTGCCGCAGTACGTGACGGTGCGGGTGGTGGGGCTCGCCTTCGAGGCGGGCGCGAACACGGTGGAGGTGCTCTCGCGAGCGCGGGGGGCGATCCTCGCGGCGATCAACGCGACGGCGCCCGGTGTGACGCTCCGGCGCGCGGCGATCGTCTCGGCGCTGGAGGGGACCGATCAACTGATCGTACCGGACGGCGCGGTCGTGGAGCCCGCGGGCGATGTCGTGCCGACGACGGGGACGATCCTCCGAGCGCGTGCCGATACCATCACCCTAAACGGTACCTAACCGATGCTGTACGGATCGCAGATCGCGGGTCGGTTCCGCTGCCCTCGATGCGTGGGGCAGCGGCTGTTCGTCGTGGTGCCGGGCGAGGAGCAGTCGGCTTCGCCCCCGCTGGAGTGCGGGGAGTGCGGGTACGTGCTCGGGCCGGTGCGGGTCGAGCGGCCCGACGGGGGTGTGGAGTACCGCGATCCGCTGACGCCCGAGGCGCGAGCTCGGGCGCTCGCGGCGTACGTCGCGGAGTGGCGCGAGCGGCAGATCGCCAACGGCTACCGCCTGGAGAACTTCACGCATGGCCGCCGAACCTCCTGATCGCGGGGCACTCCTCGACCTGTTCCGGCGGCTGACGCCGGTGGAGTATCACGCGCCGATCCAGGCGGACCCGTCGTACGCCCTGTTCCGCGCGCTCGCGCAACAGTTCGCGGTGCTCGCGTCCAAGGGTGTCAACTCCACACAGGCGCGGTACTACCTCCCGTACTCGCGGCAGATCCGCCCGCCCGCATCCGGCCCTCGGCGCGCACGGGCGACGGTGACGCTGCGGCGCGCCTCGCATCTCGACGTGGCGCTCGTGGCGGAGCCTGGCGAGATGCTGTTCGGGGCGACGGGCGGGCGGAGGTACCGCAACGTGACGCGGGTGGTGTTCGAGCCAAACGACCCGTCGCCGAAGACGGTCGATGTGGTGATCGAGTGCGAGGTGCCGGGGTTCGTCGGGAATCTCGACTTCCTCGCCGACGATGCGGGGATGATCCCGCCGGACGGACTCGTACTCGTGGACGAGGCGCGCGACCGGGCGAACATCGCGGCGACGCTGTTCCGTGACGGCGCGGGGGGTCCGGCTGTGCTTCGGGACACGGGGGTGCCGGATCTGTTCGACGCGGAGGACGTGGGGCTGTACGTGCGGATCGACGCCTCCGCCTCGGCGGCGAACCTCGGGGCGCTGCGCAAGATCACGCTGTGGCGCGACCCGCAGACGGAGCTGCCGGCGGGATCGACCCTGTACCCGCGCGAGGTGGTGCTCGACGAGGTGCCGCGGACGCTCCCCTCGGAGGTGCTGACGTTCGACGCGGCGGCGGTGACGTTCACGGACCGGACGGCGGCGGCGATCTCGGACGTGCCGGACGACGTGCCGGTGTTCGCGACCCCGATCGCGCAGGGCGACGAACTGATCGTGACCTCGGTGTACCCGCTCGCGGCGCTCGTGCTGCTCGTGGGCGAGGTCGGGACGGGCGACTACCTGATCACGGTCGAGGCGTGGGACGGCGCAGCATGGCAGGCGGTCGCGTTTGTTGATCCGAGCCTCGGCGCAAAGACGCAGGAGGGGGAGGTGGTGATCTCCTGGCCGCTCCCGGTGACGTACGGGGCGTACGTATCCCCGGTGTCGGGGCTCTCCTGGCCCTCGGCGGTGCGGGTGCGGCAGACGGTGGTGGCGCCCTCGGGGACGACCCCGGTGCTCTCCCGCGTCTCGGTGCTCGCCTCGCGCCCGCTCGTGCCGGACGCGCCCTCGCCGACCTCGGCGGGGGTGACGTGGGCGCTGCTCGACTGGCGCGACCTCGGGCTGGAGATCGCGGCGGCAACGGTGCCCGCTGGCGGTCGCGATGACGACCTGTACATCCTTGGGGCGGACCGCGGGATCTACCGCGGGATCAACGAGGGGGACGAGTCGTTCCGTCAGCGGGCGGCGCGGCTCGCGGACGTGGTGAGCCCGAACGCGATCCGGCGGATCGTCGTGCGCGCTCTGGAGGCGCTTGGCTTCGAGGGGACGGCGATCGACGTGCAGACGAACCCCGCGAAGGCGCTCCCCGGCGCGCCCTCGGGGGGGTTCGACGGGCTGTTCTGGGACGTGGACGCCGTGGACTACTACACGACCGCACCGGCCGACTCGGAGGTGGAGCTGGTCGAGACGGCGCCGATCCTCCCGTTCGGGGTGGGGTTCCCGATCGACGGGGTGGTGATCACGGGCGGGGAGATCGTGCTCCTCGCCGACTCGGGCACCGCGACGGGCGCCTACGTGACCTCGGCGGGCGTGTGGTCGCGCGTGCCCTCGTGGGGCTACCTCGACCCCTCCTCGGGCGTGACGACTGCGAGCGGGTACTCCACTCGCGTCACGGGCGGGCTCACGCAGGCGGGTACGGTGTGGGTCGTGACGACGCAGCCGCCCGCCGACGTGGTGGGGCCGGACGTGCTGCTCGCGGAGCCTCTCGTCGATCCGCTCCCGTTCCCCGACTCCGCGTGGAAGCTCACGCTGAACTTCGCGGAGGCGTACGGGCATTTCTTCGTACTCGTGCCCTTCCTGAACGCGGGGGACTTCGGGATCGGTGCCGATGACGGGCCATCGATCTACCTCCCGCAGACCCCGGAGTACACCGGGCCGGCGGCGGAGTCGGGGTTCTTTGACGGCTTCCCTGTGGACGCCTACGCGCAGTACGGGGCGCTCTACTCCTCGATCGACGCTGTGCGTGCTGGCGGCGTATCCTTCACTCTGATCCGTACCGCGGAGATCACCCCATGACCTCGGACATCCGGCGCCTCATCATCAACACCCGCGAGCGGTTCCTTTCGGACGACTGGAACACGGCGACCGACCTGATCGCCCGGCAGAACATCAACTCGATCGTGGCGGTCGCCACCCCTGACTTCTCCGGCCCGAGCGTGGACTTCTACGGGGTGCTCTCCGGGCTGCTCGTGACGGCGACGGGTACGACGCTGACGGTGCAGATCGAGCAGGGCTCGGCGGTGCTCTACGACCCGGCGGCGGCGGGCCTGTACGACTCGGAGTACCGCTGGATCGAGGTGGGGAGCCCGATCGCGGTGGACCTCTCGTCGTTCGTCTCGCCCGGCCTCCCTCGGTGGGTCTGCATCGAGATCACTCCGGGCGACGAGGTGGAGTCGTCGAGCCTCCGCGACATTTTCAACCCTCTGACGAACACGTTCGTCCCACAGACGGTGCCGAAGATCCGGCGCTCTGCTCCGGTGGCGACGGTGACGGCGGGCGCGCCCTCGGCGACGCCGGTGCTACCGCTCGGGACGCCGGGGAGGATCCCGCTCGCGTACGTGTATATCCCTGGGGGTGCGCTGGCGATCCCGACGGGGAACCTGATCTACTGCCGGCCGGTGTTCTCGCCGCGCCTCGGGGACTCGGCGCCGAACCGGATCGGTGGGGGTATCGACGTGCCCGCGCCGAACGGCGGCGACGTGCTCACGCCTCGCCCGGTGCGAGTGGGGTTCGGGTTCACCGCGTTCGAGGTGGCGATCGCGACGCTCTCCGCCCCGATCGACCTGGCGGCGGCGGGCTCTCCGATCTTCGCGCTCGGCGAGGCGTACCCTCCGACCGGCCCGAACGCGCTCCCGGTCTACCTCTACGCGATGACGGCGCCCTACCCTGCGGGGTACGATACGAACCTTGCACCGCGGGAGTTCCTGCCCTCAAACCCGCTCGTCGCGGAGACGCTGATCCCGTCCTACACGGCGGGGATGGGGAACGGGATCGTGGTGGCGAGCTACACGCCGCCCTTCCCGCTCGACGGGCCGATCCCGACGAACATCGCGCTCGTCTCGGGCGCGATCAACGATCCGTTCTGGAACGGCGGGCCGGGTGCGGGCGCTCCCACGCAGATCCGGGTCGCCTACATCGGCGCGGCGACCTACTGGTTCGGCACGATCAACGGGCTGCTCGGGCAGCACACGCTTGACGGTCACACGGTGAGGTTCCCCGACGATCCGCCGATGTCGGGGTTCGACACGCGCATCAACTCGACCGCGCTTCTCGTTCCGGGCAACTACGGGTTCGAGGATCCGATGTTCCTGTCCGGCGGACGGTGGAGCCCTCTGACGGCGAATCACTACTCCGCGTACTACGTCACGCAGTACAACGGAGCTATTACCTCCGGCGTAGGAGTGTTCACGGAGGTTTCCGACCGGGCTGCATCCTCCACCAATACGCCGCGGGTGTTTCGAGTCGATAAGTCGATGCTCCTCGACGAGTCCGTGGTGTTCTCGGCGCTCCACCACACGGTGGACGGGCAGTTCTCCTGGACGCACCAGAACCTTGCGTTCTCGCCCCCCACCAACACATCGACCCTGACGATCGTGGTCTGCGGTTACGTGGACTCCGGCCTTGCCCGCGTCTGATAGGACAGCACCATGCCGATCACCAACACGCAGCGCGATCTCCTCTCCGTGGCCTACGGTGTCGCTCCCGGCATCGCGCAGGCTCTCCAAACCGCCGACGTGACGCTCCCGACCGCGTTCACGACGCCACCTCCCGCGAGCATCGGCGCGCAGACGGTGCTCGAAGCATGGCCCGTCGGATCGACGAACGACCGCGACATCGTGCGGTTCCGGTTCGTCGCTGGCGAGATCAACGCCGCGACCGCCTCTCCGCTCCTCGGAGACGGGGAGGAGTTTACGGCTGAGCACGACACGGGATCCTCGATCACTCTTGGATTCCCGCTCGGGCTCGGGCTCGGGGGCTGACGTGGGGCTGATCCTGATCCCCGAGTGGGAGGGGGCGACGATCCGCGTGTACGCGGTCGGGGGCCTCCCGACGCTCCGCGACCCTCGGGTGTCGGGGTACTCGAACGACGATCGCCTGCGACGGGTCCGGGGCGTGGTGCTCTATCAGGCGGGCGTCGATGTCCCGCCCGGCGAGGAGGGGCTGGAGGTGCTGGCGCGGTGGTACGCCTCGCGCCCGACCTACCGTGACGGTCGCGTCGTGGGGGGAGGCGGGGACTCTGCGATGTACCCACACACGTTCGCGGTGCCCGATCGCCCCGACACGCGCGAGGGGAAGCTCGCGGTGTACCGGGTGCATGCGGACGTGTGGACGACGCCGCACACGCACCCGGCAATCGACCCTACGACTGTCTCGGTGGATTACCTCGCCCGGATCCCCTCGCACCGCGGCGGGCTCGGGGGCTACGCGCCCTCCTCCGCGGGGCTGCTCGCCATTCGGGAGCTGGTCGAGGACTACCTGCTCCCGCGCTACACGCTATCGCCCGCCTCGATCCTGCTCGGGTGCGACGTGGGCGCCCCGACCTCGCCCGGCGATGCGATCGAGGCGTGGGCGCGCCGTCTCCGCGGCGAGGAGTACCGCTCCGACGATCTCGCCTCCTACGCGGCTCCGGCCGATGTGGCGCACGCGCGGCTGCTCCTGGCGCGTGCCGGGTACGACGTGGGAGAGGCTCCGGGGTGGTCGCCGTGGTGCGCGGCGGCGCTCCGCGCGTGGCAGCGGGCGTCGGGTCATGTGCCTGACGGGGTGTGGGGGCCTAGGGCGATGCGCGCGCTCGGCGCGTGATAGCGTGGGGGTATGGCCGAGCACGACCTCGCGGCGAGCTTCGAGGAGCGGATCGACGCGCTCCGGCGCGAGCACGTCCACGCCTCCTCGGCGACGGAGGCGATGCTCGCGCGGATGCTGGAGCTGCAACAGGCGGAGGATGCGCGGCGCGAGGCGTCGCGGCAGTTCCTGCTCCGCTATGTGGTGGTGCCGCTCGTGCTCGCGCTGCTCGGCGGCGGCTCGGCGGCGGCGCAGTACCTCTCGACGATCGGGACGCCGAAAGACGCGATCGACGCGGCGGAGGGTGCGGCGAAGTCGGTGGGGCGCGACGTGACCTCGCGGGTGCAGCGTGCGGAGGAGAAGATCCGGCTCCTCGGCGAGCTCGCAGTCGAGCAACAGGTTCAGATCGCGGACGGGTTCGAATACGTCGCGGACAAGATCGACGCCGCGAATCCCCGCTCGCGCGACGCGGTGAAAGAGCCCGCATCGCTCGTGAAGGGGCGGGAGAAGGCCGACCGCATCAAGCGATCGGCGCGCGCGGATGCGTTGTTTGACGTGGAGACGGATCCGCTGCTCCGTATCGCGACGCCATGACGCGCGGTACCCTTCGGGGGTGTACGACTACACGCGGATCCCGTACGGGGTGCACGAGGGCGAGAGCGCGTGCATCGTCGAGGTGGGCGCGGGGGACATCGACCCGGACTTCCTGATCTCCGCTGTGAGAGCGCGCAGGCGGCCCGGTGTGCGGTGGGCGATGCTCGCCTGTACCTCGTCCGAGGCGATCGGCTCCGAGCCGCTGGCGCGCGCCCTGGAGCGGTACGAGGCGGCAGACCTAGGGGTCGGGGTGTGGTGGCGGAGGGTGCTGGGCGCGGACGTGTGGCCCTCGGTGCAGGGGCACCTCGTGATCGACGCCTCGGAGGCGATCTCGGACAAGATCCAGCTCGGGGCGCTCCTGGAGCTGATCGAGTTCGGGCCGCTGCGCCCCGAGGCGGCGGAGGTGCTCGTGCGCGACCCGCACCCATCGATGCTCTACGCTGCCGCGCTCGACGAGCTGGCGCTGCGGATCGCGCCCTACGGGCGCCCGTGGGTCTACCTCTCCGATCCAGACCCCTCGGCGCTCGACGCTGCGCTCCGGGCGTGCCTGGACACCGCGACCCGGTGGGGGGTGCGGACGGGAGGCGGGCGTGGCTAAGCGGTGGGAGAAGCGCGAGGGCGAGCGGGTCGCGGAGGCGACCGGCGGGGGGATCGGGCCGCTCCGCGTCTCGGCGATGCAGTACGCGAAGGGGTGGGATCTAGTATCGACCGGGCACACCGCCGCGCAGGTGCTCGCGGGGACCGGGATGTCGCGTGCGCAGCTCACATGGTGCCTACGCGAAGGCTCGGAGGCGGACGGGATGCCCTCCTACTCGACGCGGCTCCTGGAGGTCGCGGCGAAGATGCGGGGGCGGGCGATGGAGGCGGCCGAGGAGGTTGGGGCGCAGGGGGTCGAGGGGCTCCGGCGGCAGCTCGGGATCGTCAAGATCGCGCAACAGATCGTCGCGATGCTCCTCAATGACTTCGGGCGCGCTCTCGCCGAGAATGCGCAGCTCCCTGCGGGCTCTCGCCGAGCGATCGGCAAGATCGTCCCGCCCCGCAACGTGATCGACGCGCTCCGAGCACTCAAGCCCTACACCGACCTGACGGACGTGGCGCACGCCTTCCGCGCGATCTACGACTCCCCGCACCAGCGTCAGGATCCGCTCTCCGGCCTCCCTCGGGAGGCGCGGATCGACCTCTCCGCGGAGGCGGTGCTACCGGCCTCGGTGTCGCTTCTCGACGGGGTGGGCGCCTCCGGCCCGGCGACGGACGCGATCGACGATCTCCTCCCCGACTACCGGGGCTGGACCGAGGAGGACATCGATCACTACCTCGCGACGGGCGAGCGACCCGATCGGGG
>Ga0172364_10003883_pt1 | contig 11949 bp, 9 predicted proteins | sample LakKivSesite10cm_FD_114545 | JGI IMG/M metagenome (GOLD analysis project Ga0172364, IMG submission 114545) | Sediment microbial communities from Lake Kivu, Rwanda - Sediment site 10cm | ecosystem: Environmental > Aquatic > Freshwater > Lake > Sediment | place: Rwanda: Western Province, Lake Kivu... | reverse complement strand
TTGGTTGGAGCTGAATTGTTGTCCCAGTTTCCAGGAACCTGGGCTCCGTCATTGTCTCCCCAGTATACTGTGACAGTAGGGTTTTCTCCTCCTGTTGCTATGACATTTCCGTTAAGAGTGGCTGAGGCGGTTGTTACTGAGGAAGCTGCGCTGATGGTTAGAGTGGGGGCTGCTACTTCTACGCCTGTGTAGAGACGGCCTCCACCAACTCCGACTATTAAGTTTGAGCCGTCAGAGTCAGAGGCGACTGCTCGCCAGTTTTTTTATTCGCATCCCCTGCTGGCTGTCTCTCTGTCCAGACCATAGCCGCATAAGCGCAGTCAGGGAACAACCCTTGGCTAAGAGCCAGAGCAACAGAGAATGATATTATTATTGAAAGAAAACGTTTAAGCATTTTACATTTTGTATTTTATTTTATATTTTTTGCATCTTGCATTTTGTATTTAGCATTTAGCATTTTCCTTTTCCTTCTTCCTTCTTTATTTTTACAGCTTCCGAGGGCGACGTCAACTCAGCTACTCGCTTTTCTCGCCCAGAACCACATCAACTGTTTTTTCCTCTCCGCCGCTCAAAATCTTCAAACTAACCTTATCGCCCGGGTTGTATTTTAAAATAATCTTTGCCAAAGAATTGTCTTTGTTAATCTTCTCTCCGTTGAATTCCAAAATTACATCTCCTTGTTTCAGGCCGGCTTTGTCAGCAGCAGAACCCGAAACAACTGCCGGCTCTCCGCTATTTCCCTCGGCAATCAAAGCGCCGTAGTCAACGTTAAGATTATTGTCTTGTTTAATTTTATCATCAACCAAAACATATCTTATGCCCAAAAACGGGTAAATAATTTTCCCTGTTTTGTTAAATTGGTCAATGTCTCTTGTCGCCCTGTTTATCGGAATGGCAAAACCAATACTTTGAGCGCCAGAAGCCATAGCTGTATTCACGCCAATAACCCCTCCCTTTAAGTTCAGAAGGGGGCCTCCGGAATTGCCCGGGTTAATGGCGGCATCGGTCTGAATAATATCTTCAAGAGTTTCAACCAGACCGCCGCCGGAAGCGGTAACCGTTCTGCCCAATCCAGAAATAACGCCCACTGAAACGGTGTTGCTGAACTCGCCCAGGGCATTGCCGATGGCAATAACTGATTGGCCAATTTGCAAATTATCTGAAACTCCCAGTTTTGCGACGGGGAACGGCTTTGAAACAACTTCGCCATTATTGTCGGTTGTTTTTTCCTGTTCTATTTTCATAATCGCTAAATCTTGAATCGGGTCTTTTGCCAGAATCTTAGCCGGAAATTGCCGGCCGTCACTGGTGAAAATCGTATATTCGGCATCCGGATCTGAAGCCACGTGTTTATTCGTAATGATTACGCCATCGCTGGAAATGATAAAACCGGTCCCCTCGCCAATCGTTTGTCTTTCAGTCCCTTTTTGGCGATACTGGGGAATTTGAAAGTCAAAAGGCCCCAGTTCTGGAAAAGGATTGTAAAAATACTGCTCGTAGGTCGGCACATCTTTTGAAATAACAACGCTTACAACCGCCGGAGAAACTTCTTTGACCGCCTTGATAATTGCTTCTTCCTGCAAAGTTTGAGGAGTGTATTGACCGGAATTCGACGTTCCTGTGATTGCCGACGGATTGCTTAACCCTTGGAGATAATCTCTTATCTCGGGCGAAAAATAAATTCCGGAAAAAGCCCCTGAAATAAAACCAAATACGGAAGAAAGCAGAATAACTGCGACAGCAATCCAAAGGGCGCGATTTCTCCCAAATCTGGAAGAAAAACTTTCTTTTTGAGGTTCGTCTGTGTTTGAAGAGGTAAAATCTTGCATAAATATATTACGTTATTTGTTTTTTGAGAAATTTGTTAATCACATCTCTGATTTTAACATATTTTTTGCTGCCCCGTAAATAATAATTGTAGTCGTATTTAAAAATGTCCGACTTCACCGGACCAATAAAAACCATATGGCCCTCGCAGAGGAGATATCTAATTGCCGTCTTGAACCAGCCGTCTTTCTCAAACCTTCTTTCAGAAACAGAGATTTTCGTTGACCTTAAGATTCCATATCTGCATTTGTCTAATTTTACGGCTCGCCTTGCCAAATGGTGGTCTTCGGCCAGTTTTACTCCCTCGTCAAATCCGTTCAGCTTCTCAAAGGTTTTCTTTTTTATCAAAATGCCGGTGGCTGCGTGCGGCAGAATCTTCTCAAAAAAAACAATGGGCTGGTTGTAAAATAATTCAAAAAGAAGATGATACAACTTATCCCTCTTAATGGGCCTTAAACAGAAACTGGCTATATCAAGATTCCTTTTTTTTAACTCTTTTAAGCTTCTTTGCAGGAAATGCTGAGGAAGGCGGGTATCAGCGTCCAAAAAAAGGAGCAGTTCGCCATGAGCCGCTTTGGCTCCGGAGTTTTTTCCTTCTCCCGGCAAACCTCCAACAACAATTTTGCAGTTATTAGCCAGAGCTATCTCCAGGGTTTTGTCTTTTGACCCGGCGTCTGCCACAATAATCTCGTAGTCCTTAAAACCCTGCCTTTTTATTGATTTCAGCAGGCGGCCAATATTTTTTTCTTCGTTAAGGGTTGGGATAATAATAGACAACATTACGAATTTTTAATTTTTAATTTTTAATTTGAAATCAATTTTTAATGACTAAATGATTCAATTTGAAAACACGACGGATTTTGATTATTTCAAATTAGATAAATTCAAATTGATTTCAAATTTCAAATTTCAAATTATTTTATAAACAAAACCTTGGCTTCGTCCCAAATCTGTGGCTGATTTTGTGTTGTTTTCATCCAATACCACCACTCCGCTCCCCAGAAATAAAACTCTTCTAAGCCGGTCTTCTTGGCAAAACTAATATTTTCTTTGAACTTTTCTGAATCCATTGTTTTTTTCTGCTCCTCTGGCGTCAAATCCCTCAGGGGAACAGGCCCCCATGGCTCTGCCTGCAATTCAATGCATATTACATCCTTCTTAAAAATCTTATTAATAACTTCTGCTTTGCGCCGGTAAAAAACAGGCGGAAAGGGATAGGAAAAATATCTGCCGAATTTATCAAACCAGGCCTTTCGGTACATCGTAATCCCGACAACGTCTCCGATGCTGGCGGCACTGAACCAAAAAGAGAACTCTCCGCTATCTGATAATAGCACCGGCCTTTTCTTCGGGTCAAGGGTTTTTACAAAATTAACTTCTCTTTTCAAAAAATCCTTGTCAGACCAAGGACACTCTCCGAAAGGAAAAAGCGGCTCATTCTCCACCTGCCAAGCCGAAACACAATCATCATCTCCGTACCTTGAAACAACCGCTTCCAGCATCTTTGTAATTTTTTCCTGCTGCCATTTTTTGTCTGAATTTTTCGCCCAACCCGGAATATGACATTCGGGCCAACGGGAAGTTTTCATTCCCAGAATTAAAATGAGTTTTGCCCCTTTTTCCCGGGCTTTTTCAATTTGCCAGTCCAAAGCGTCAAAGCCGTAGTGCCCTTCTTCCGGTTCAATAAGATCCCAATGGACCGCGATTTTTACTTTTTTCGCCCCAAGATCGTCCAAAATCGCCGAATAAAGCTCCTGCCAGTCCAAACCCAATTCCTGCGCCTGTTTTTGGGAAAAATCAACGCCCCAAGTTATTCTTTCCGCTTCTTTCGTTTTGCCTGCGAAGAAGTAGAAAAATCCCAAAACCAAAAACGCGCAAAACCCCAGCGATAGCCACAAGAATATTTTTTTAGAGTTAAATATCATCGGAATAACCCTTCGGCGCTTTTTTTCAATTCTATTATTTTTAACCAGATTAAATCCGATAATCAGCCCCGCCAAAGCAGATTTTTTTTATATTGTAAACTCCCATTTTTTCTATTTCCACAAAACCCTGCATAGCCGCCTCTGCGAAACGGCCGCCTTCTAAGCAATCAAAAAACCACTGGGAAATGTATTTTGGATTCTCCTGGGGCAGCCCGCTCCCGATCCGCAGAAGCCATTTCCTGTTAAAATCCTCTTGGGAGCCGATGGTCGGGGCGACAATAACAGGCAGGCCCAATGCCGAGTAAAAAGAAAGCTCCGAGGGCTTTGTCCACAAGACATCCGTTTTTCGCAGGGCTTGATTGAATTTCTGGAAATAACCGGCTATGTTTTCGGCAAAAAGTATTTCAAGGCCCGACTCAAAACCCCGACCGATCCCCATTCGGTCCGCCATTTGGAAAAAATAATCTTTTAATTCTTTTCTGACGCCAACCGATAAAATCATTTTCATTTCTCCATCTTTGATCCGGCTTTTTAAAGATTTGAGGGCTTTTATCGCTATTTCTTTTTGAGCGCCCGCTCCGCCGATAGAAAACATCAGGGTGGGCGGACGAGCCATCTTCCGGCGCAAATCTCCGGCGTATTTTTCAACGAGCGGGCTGTAATAAGACAAATACTGCTTTTTAGGATCAAGATTCAAAAGGCGCTGGCCAAAATCATTTTTAACGATTTCCATTCGTTCGCTTCCTATATTCTCCAAAGGCAGAGGGTAGCCCGCAAGAAAGATATTCTTGGGTTTGACCCCGTAAAGAGTCAACCTGTCCGCAACCCAAGAATTAGGCGCAAGATATTTGATTCTGCTCCTTCCCGGGTCCAAAGGAGCCCAAGCTCGAGAGATATCCGCGTCGCAGATGACGCAAAAAATTTCGCCGGAATATCCGAATTCCTCCGCCATAAAAGCGGGGGTAAAAAAAGTGGTGATCAGCGGAAGCCGTTCCTTCAGCTTTTCGTTGTTAAGCTCTAATTTTTGCACCAAATCTTTCCCCCACCCTTTTTTTATTACGGAAAAAATTTTCTTTAAAGAAAATGTCGGTTTTGACAAATCTCTTTTGGGATAAAAAGCCGGAATCTCCTGAAATTTATTGTAAAGATAAAAAGAAAAATCTCCCACCAAGGGAATTTTCTTGAAATCGGACATAAACTCGTAAAAGATTCTGGTTGATTCCCAGATTCTTTTGTCTCTTTTTGGTATGCCTTGATAGTCATTGGCGTTTATCGTTTTCCCTCCAACGCCAAAATCCCTCAGAGGATAAGCCGTTCTCTGATGGCCGTAGCCCATACTGACAGAAATTATCCATGCCTTGCCGTTGTTATTCATAAATTTATTTCTTTATTATACCCCAACGCCAAGATTTTTAATAACGCCCACTTGGGCAATATCTTGATTTAAGATTTTATTTCCTATCATTGCAAAAAATCAGCGATCGCTGATTTTTTGCAATGATAGACCCCGTCCAATAATTGTTTAGTACTCAAGGAATCTCATTTTTTCCTTCGCTTTCAGCCGCTTAACCATTGCCGCCAAAAATAAATAAGAAACAACCAGCCAAATCCAATGGACGTTTTCAAATTTTACCGCTGCCCATGGCTGGGAAAGAAAATCAACTATCCTGAAAAAATAAGTAAGCAGCAACCAGACAGGCGCCATTAGGACCCAAGCCAGCCCCTGCCAAATTAATCCCAGAAAAACCATCAAAAATCCAAAGAGCATTATCCAATAAACGAGAGGCAAAATTAAGATATTGCTCAAAAGAGAAAACAAGGGAACGCTGCCAAAATTGTAAACCAGAATCGGCAGAGTGAAAATCTGGGCGGAAATGGTCATTGTTAAAATTGATTTTAACTCCGAAAAAAATTTCTCCGGAATAAACCGAATCCAGTTTTTAATTATTGAAGAATAGATGATTCCCAGCGCCGCCAGAAAAGAAAGCTGGAAGCCGATATCGCCCGTCAAGAGCTTGGGGTTGAAAAAAAGCATCAGAGCGGCCGCGGTCATAATTGACCTTGAACTGCGGGACTGCCTGCCCGACTTTTGGCCAAGAAGCAAAAGGCCTGCCATTATCCCGGCCCTTACAGCCGAGGAATGAAAACCGGTCATGGCAATAAATAAAACCAGCAGGATTATTGAGAAGTAAAACGCCTGGCCCCTCCAAAATCCCAAGAACAAAAGCAAAGACATTAAGATGCTAGTTAAAATAACAATGTGCATGCCGGATATCGCTATTATGTGCCGCGTTCCCGTAACACTCAATTTGTTTTTCAGATCGCTGGATAAATCACTGGTGTCTCCCAAAATCATAGCCGCCAGAATTGAACTGTGCGGCGGAGAAAGGTTTTGGCTGATTTTTTCTTTCAGCTTCTTTTTGAAACCAAGAATCTCTCTGTAAAATTTTCCCCAATAACCTAATCCTTCGCTGCCGATTTTTTCAATTTTGGGCCGATAAACAACCGCCAAAACTCCTTGATTCCGCAGATAATTCTTATAGTTAAAGTCATCAAATACCGGCGGCTCTTCCAATTTTCCCAAAACCTTTATCTTTTCCCCGTATTCAAACTCGGGATAGCGCGGAGCCGCAACCAAAATTTTCGCGCCGCCGCGCAAAATCTCAGAATTGATTTTCTCCGGCTTGACATATAATTTTATAGATCCGGGCCTTAGATCGGGCTCCTGAACGATTCTCCCCGTTATAGTAAGCTCCTCTTCTGAAATAATATATTTTATCAACTGGCTATTCCTGTCTTCGCCCTCAACAATATTAAGACGCAAAGATCCTAAAAATAAAAAAATCAGGCAGAAGCCGAAAACAACTGCTTTCTTCTGTCCCCAAAAAATTGAAACGAAAAACAGGCCGATAATAGCTAAAATCAGCAAACTGATAATGGTAAAATGAAAAACGGAGGCAAGGAACACGCCCAACACGAAAGACAGGCAAAGATAAAACAGTACCTTAGACGAGCTCATTATTTTAATATTCCGATAACCTCTCGTCACATTCCCAAAGCTTTGGAAATGTGACGAGATATAAATTTTATATTTTTACAATTCCTCTGTCAGAAATATTTTTACGTATTTGTCTAAACTGTGCATTTGCAGCAACTTTTCTGTCTTTTTATAAACATCGCGCGGTGAAATCCAAACGCTCTGCTGGAACATTTTATATCCAGCATTTTGTAAGATGCTTCTTAATAATTCCCTATCCTTTTTACGCTTTTGCGGTATATCAAAAATTATCATAATCCATTTTCCGTCTTTTCTTTTTTCCACTTTATCTAAAACAAAACTTGCTTTTAGAGCTTTACTTATTCCATCCTTTGTAATCATAACAGCTTTTCTGCCTTCCAGGTTTTTAACTTTTATATATCCCCTCCTTTTTAAATAATAAATCAAATCACCGAATCTTCTTTTGTTTTTATCGTGTCTGTATTTTTTGTATATAGGATCTTGAGGTCCGGGCAACCAATTATACATTGTGGGCTGCTTAAAAACAAAATCAGCAATATCGTCTACCGCATTAAAAAGCTTAAAAATATCCCACAAAAATTCGTCGGCGACTGGAATTCTCATTTTTTTAATTATTCTGCTTACCCTGCTTGCCCCACTTATCCTGCTTATTCTACTTATTATATTTATTCTATTTTACACTATCTCGTCACATTTCCAAAGCTTTGGAAATGTGACGAGAGGGGTTTTATTTTTTGCCTTGTTTTTAATTGATTAGCGAATTTGGCAATCTTTAAAATACGGGGAGATCTCTTTGCAAATTTCCTCCAAAAATTTGCCCTCAAGCGGTTTCACTTTTTCTAATTCCGGATTAAGGGTTTTTTCCGGACGAAAGTTCTGCAAAAAATATTTTTTTGCTCCGGAAATCCACTTTGCTATTTTCAAAATGTCGTTTTTATCAAGGAAGCCGGGAACAAGCGTGGTCCTGAACTCATAATCCACCGGGCCATCTATCAAAAACTTTATGGTCTTGTCAATGTTTTCCAGGCTGAGATTTGTACCCGCGACATTTGGATATTTTCCTCTGGGCGCTTTTATGTCCATAGCCACGTAATCTATCAGTTTTTTGGAGGCTAGGTCTCTCAGCATTTGAGGATTAGAACCATTGGTATCTAGCTTGACCGAATACCCCATTTTTTTAATGCTTCGGGCGAATTTTGGAAGATCATTTTGTAAACAGGGCTCTCCGCCGCAAATCACAACGCCTTCAATAAGGCCTTTTTTTGATTTCAAAAAACGAAAAAAATCTTTTTCTGAAATCCTTGGCTGTTTTTTTATTTTTTCCGGCAGAACCAGCTCCGAAGAATAACACCAGGGGCACCTGAAATTGCAGCCAAGACAAAAAACCGTGCAAGCGATCTTGCCCGGGTAGTCAATTAAAGTGAGTTTTTGAAGACCGCCCAATTTCATAATTTGCCGCCGGGTATTTTATATTCTTTTCTTTCTTTGAATTCCTGTTTTTTGCCAAAATGCCATTGCTGGACCGGCCTGATATACCCTACCACTCTGGAATAAACCTCGCAGGGCTGTTTAACGATGCATTTGGGACATTCAAAGTGTTCTCCCGATAAATAGCCGTGAGAAGGACAAACGGAAAATGTCGGAGTCAGGGTGATATAAGGAAGGTGGAATTTTTCAAACGCCTTTTTCACCAACTTTTTTGCCGTCTCGGGATCGGCAATCCTTTCTCCCAAAAAAAGATGCAAGACCGTGCCTCCGGTATATTTGCATTGCAAATCGTCTTGGAGCTTCAGGGCCTCAAACAAATCATCCGTGTAGTTTACCGACAGCTGAGAACTGTTTGTGTAATAAGGGGTTTTATCCGTGCCGGCGGCTACGATGTCCGGATATTTCTCTTTGTCCGTTCTCGCCTGCCTGTAGCTGGTTCCTTCGCCCGGGGTCGCTTCGAGATTATACATATTGCCCGTTTCTTCCTGATATTTTATTAATCTTTCGCGCATAAAATCCAAAACATCCAGAGCAAATTTTCTTCCTGTTCTGGAACCGATATCTTCTCCGATAAAATTGAGCGAGGATTCGTTCATACCCATAAGGCCTATGGTTGAAAAATGGTTTCCGAAATAAGAATTTCTCATCTTCTTGACGGAAGACAGATAATTTTTTGAATAGGGGTAAAGTCCTTTTTCAATGAAATTGTCCAGCGCTTTTCTCTTGATTTCCAAACTTTCTTTTGCCAAATCCATCAGATATCCCAATCTTTCAAAATATTCTTTCTTGGTTTTGGAAAGATAACCGATTCTCGGCATATTAATCGTAACGACGCCGATTGAACCTGTCAGAGGAGCTGACCCGAAAAGCCCTCCCCCGCGCTTGTACAATTCTCTGTTGTCAAGACGAAGCCGGCAACACATTGACCTGGCGTCCTCGGGGTTCATATCCGAATGGATAAAGTTTGAAAAATAATTTACCCCGTATTTTGCCGTTGCTTCCCACAAAGATTTTAAGACCGGGTTGTCCCAGTCAAAGTCCTTTCCGATTGAAACCGTGGGAATGGGGAAGGTAAACGGCCTCCCTTTGGCATCGCCCTCCATCAAGCCCTCGTAAAAGGCGCGGATAAACATATCCATTTCCGCCTGAAAATCCCCGTAGGTTTCTTTCTGCGGTTTACCCCCGATAATCACCGGCTGTTTCGCCAAAAATGAAGGGGGTTTTATGTCTAAGGAAACATTCAAAAAAGGCGTCTGAAAGCCCACCCGAGTCGGCACCATGCAGTTGTACAAAAATTCCTGCATCACCTGCTTAACCTGGGGGTAGCTCAATCCATCGTATCTGATAAAAGGCGCCAAAAGCGTGTCAAAATTGGAAACGGCATTGGCTCCGGCTGTTTCGCCCTGCAGAGTGTACAAAAAATTAACCAACTGACCCATGGTGGTTCTCAGGTGCTTTGCCGGCCTGCATTCAACTTTCCCCGTCACTCCGCCGAATCCCCGCACAAGCAAATCGTAAAGATCCCAGCCCATGCAGTAGGGAGCAAGAATTTCCAAATTGTGCAAATGGAAATCTTCGTTTGCGGCGGCTTCTCTTATTGTTTGGGGATAAATTTTGTTGAGCCAGTATTTTTTGGAAATATAGGAACCGACGTATTGATTCAATCCTTGCAAAGAAAAAGTCATATTGGCATTTTCATTGACCTGCCAGTCCAGCTCTTTGAGATAGCCGTCAATTTTTTCGCTTGATTCGTCAATAACCTTTGTCGCTTCCCTGATTCTTCTTCTTTGCTCTCTGTAAAGTATGTAGGCCTTGGCGGTTTCAACAAAACCTTCCAATATCAAAACCTCTTCAACGATATCCTGAATCTGCTCGATATTGGGCATTTCGTCTTTTTTGAAGCGGCGATTCAAGATCTGCACCACCTTGTTTGAAAGCCGTTTGGATTTTATGCCGTCGCCTTGGGCAGAAGCTGTTAATGCCTTGAAAATCGCGTCAGTAATTCTTGACTGATCAAAGGCGACAATGCTCCCATCTCTCTTTTGGATTTTTTCAATCCTGTTTTTTAGGGTTTTCTGTCTGACTTTGGCCATAAAAAAAAGAAAATACGATTTCTTGTATATTTATTAATCTTTTTATTACTCCATTTTATCCTACCAAACGCTCAGGTCAAGTGTTGAAAATATTTTCTGGGTAAAATTTTTTTTGTCAAACCGCAAAAAGGAAAAATAAGTTCAAAAAAACCGAAAAAAAGAAAAAAAACACCTCCGTCCAAATTTCCGCGATCGCGGAAATTTGGACGGAGGGCGCAAAAGAGTAAAAAACTAAAAATATAAAAATTAAAAAAACTAAAAATATAAAAACTTAAAAAACTAAAAGAATAAAAAAATAAAAATTTAAAAAAATAAAAAATTTCGGAACGACGATGAGGATTATTAAAACCCCGTGGCGATTACCGTGACCTTTATCTCTCCCTTGTTCAGTTTTTCGTCTTTTATCGCGCCGAAAATTATTTTCGCCTGCGGCGAAACCTCGTGGGTAATGATTTTCGCAACCTCGTCTATCTCGGAAAGGGAAATATCGGCCCCTCCCGAAACATTGAATAAAACTCCTTTGGCTCCCTTGCAGGACAGATCCAACAGGGGCGAGCCGAGAGCTTTTCTTGCCGCTTCCTGAGCTCTTGCTTCTCCCTTTGCCACACCTATGCCAAAAAGCGCGGAGCCGGAATTTTTCATAATCGCCCTTACGTCGGCGAAATTGATGTTGATTATGCCGGGCAGAACAATTAGATCGGATATTCCTTGCACCGCCTGACGCAAAATCTCGTCGCAGAGCCAAAAAGCGTTGTTCACTGTTGTCGAAGGGTCTAAAATGGAAGCCAGTTTGTCGTTGGAAATGACAATCAGGGTGTCAACTTTTTCCTTGAGCCGGCGCTTGCTATTTTCGGCTATTTCCGTTCTTGGTTTCCCCTCAAAAGAAAAAGGTCTCGTCACTATTGCAAGAGTCAAGGCCCCGGAATCCTTGGCGATTTCAGCGACAACCGGCGCTGCGCCTGAGCCGCAGCCGCCGCCCAAGCCGCAGGTGATAAAAACCATATCTGCGCCAGCCAACGCTTCTTTAATTTCTTCTTTCTGCTCTTCGGCCGCTCTCTTGCCCAAATCCGGATTCATGCCCGTGCCCAAGCCCTTGGTAATTTTTCTGCCAATCCTGATTTTTTTGTGCGCCCTTGCTTTCTGAAGGTCTTGAGCATCGGCGTTTACGGCTATCAATTCAACGCCCTTTATTTTGCATTTCATCATCCTGGAAACCGCATTTGAACCGGACCCTCCCACGCCGATGACCTTAATTTTTGTTGAAAAATTCATAACTTAGGGAATAAATATCTTAAGAAATCTCTTGAACCCCCTTGCCGCTCCCGATCCAAAAGAAGAGAAACCGCCGCCGTCCTCCTCCTCCAATTCGCTTCCCGCCATAATCAAACCGCAAATCGCGGAAAAAGACGGGTCTTCGGACAAAGAAGGAAAACGGACGGGCAAGCCAATCCTGCAAGGAAGCTTTAATTCTTTTTTTGCCAATTCTTTGATGCCGGGCAAATTGGCTCCTCCGCCCGTTAAAACGACTCCGGCCGGAAGCAAGCCCTGGCGGGAAACTTTTTTCAATTCTTTGTTTATCAAATTTAAGATTTCGCAA
>Ga0172364_10003875_pt1 | contig 11958 bp, 10 predicted proteins | sample LakKivSesite10cm_FD_114545 | JGI IMG/M metagenome (GOLD analysis project Ga0172364, IMG submission 114545) | Sediment microbial communities from Lake Kivu, Rwanda - Sediment site 10cm | ecosystem: Environmental > Aquatic > Freshwater > Lake > Sediment | place: Rwanda: Western Province, Lake... | reverse complement strand
TGAGGCAGCGAAAAAGTGTAGGAGATGTAATGAGTGCAGACGAGCCTGCCCCAACGACCTGCCAATTCAAGAGGCGATGGCTGAAGCGGCCCAAGGCGATCTATCTAAGCTTGAGAGCCTTTACGAGGAGTGCATAGGATGTGCACGCTGTGAGTCCGCCTGTCCACAGGACCTGCCCATACACAGCCTAATCGTGGCAGCAGCTGGAAAGAGGCTAAGGGAGGAGAAGTACAAGATTCGTGTGGGAAGGGGTGCCATACAGGATGTAGAGATAAGGAGAGTTGGGGGCCCCATCGTTCTCGGCGAGATTCCGGGGGTAGTCGCCTTCGTGGGCTGCGCCAACTATCCCCACGGCGGCCGAGAAATCGCTGAGATGTGTCTGGAGTTCACCAACAGGCGGTACATCGTGGTCACATCTGGATGCGCGGCCATGTCAGCAGCTATGTACAAGGATGAAGAGGGAAAGACTCCTTACGAACTATGTACTGGCGCCTTCGATGCTGGAGGCCTATTGAATGTGGGTTCCTGCGTCTCGAACCCCCACATCGCCGGAGCCGCAATCAAAATCGCGAGCATATTCGCTAGACGTAGCCTCCGAGGAAACTACGAAGAAATCGCTGACTACATCCTCAACAGGGTCGGCGCGGTGGGAGTGGCTTGGGGGGCCATGTCTCAGAAGGCCGCCTCAATAGCCAGTGGCTTTTGGAGACTAGGAGTGCCCGTGATTGTTGGCCCTCATGGATCCAAGTATCGACGTATGCTTCTCGGAAGGAAGGATCGAGAAGAGGATTGGTATGTGTATGATGCTCGCACGGGTGAGAGCGTGCATGTTGGTCCAACACCGGAGCATCTGTTCTGCGCGGCGGAAACTAAGGAGGAGGCTATCGTGACGATTGCTAAGTTTTGCATGCGCCCTAATGATACAAGTAAGGGCAGAGCCATAAAGCTCACCCATTACATAGACTTGCACAGGCGTCTCTATGGTATGCTACCCGACGATATTCATCTCTTTGTCCGAACCGCTGCGGATATCCCGATAACTATGAAAGATGAGATTGTGGAAAGACTAAGACTGAAGGGGTGGAAGGAAGGCAGGATACCAGACCCGACTCTTCTTTCAAGACAAGTTAGGAAAGCGAGGTAACCGAGGGGTTTGGTATAAAAACACAACAGATTCTTTGGAGGATTCAATCATGGGGTGGTTGAAAAAACATATCGGGTTGGCAAGTGGCCTTGGGGAGTTTGGATTCAAACGCTGGTTAGATAATCATGCTTCTGAAGTTCTAACTGAACTAGGAGTTAAGGCGGGTCAGGAGATTCTGGATTTCGGTTGCGGTTCGGGTACGTACACGATTCCAGCGGCAAAGTTGGTGGGAAAAGACGGAAGAGTTTATGCCCTAGACATAAACAAGGGAACTCTAGACCGGATGGAGGAGAGAGCAAAGCAAGAAGGACTAAGGAATATAGTTCGGATCGACACTCCTAGCGAGGGAGGCATCCCTTTGGAAGATGAGACTATTGATTTAATACTGATGATTGACGTTCTCCAAGAGATAGACAACAGAGAGTCATTGTTCGATGAAGTCTACAGGATACTGAAAACAGGGGGAATCGTCTCTGTATATCCTATGCATATAGCAGAAGAAGAAGTCGAAAAGCTAGCTACAAGCAAAGGACTTAGTTTAGAAGAAAGGAAAATTCAAGGCCGCATCCTCAGCTTTAGGAAGTTCACACGTAAACCTCACTTCTCTACCTAGCCAGAAGAGCGAGATATGTGAGGTGAAGAACGCAACCAGCAATATCGGCTACGAGACGCCAAAACTTATGGGAAGTGGCTAAATCTCCAAAGTCTGAGAAACAAGTTGCACGTTTAGGTGCTGATAATGTTCAAGTTTGAGAAGGCACAAAGCATCTTCAAGGTAGGCTCCATCAGAATCGGCGGACAACCTGGGGAACTACCGACCGTTCTAATTGGTAGCGTTTTCCATAAAGGTCATCGCCTCGTCAAGGACTACAAGCGCGGAACCTTTGACAGAAGAAAGGCTGAGCACCTAATCAGAGCTCAAGATGAAATCTCAGACAAGACTGGGCTGCCTTGCATGCTCGACGTAGTGGGCGAGACCGTTGAAGCCTTTAGAAACTACATAGATTTTGTTGCGGAAGCGACTGACGCACCTTTCTTCGTTAATGGCCCCAACATGGCTGTGCGCGTGTCTGCAGTTGAGTATGCGAAAGAATTGGGACTCCTCGACAAGGTGGTCTACACTTCGATAAACTACACGTTAACAGAGCAGGAAATAGCTGCAATAAAGAATACCGGAATAAGGACCGCCCTTGTCCAAGCCTTCAACCCTCACGATCTGAGGCCTCAGGGCATGCTTCGAATCTTGAGGGAGAGGCTGCTGGGAGAAGCTTCGAAGGCCGGCATCGAGAAGTCCCTCATCTTCATGCCCGTCTTAGATGTCCCTAGTGTTGGGTTGGCTGTGAAGGGAGTCTGCATGGCGAAGGAGGAGCTTGGGCTCCCCACGGGAACAGCCCCGATTGGCGTCATAGGGCAGTGGAAGGGCATAGAAAAATTGGGAAATGTCAAGTGGGAATGCAGGGCTGGGGCCGCAGCTCTTGCTCAGTCTGCTGGTGCAAACTTCATTATCTACGGGTCTGTTGCGAAGGCCAGAAAAGTCTTTCCCGTGTGCGCGATGGTCGATGCTATGGTAGCCTATCAGGCTCGGCTCTCTGGAGCTAGTCCTTTAACTGACGTTCATCCGTTGCGTCGAATCTTCTGAGGTGTCTCAAATGGGCGTCGTCATCACATTTCAGAATGCGAGACTCTTCTTCTGGCCGGATGGATGTCCGAAGGTTGGAGGATGGATTTTGAGTGAAACGAGAACATAGAACTAGGGATTGAATGAGGATGTCAATAGCGTTTGGTCCAGTCCCCTCAAGGCGCTTAGGACGTAGCCTAGGCATAAACAACATCCCCGCAAAGACGTGTAGTTACTCCTGTGTTTACTGTCAGTTGGGAAATACAACGAGGATGCAGGTTGAAAGGCAGACTTTCTACAAGCCTGAACATATTCTTGGAGAAGTCTACGAGAAAGTCGCTCTGGCCAAGTCAGAAAGGAAACAAGTAGACTATCTGACTTTTGTCTCGGATGGCGAACCTACCTTAGATGCAGCTCTCGGAAAGGAGATCGCCCTCTTAAGACCCTTGGGGATTAAAATAGCTCTCATAAGTAATGCCTCGCTGATAGATCGAGAGGACGTGAAAGACGACCTAGCAAGGACTGATTTAGTTTCCCTCAAGGTCGATGCCGTCAATGAGGAGGCTTGGCGTAAGGTGAACAGACCCCATAGGTTCCTGAAGCTTGATAACATTCTGAGCGGAATACTTGAATTTGCTAAAGGATTCAAAGGCGAAATCATAACGGAGACGATGCTTGTGGCTAACGTCAACGATACTCCAGAAGAAGTCAAGAGAATAGCGGATTTTCTGTCGAGGTTGAGGCCGAGCAAGGCCTACGTTGCTGTACCCACAAGACCCCCGGCCGAAACATGGGTGAGGCCGGCAAGCGAGTGGGTCGTAAACATGGCCTACCAAACATTCAGTGAAGCCTTGGGAAAAGATAGAACCGAGTATCTGGTTGGCTACGAAGGGAACGCTTTTGCCTCTACGGGTAACCTTCAAGCCGATTTGCTTAGCATCGTGTCCGTCCACCCGATGCGTGAGGATGCCGTTAGAGAATTCCTGAAGAAGGGAAACGCCGACTGGAGTGTTGTTACGAGATTGATCCAAGAGGGAGAGCTCGTCGAACTGAGATATAGACGTCACAGATTCTACATGCGGAAGCTTCCAAGCTTGGATTAAGAGGAGAGATGCGTGTTCCTAGTGGTTTACGCTGCGGTACTTCTGCTCTCCCTTCTCTCAGGGCTGACCACGCTGGTAGGGGTAGCGCTCGCCCTTCACTTCAGGGAGAACGTCAGAGGGATAGCCGTCGGTATAGGATTCTCAGCAGGTATAATGCTGCTGATCTCCTTTTTCGAGCTCATACCCGAATCAGCAAACGCGATAGGGATGATCAACACTTCGATATCCATCCTATCAGGTGTTCTCATGATTGGAGTCCTAAACTTCATAATCCCTCACACACATCTGCCTAAGGAAAAAGGAAAGGCCGACGACCAGGCACTTAAGGCGGCTTATCTGATCGCCTTCGGCCTTATCTTACACGATTTTCCCGAGGGCTTCGCGATGGCCAATTCCTACATATATTCCCCGTCTCTAGGCCTCTTAATAGCGCTTGCAATCGCGATTCACAACATACCCGAAGAATTCGCCATGGCTGTTCCCATAGTCTCAGTCAAAGAAAAGAGCTTCCTCCTTAAAGCAGCCTTTCTCTCAGGTCTCGCGGAACCTGCAGGAGCGATTATAGGGCTCTTCGCAGTCGACTTGATGCCAGCCTTGGCTCCAATTTTCATGTCGTTTGCGGCAGGTGCTATGATACTCGTTTCAGTACACGAACTCCTACCGATGGCTACCAAGTATAGAGAGACGACCATGTTTATTCTAGGCCTCATTTTAAGTGTGCTTGTTTATTTAGCTCTGGATCTGCTCATTCCAGAATAGTCATTTTCTCCGTTTCCATCTCCAAAATCTCCAATAGCTTTCCACGCATCACTAAATTAGCTTTTGATGGTATGAGATTCACCTATAGAATTAGGTTGATCAAGTATCCGAAGATCAGGGTTAGGAAAGAGTAGATGAGTGTGGAAGCGATTGCAGTTTTCCTTCCTAGCAGCGTGGTTATGGTTCCCAGCTCGGTAACGTCTGTGACTATACCCGTCATGAGCAGCGTGAAGATGACTCCCGGTGAAGCCCCGAGGGAGTATAGGTTGCAGATTATGGGTACGCTAGCTTCGAGCGTGGTCTCCATAATCGCTCCTATTCCCAGAGCAAGCGGAACAGAATACACGGAATAGCCGAGTAAATCTCTTATGGCTTCCATTGGAATCACGGTTTTGGCGATTCCAGCTCCCAGAAAGCCTACTGCAAGCCATGGTCCCCCTATTTTAAGAAAGTGATAGGAGTAGCGTAGTGCTGAGTGAACTCTTCCTCTGAGACTCTTCGATTCACTGAGCTTTTCAGGGTCGGTCGCGTGTTTGGAGACTCTGGGTCGTCCTGTTTCGATTAGTCCCCTTTTCTCCAGATATCCTATTGCTAGGCCGCCGAGGACTGAGACGACCATGGTCATCACGACGATGAAGAGGAACAGTTCGACTCCGGTGAAGGAGATGAGGATGAGGGATTCCACTATGCACAGCCAAGGTGTGGAGACCATGAAGGTCATCACTGAGGCCCTACTGGCGCCTAGATCGAATAGGGAGATCGCCAGTTGTAGACTGCTGTGGGGGAGAAAATCGGCTAGGACTCCTAGGACGGAGGCCTTTAAGAGGCTTCCTACGCCTCTTCCACCAAGTATCTTCACGAGCTTCTTCTCGGGAACAAACTCCCTGATGAGACCTGCTGCAAAGAAACCTAAAGTTATCCAGTGCCAAACTTCAAGGAAGAGGTGCGAGGTTTCAAGCACTATCTGAATTATTAGATTTAACATAGAACTCACTCTTCGTAACATTCCCTGTCTCTTGAGATGATCTTGTTGCATGGGCAAGTCTTAGGGTGCCCGAGGGTTCGGCAAATGGCGTTGATTAGGTGTTCAGAACAGTGATGGTCTAGTTGGGAGGCCTCCTCGCAGGCCTTTTCAGCGTCATAGTTTAGAAACCTAACGAAGAGAACTTCTAGAATTCTGTGCTTTCTCAGCAGCTTCCGCGCCTCAACGAGGCCCTCGTCGGTGAGCTCGACCCCATAATAGGGCGTGTATTGGATCATACCCTTCTCAGAGAGTTTCTGAAGCGCTTGAGTCACCGTTGCAGGACGGACATCAAAGGATCTCGAAAGAAGTATCGCTCTTAATTTCTCCCCCTCTTCAACCTGCTTTCTATATATGAACTTCAGGTACTTGCTTTCAGTTGGAGTTACGACTGTCTCGGCGCTCATGATGCCTCCTCGGAGTGAGGATTTAGGCTTAACTTAAAAATGTTTTGTTATACCTAACTCTATCAGCCGATCAGAACTCATCAGCAGGGTATACCGACATCCTTCGCTGCTGGGGGCTTCATATACATCGCATGTTCCGATCTCATCCCCGAGATTCATAAGGAACGTAGCTTCTCCAGAACTATCCTACAGCTTGCATCGCTTCTCCTAGGACTAGCCGTCATCATTGTTTCGACCACATTTGTCCACGAAGGCTTCTAGAGGATGGACACAGTTTCAAATCCAGCATACATGTGACTGTGCTATGAGGTATATTCTAAGGCTGCGAAAGTTTCCTTCTGATAATGTCGAGCCTTCCGGCTACATGTAACCCTGCCCAGTCGAGTACATCTCCCCACCTCATCAAGCTGGACCAACCACTAAGAACGCGCCTATAGTGAACCCTGCGACAGCCTGATCCGATCCACATCAGAAAGTACGCGGGTTCCTAGCCCCCACTACAGTTCAGATCGTCCTGTGGGCCTAAGTAGGATCTCTCTGAACCAGGAGGTAGTCTCTGGATAGTTATCGATTAGCTCAGCTCTCTCCTCCCATCTCTGATTGTCCTTAATCGTCTTCAGAAGACAAGCAGTCAACCATTCCTTGGTTTCGTCCCTTTCACCGAGAGAAGAGTGGACTCTTCCAGCAATCTCTGACGCATCGTCTTCAGTGACATAACGCGCATCTTTGGGCAATGTGGCGGGTTTCGGTGGTTCTTCTCTCAACCAAGAATTGATCGGAACTGAGTAGGCCAGAATATTCTCTTGGGTGAAACACCTGTACTCCTCGAACGTAGACCTTTTCTCGCCAAATGTCCCGGAGCATAGGATACCAGCGTCAAGGATCATTGAGTAATGACACTGGCCGTCTGGAATGGCAGCCCTTCCCGGGTCAGCTTCTTCACAGCTGAAGCAGCGCACCGGGTGTGCAAAGGTATCGAATATCCATTTGCCATGGGCCTTTCTACACTCATTTTCGGAAAGACTCATGAGGGAGAATATGGAAATCTCTTCAGAGTCGATTACGGAGACTAGTGCTTCGACGAAGGTCTTCTTGCTACTTGTCGGTTGACCGAGGAAGCCGAAGACCTTGGACTCTGTCGGGTTTTCGGGGCGGCCTTGCCCGATCCATTTCTTGAGGGATCGAGCATATGTTGTGAATATGTTTTTCCGTTGCTCGTCCAGACTTTGATCATCATGGTATCCGAGGGAGTCCAGTAGACCACGGCCTTCATAACCGATTTTTACAGGCTTAGAGAATCGGCCTTCTCCTATCTCCTCGCAGAGGATGTCGATGCTTCGAGGGAAGAGGGGATGTAAACGGCAGAATTCGGCCATCTGAGCTCGTATCAATCGCTGATCTAGGGTCAGCGCGCCTAGGCCGTCTTGCATCTTGTTGATGAACCTGATCTCTTCGTCCCAGGCTTCAGGGTCGTCGGTCTGCTTGATGTTGAACCAGAGATTCCATGTCTTGACCTCTTCCTCCGCGATTATCATCTCAAACCCTGAAGGAACATATTGGTAGGCCACTAGCTTCGGCCTCATATCATATTTCCCTCACTTTTAGATAAGCACTTATCATAAATATAAGCATAGTTATGAATAAGTAAGAAGGAAAATATAGCCCAACTTTGTATAATCCCAGAAATAGATGTAAAGAAATCACTTATTTAGATGTCAATACGATGCTAACTGTTTCTTCATAAAAATATCTACAGCAGAATTTCAATCTTGGTGTTTCTAGACAAGAACACTTTAGCACACGTGCTACATGTGGATACAAGAAAGAAAAAGTTTGGGATTAGGGTTAGATTAGAACCTCTAAAATTTCCGTTAGTTCTATCTACTGCGCGCGACGCGCAGCATTTCAATACAAACACAGCAAAGGCAGTGAGATGCCCCTTCGTAGGCGAGTTCTTCCCTCATGGCTTTGTGGCCCTTCAGCAACCAGTACGTTGTGAGGTCTTTCCTAAGCCTCTGAGTCGAGTAGATATCGGCGAGATTCTCTTCCCTGATGTTACCTAAGGGCGTCTTTAGTTCTTCGGGCAGGATGCAGCAAGGAATGATGTTGCCTTTCGGGTCTACTACGATCCTCTCTAGCAGGTAGTTGCAGAACCTTCCACCGAAGGGATACGCCCCCGTTTCGGGATAGAGGGCTATTGTGAAGAAGTAGTGGCGATCGAGGAGTTCATCATATCTCCTCTCCAAGGCTCTAATAGCCTGAGCTCTATCCTCTTCAGAGAAAACGTATTCTGAAGCTGTGGCTCCTCTCCCTGTGGGAATGACAGCGCCGAGCTGAACGGTGTCGACCTTGTAGGGTTCCAAGAAATGCGGTAGGTTTAACATCTCCTTCAGATTCCTTGGGGTGACAACGCAGTGGAGCCCGACCTCCAGCCCAGCGTTCTTGGTAGACTCTATTCCCTTGATGGTCTTCTCGAATGATCCTAGAGCCCTCGTGAAATCGTCGTTTGTTTGGGGGTTCGTCCCGTAGAGCGAAAGCTTTACCTTGCCCAAACCGGCTTCCGCCAACTGTGATGCGTACTTGCTTGTGAGTCCATACCCATTTGTATTGAGGACGGTCAACAAGCCCCTATGTGAGGCATAGTTGACCACTTCTAGAAGGAATCGCCTATCCAATACAGTGGGCTCTCCTCCACTTATCTCGAAGACCCCGACTCCGAGTCCAACAGCTTGGTCAACCATTTCTACTATTTCGTCCAAGCCAAGGGGTTCACCATCCTCTGTAAAGCCTGCCTTGGAGCAGCAGTGCCTGCACCTGTAGGGGCACCGAGAGGTTATGTGAAAGTGGAGTATGGTGGGATCGACTGGACGTAGATATGCTGGAGACAAAGGATGCTACACCCTCACAATAGCGCAGCGAAGCGCGAGATTATTACTCTAGAGAAGATGCTTCTAGAATAAGAAGGTGACACCCAGGGCACCAGTCAGCGAATAGGACTTATTAAACCACTTCAGATCAACTGGAAATGGTCAGAGACAAGAGGAAACTATGGTTTCTTCTTGCTTTCGTAGTCCAGAATTATTTCTCCAGTCCAAAGCGCGGCCTTTGCCACAACACTTGGACATTTATCTACGTGCGCCCCAGCCTCCTCAAAGGCTCGGTACTCGTCAGGATCTTGGAGGTTGAAGGTTCTCCCAAACACCCTGCGTTGCACATCGTGGCAGGTGACACCGCCGTATTCCGCCATAAATCTTGCCTGAAGCTTCCTTGCCAGTTGAGAGGCTTGTGCAGTCTTTCCACGGTCAGCGAAGTCCTGCCTCTCGCGCCCATACATGAGGCCTAGAGCGACGGCGCCTCCTGAATAAGCTCCGCAGTTGCCGTTCCCCATACCAGCAGTACCCCCTGAGAGGGCCGTGACCGCTTTGAACACCGCTGGCTCTTCAACGCCAAAGAAGTCCAGCAGAGATGCTAGAGTGCACTGGGCACAATTTCCGCATCTCTTCTCGTATTCGAAGCCTAATTCATACAACCTCTTCAGTTCTGCACCCATCTATGATCGACCTCTAACCTACCAGCGTCCATATTATCGCTAATAAACTTGTACATACAGTCACCTTCTTACATCTAAAGCCATCTACTGGAAAGAGGTATAGAAGGCTTTTTCCCAGAGTTCTCCTAAGCGGACACTACAATGGATGGTGGGTCTGTGAAGGAAAGAAAGGAAGAACTCATAAGAGAAGCTGCCACGCTCGGACACGATTACCTAGCCCGGTACAAGGGTTGTGCCCAGACAACCCTCCTAGCCGTTGCCGAGACCCTCAACATGGAGATCAACAACGATGTCTTCAAGGCCATGATAGGGCTCTCCGGTAAGACAGGCGGTTGCGGTGGATTGTGCGGTGCTACAGCAGCCATCGGGTTGAGGTTCGGGCTTGGTCCCAGTGAGTTTGAGAAAGAACCCGAGGTCAGATTCAAGATCTATGGGGCAATTAAGGAAGTTCGCGAGAGGTTCATGGAGGAGTATGGCAGCTACCTGTGCAGCGATATACAGAGAAAGCTCTTCGGAAGGGCCTTCGACAGTACAATTCCTGGAGAACAAGCGGCATTCGAAAAAGCAAACGGCTTAGAGAAGTGTTCAAAGATAACTGAGAAAGCTTCCATGTGGACCGTGAAGGCAATATTAAGAGCCGAATCAAGTCAGTAGCACGTCGATAACAGGGACCAAGGCGAGTAGGTGAACTTCCAACGTTGGTTCTAACCGAGCCTTCGAAGGGAGAACACGATATCTTTACCTAAGACTGGACAGACAAATTGCTCTAATATTGGCATCCGTGGCCGTTGTCATCTTCGCAATAGCGTGCTGAATACAGTTGATCTTGTATCATCACCTTAAAGATTAGGGGAGTTGGGCGGCTGCCCAACCTATGTCCAACTGTTCGAGCGTCGTCTTAGTCGGCACACCCGTTTCCCTGTCCCAGCCCATCGTCTCGTAGTAGATGTGTATTGCTTCTCTTAGCTGATCTGGGTTCACTGCCGTACTTGATAGTGAGCCTGACGTCGTTGGGTTGAAGAACCTTGGGGGGAGCCAGTCGTCCTCTGCCGTTAGGCCTTCTCTTAGGTTGAAGACGCGGGCCATGGTCAGGGCTCTCCTCCCCATGTTCATCAGTTCAAGCATGGACGTGTTCCAGCCGGTCACCGCGTTGACTATGTCGGTTAACTCTTGGGGTGTGAACGAGGGCATTATGCAGAAGCCTATGGAGTTCATCATCGCTCGCCACTCTGACGAGTATACCAATGCTTGAATCTTCCTCGGCCCTAGGTCTTCCAGCTGCAGTGGTTCTAACAGTCCGAAGGGCTTTAGCATCCCGATCCCTTCCTCGCTTGTTATCATCGTGTCATGGATGTTGTGGACGTGGTCGGCGCCTGTGGGTGAGACCGCGTAGCCGACGCCAAGGGCCCTCTTCAGCCTCGGCTCGTGCATGGGCACCTCCTGCCCCTTCACTTGGACGCTATACTTCATGGCGTCTCCGCCAATCTTCATCGCAGCCCGCTTCGTTCCTTCAGCAAGTAAGTCCCCTATCCCCTCTCGCTTCGCTATCATCTCCACCATCTTGACCATCGCCTCACCATTGCCGAAGCGTAGCTCGAGGCCGCCAGTATCCTCGATGTCGATTACGCCGTTCTCGTAGCACTCCATGGCGAAGGCTATGGTCGCGCCGGTCTCAATGGTGTCCAAGCTGTATCTGTTGCATATCTCGTTAGCCTTGAATATCGCCTTCTCATCTTCGACACCGCAGTCACTGCCAAGGGAGGCCTCAGTCTCATACTCTGGGCCGCCATACCTTGGATCAACTTCCCAAGGTTCGCTTATCCTAACCACCTTCTTACAGCGTATCGGGCACGCGTAGCAGCCCTCCATACCAATCAGTTCGCCTTGCTCCTTCCAGTACATGGAGGATATCCTTTTCGGGCTCGGAAAATTGCCGTCCCTAAAGTTGCGTGTAGGTAGATTACCTATCTGAACACTTTGAGTTAGGTCTCCCCCCGTCCCCCACAGGTGTAGCTGACTGGGATTCTCCTGCAACTCTTTAGCAAGTTTACGATTATAATCACCTAATCTGCTGACATCTGCAACCTTTGTACCTAGAGTGCCGTGAGCTGCCACCGCCTTCAGCTTCTTGCTGCCCATGACCGCGCCGAGGCCTGACCGCCCGTAGGCGTCCTTCTCCCCGTCCATGACGCAGGATATGCGAGCGAGGTTCTCTCCACCAACCCCTATCATCGCCGCCCTCGCTGCAAGGCAGTTCTGCTCATCCCTTATCCTGTCAAGGGTGTCACCCGAGTCCAAGCCCCAAAGGCGTACTGCATCATGTATCTCCAATTCCCCATCGTGCACCCAAAGATAG
>Ga0172364_10003873_pt1 | contig 11963 bp, 12 predicted proteins | sample LakKivSesite10cm_FD_114545 | JGI IMG/M metagenome (GOLD analysis project Ga0172364, IMG submission 114545) | Sediment microbial communities from Lake Kivu, Rwanda - Sediment site 10cm | ecosystem: Environmental > Aquatic > Freshwater > Lake > Sediment | place: Rwanda: Western Province, Lake... | reverse complement strand
CGGTAGTCCCATTCGTCAACCGGCCAGCCTTTCTCGTTCGCCTGGCAGCGCCCGTTCGACACAGCGGACGCCCCGCTTCAGCGGGGATTTCCCGGCTGATGAACATTAAATAATTAGTGCCGTAACCGGATCACCCGCTGACACACGCCGGGCTGAAGCCCAGCGCTCAAAGAGCAAAGCCCTGCGGGCTGAAATCCAGCCCCCGAAGGGGGCTTTGCTCTCTCAGCCCGATGCTTCCAGCGTCGGGCGCTGGGGCACGCCCAAGCGGCCTGTTACGGCGTTTTTTTCTTAATCTTCATAAGCCGGGCCTCCTATCCTGTTGAGTACCAATACCTATAGGTAGGCCTCTGCGGCTGTGGCAAATGCCTCTTCCGGCGTGCCGAAAAAGTCGCCGGATGGAAACATGGATAGCTCATACTTCTCGTTGCTGTATGTGTAGAACGCAAAGCCCCAGCGCTCTTCGTCGCCGAAATAGCGCAGGCGACACAGGTGCGTGGGCATGTTGCGCATCCGCTCCAGATACTCTTCCTTGCTTTCGGGCCAGTCCGGCGGGGGCCAGCCAGGCATGTCCTCCGGCTCGGTGTAAGCATCCACGTAGCAGAACTGCCCCCGGGAGCGCACCTCCAGGCGCGTGTACTTCCCGGCAAAATGCTCCTCGGCATAGCGCCGGATGCGCTGCTCCGTGCGGCGCTTGACCGCCTCGGGAATCGTGACCCCACCCGCATCCGGGTCTCGCACCCACGTCTTGCGTGGCATAATCAACCTCCATCATGATTCGTAAGACATCCAGTGCTGCGGCTGCCCCGGCAGAGAGACAGGGCTGAGCGCTCAAGAAGCCCCCCCGTTTCCTTCCAACGCGGCATCCAGTTCAGACACAATCGAAGCATAGTTTCCATCCCGCAGCAGCTTGAAGAACTTGTCATAGTCGCAGGGCGACAGAAAGTGGAAATAGTAAACGCACTTGGTTTGTTGCTGGTTCAAGGTCACAAAGTGCTGCTGGGCATACCTGTACTTGCCCTTGCTCTCTGGGACGGGTCACCAACCTCCTCATCCTCCCTTGTAGGCATCGGGGACGCGCAAACCACGGCCCAAGACCTGGGCGATGAGCAGTTTGCTGTTGAAGGCGCGCTCCTCGTGTGGCACGATCTGGAACACGTTTTGCACGTCCCAGCCTTCGGTGAGCATACTGACCACGTGATCCACTCCACCGGGTTGTCGGCGCGGTCTACGTCGGCCAGTGCCCGCACGTTGGCCTGGTGTTCCTGCGCCGACGTGACGATGAGCACCTTCTTTTCCGTATCCTCGCGGGAGATGTGCTCCTGTTCGGCCAGGAAGTCAATCAAGTCATCGGTCAGCCGCCTGCAGTCGGCGATGTTCCGCGTCACCATGATCGTCAGCGGCTTGACCTTGCGGCAACGAGAGTCCCTGTCCGCGGTGGTTATCGAGGTTTCATTACTAAGACATATTCTTGCTTGATGCCGTCACCGTTCCACAGTCCGTACTGCATATAATGATTCCGTAGAGCATAGGAAAAACGATTTTTGATTTTAAAATGGTCTGCTGCAAGTTCAGCGATAACATCCACTGTGGGAATAGGAACCTGGCAACATACAGAGTTGCCTATCACACAAACGACCGTACCGCTCCGTTTCACAACTTGATTCAACGCACCAAAGATTTCCCACATTGAGTAGAAATAGTGCCGTACCGTTCGAGCTTTTTTCGGGTCTCGGTCCATGATTTGGTGTAGAGTGTCATCTAATTGCTCAATACCAAACTCAACTTTTTCATCCCAGTCAGAGGCCCGGACCAACTTGCGTCCAATATAGGTATGAGTAAGCGCCACGTGTTCGGCCGGGCTCCGGATCATGCCAAGCCAATACATTTCAAGCTGATGCCGTCGGCTATATTCCACCGATCTACAGTAAGGAGGTGAAGTAATGACTAGTGGAAACCCATCTTGCGCCAGCGGTATGCTGTCTCGCAGTTCCGTGAGATCTAATGCGTCGCCTCGCCTGACTTGCGCTACCGCAATAGGTTCATACTGATGGCACGCATTCCAGAGATGTTCCATCCCCTGAATTGCTTGGCGGGTCTTGGTAAAAAAAACGTCAAATACCCTGATTTTTCTCGTGGCATTTTTCTTGGCTTGGATACTCGTTACTTCTAACCCTGATACTGGAGCGGGATCTGCATTTGATACACGACGGATAATCGCAACCACACAAGCTCGAAAGAATTGGTTCTCAGATTCACTGAGATGGGATTGTTCTAAGGCCCAGAAAATTCTGGCGAGATCCACAATGACATATCGCCTAAACCAATGAATAATGTTAGGAATCGGCGGGATAGCAACCCCAGCAGATTCTTCTTCGAACCACCCCTTCGATATGTCCGAGCCGGGTATGGTTTCCTGGTCTGAATGGGCTTTCACAAAAGGTGTAAGAGTCGCTTGGACTTTATCAAACGCCCTTTGTAGTTTCTCAGGATTTAGAAGAGTCGTCTTTGCTCGAGCAATCAGGCATGCCAAAGGGTCAATATCGATCCCAACAGAAGAGATACCTCTGGTTAAAGCTTCCACCTGTACAGTGCCACTTCCTGTAAAAGGATCCAAAACTATAGACCCTCTTCGACCATAACTACCCAGTGCCCAACGCACAACAGGCGGATGAAATTTGGCAGGGAAGCGGAAGAGTTGGTGTGTGTACTCATGTCGCCCGTTGGGAGAGTCCAACCAATATGAAACATCCCTCTTCGGTGAGCGCGGCAATTTCTCGACTCGCTCGTGCCCCTCGCTGCTAATTTCTCTTCCCTTGAGTTTGCGTTCAGAGTTAGTCATCACGCTGACACCTTCTCAGTAGAATACACCTTAACGACCCTGTCTGATAGCTTCACGAAAGCAGGGGAGCCCCGTCGGTCAACGTGAAAGCGTATATCCTTCGGATTTTCTTTCTGAGTTGCTACAATCAGGTCCAGGATTCCATCATAGGTCAATAATTGTGATGCCTCTGCGAGAGCTTTGATCTGAGTCGCCTCGATAAGAGTGGATAATGAACACAAAGGCACTCCGGTTGACATAACCTGTCGGTAATACGACACCACCGACGATAAAACCCGTACGGCACTTGACCTGATAGGTTCCTCAGATAAACGTGTAGAGGCGACTTGAAGGACTTTGGCTGCTACTTCAGTCCACTTATGAGTATTGATCACCTTCTCAAGTGCGAGGACATCGGGAACCTCTTCAAGGAGAATCTCTAAACCACGCTGCGTTCCTTGTGGGTGCTCCAGCAGTTGATACGCACGTGACCCTGCAGAGTCGGGTAGTGTGACTAATCCCAGTCGGTAGAGTGTTTGCAGGTGAATGAACATCTTGTGAGAGCCAGTGCGCCCTTCATACCCCTTAGCCTTGATTCTTTCGATCTCTCTGCGAAGATTCACTCGGTCAGCGGTGCTGTTCGTAATGGCTAAGTACTCTGAGTAGACTTCAGTGAACATCTCTTTTGCCCACAGATTCCAGGTGACGTCAGAGCCTGCCACAGACCCGCATTGAACCAGGCGGCGGGCTAAAAAAAGCAAGGCGGCTCCATCACCCTCAAGAAACACTCGAAAGTGCAATAGTCTCTCAGCCAAAGAGAGTCGCAATTGTTTCTCAAATTCCTCTCCGCCTCTTATTTCTGCAACCAGATTAACTAGGTGTCCCTTATCCGTCCATGTGTTATTCGACGTAATCAGGTCAAGTGCTCTGGCGAGATCAACGGCGTAGCGCCCAGCGGCTGTGTTAAAGCTCTTACCTCGTGACCTGACTTCCTGAGCAAATCTTTGCTCGACCACTTCACGATATGTGCTCTGCACAGGCGAAGTGCATAACTTAACCAAAAGCTCCATATAAGCAGGCTCATCAACCTGATAATGAGTGCCAAAGACTATGCGTGGCTGCATCAGTAGTCAGTCCCTCCATGCACAGTCACGCGCGGGCGCACGCGGATTGGAAACAAGCGATTAGCCCGATCGGTAGAAGCCAGTGCGTAGCCCAGAGGCAAGTTGCGTACAAGGCTTTCAAATGTCCGACCTCCTTCGATTTTCTGGCGAGTGTCCACTGTGATTTCTGATGGACAGGCTGTGTTGATCATTCCCTCAGCTGCCACAATGTCATCGTGATGGCTCAACGAGTGAATAAGTAACATATCGGCATTGCGCTGAATAGATGGATCAAGGCCAGAAGGTTGCTGTGTTGCAACCACAATAGATAAACCCAGGTTTCTACCCTCATCCACATATTTCTTTAGAGGTTTTCGAGACGGCACAACACCCCGAGTCGGAATGTAATTGTGAGCTTCATCTATGATTATCCAGGAACGAGGTAGGCCTTCACTGGCTCGTTGTTGACATTCTTCAGCCAACTCTTTTTCACGCTTTGAAGCATCGGGGTCAGTAGACGCAAACTTCTCAGCACGGGCGAGGTGAACAGGTATCATTCTCTCCTGTTGTTCGGCAATCCCGCGAAGTTGCATAACCCGCTTAACAATAAGAGCTACCAAGACTGCTCGCATCTGCTGATCCAATTCCCTCAGAAGCAGAATCGAGATATGTCCAGGCTGGAGAAGCTGACGAACATCCAGGCCTGCATCCGAAAAAATCGGAACGCGACGAAGCATATCCAATCGCCTGCGCAATGATTCGCGTGTATCGCGGTGATACCGATCCAGGTCATGGTCGTATTCCAAAGCTTCCAACAAGTTCTGAAGAATAAAGGTCGGATTAGGAGGAACAAACTGCCCAGTCCGAGAATGCGTATACCCATCTATCGAAACCTTAGCGTAAAGTTCTGTAATCAAATGGCCTAATGGGTCCGCGAATGGATCGGCTTCAAAAAGCCCGCACCATTCGTCGGATCCCAAATCTGAAGGACGTAATGTCATCTCTGTAGAATTCACTGCTGTGGGTGTAGTTGTTCCCCGCGGGCGAAACAGGGTCATAGGAAGTTGCTCAGGTTCGAGTTTCCACTTGCGCAGCTCCCTGACCACGTCGCTCTGATCAGGGTGTGTACCTTCCACTCCGAACGGCATGGTCAGGTACACATTCATTGTGTCGAGGACTAAAACACCTTGTGATAAATTGCCCTGCCTGATCCAGCTTCGTGCCGCCAATCCTTCAGCCAAAACACCAAGCGTGTAACTTTTCCCGCTGCGCCGTTTCCCCATGACATAGAGAACGTGCGCTCCCCGAGTATCCAGCCAAACATTGCGATACGGCGTTTCTGCATGCTTGCCCAGGTAAATGGCTTCAATCTCATCACGAGGAGCATTCTGTCCCATTAACAAGCTACTGCCCGGCCCTCTATCAAGCGAGAGCTCAGGCCTTACAGCAAACCCATGCTCCAAGCGAAACGTAGCTTCGGGAATTTGTTCTGTCATGACTGCCTCTCCATCAGACGATGCAATCAGACGTGATCACGAGTTTATTAGCTCGATGCGCACGGCCAAGCGCGCGTGTCATCTTCATAGTGATCTCGCGTGGTGTCATGACCTGAGTGAGATGACTCTTCAACGCATCTATGGCATCTTCTGTGAACGGGAAAAAGTCAAGCGTAATAGATTCACTTGTAACACCCGACGCTGCAGATATCAAGCTGTTCATGTCTGCAGTCGAATCACGAACATACGCGATAACGCCTCTGATGAATTTGTTCACATCAGGCTCATTCAGTGAGGTGATTTCAATTTCTGCGTCTGTACCAAGTCGCGAACGTACTGGCCCGCCCCCTCTAAACACATCAACCATTTCAGATTCTAGTGACGCAGAAGCACCAATAAGCACAGAAACGGATGTCTGGTTGGGATCAACAAGCCGGGTGAATCCGGTCTCGAATGTAGGTATTGTCTCTGCTCCAATGGATTTCAGTCGCTCCATCTCGTCCAGAATAAGAACGAGCGTCTGATGACGTATCTCTCTTAGCAGTCGCCCAAACAAGCAGATAATCTCCGCCAGCCGCGCAGCCTCAGTCTGGGTCAAATCTTGTGTCTGACCCAGATCGTCTAAATCCTGCCTTGACATGCCCACGCCGGAAATCCACCTCCAGAGACGCAATGGATCAAAGTTGGGATCAATAAGCCGAATTGTCGCTTTTGCCATTTCTTCATCACCAAACTTGACCTTGAGTCTGCTGAGCAGCTCATCTCGCCGAGCCAGTCCAACGGACTGGACCGCGTCTTCAATCAGGCCAATTATGAAGTCTTGCCCCAAACCCCGCATAATGCCTTCCCGGTAGAGGTCGTGAAAGCGCGACTTCTTGGATAAATCAGGACACTCGATACGAACTGGGTGAACGGGGGTCAGTTGTTGTAATTCCTGCATAGCCCTCATCAAGGTATGGGTCTTGCCGCCACCATATGGCCCCCACACGAGCCTTTTAGGTGCAAGCCTGGTCACTAAATCAATATCCAGACTTTCAGCAATGACGCGGGTGTCTATGTCATCTCGTGCGAAACAGTCTGTGTCCTTAAGTGGGTTCAGGATGAAGTTTTCACGTCGAAGGCCGTATCGTTGACCAATAGTGATAGTTTCATTATCCATGTTTGGCTTCCTTTCAAACTTCATGACTGTGATTGGTTATTTCCCAAAAGTAGGCAATAAGTTGGTCTATCATCTGGCTATCGGAGTTTATTCGTATGCCGAGTTCGATATAGCTTGACCTCGTAAGGTTCTGCGAGCCAAGAATCGCCATGGCATATCCGCCTCTAGTATCAGGCTCACGAATGTAGAGTTTGGTGTGCAATCGCCTATTGAGGAAGATCGTAGCCCCCAAATCTTGGAATGGTCCCAGTGTTGTAGGCACAGCCAAATCAGTGCTCTCTTCAGGACGTGTAATGACCAGAATCTCTGGTCGTGTTCCACGTCTGCGCTCAATCTGAACAATCGCGTTGGTTAGCAAACCCCGTTGTGTTCGGTCGAGGCTTATCCATGGTGAGCAGAAATATAACCTGGCGAAACCTGGTCGCTCGTTAATGTTCCGCAGAAATATTTTCGTCATCCCCTCCCGAACCAGTTCATAAGCGCGCAGTGTCCTGTCCAATCGGCTCAGGCGCCTGTAAACTTCCCTAAGTTCTTCGCCGTTGATAGCCTCAAGGAGTAAGCATGTCCGAATGCCCAGAGGAGTCAATCCAAGGGACTGACCATCTTGATGCAATAGGTTAGTTGCAATGAAAGCCTCAATTGTTGCTTGAGGATCACCTACGCCACACCGCGACATTGTCACTTCTACATGGCTGATAGGAAATGCCGTGGCCGAAGAAGTCTCCAGCTCTCGCAAGGTCTCATAAGCCCCCCGCACACCAACCGTCTCAGACAAGTGAGCCACTGTCAGTTCTCCTCATCCTCTTTGGGCACAACATATTCTGCCAAAATGTGTTTGGCGAACTCAGGAGAGATAGTGTCTATCTCTTTGGCTTCAATCTTAGGGTCGGCTTCTTGTAGAACCGCATTGAAGGCATGCATAATAGCACGCGGCTTGAGCTCCTCTTTTTTCCGAGTCTCTTCAATGATAACTTTGCAGGTCTCTTCCCTAAAAGGGAAGTAAGATGGCAACTGAACAAGCTCTGGCACACGGAGCTGAGTCAGAATATCTTTTACAAACCCTAATGCCTCTTCGGGTAGCATGGGCGGCAAGATTATCACCTTTGTGCGCCCGATGCGGTCACGCAATTCCCGACTGAACCACGGCGGCAAGCTATTCGATTGTGGTCTGCCTGAGAAAGACAAGAATAAACTCAGTCCATTAGGGCAGGCATTGAATGTGGAATGCAAGCCAGTGTTGATCTCATCACGTACTCGTGCCCCCATTTGTTCGATCCGTTGAAATTCGTCAAGCATCCACAGGACACGACATCCTGGATGCCCCTGACACCGAGCAGCCACTATCAGTAACTCGATCAAGGCTCTCAATATCCGAGTTGCTTCTTCTGACGAGCTCAGTTTCTGAGAAATCCCTACTTTACGGAACTCCGAGATTGGTAAAGATTCTGCACGCAACCACCTCGTAGCTGTCACTTGATCTTGAGGCGTCCCAGTTACTATTGCTTGGAGTGCACTGACCAAATCGGGTGATGCCAGCGTCAGGTTTCTGCGCAGGCGGGTCGAGTCTTCACATGTAGCCACTTCGAGGAAAGCCTCTATCATCGCATCCATGTCAAAGTTGGCCATAAATGAACGGTAAAGATCAAGATAGCTCCGCGCTGCCTTTGGAAACTCGCTGTAAACTGTATACAGAATATTGTTATCGCTGCGTTTATTAATCATTGTGGCCTGATTAGCCAAATAGAACAGAGTGTGAGTCTTCCCAGCGCCAAACCAGGCCCAGAACAAGTGAATCGATGACGTGTCCCGTCTTGAAAGGGTAGTGAGTAATGCAGCAACATCGGAACGCAATTGCTGGCGGTCTGCGATGAATGTGCAATATTCACGATCCGGCACAACGGGGAAGGGCCAGCGAATCAGTCCTAGATGATAATATTGCCTAGCCATAAAGTGACCTCACTTGCCAAAGTATAGCATCAAAGCAATATCTATACAACTGGCGTAGGACAGATAGGCACCCGCAGAGATACACCACAAAACGCACCCCGACAACCTTGTCGTAATAAGCTTTCTCGCCCTGTGCGCCTCTCAATTCCTTCGTGCCGCAAATGGCGGGTCAATGTAAACCAACTTCACCCCCACCGAGCCATCGGCGTTGACCAATTGCCCTTGCTCCTTCATCTTGAGCAGCGTCTTCATCGCCTGCAAGTTATCGCCAAAAATGAGCATATTGCGCCAGGCTTGCCCTGAATTCATCGAAGGGTCACCATCGCCGCCAAAGGTGCGGATGGATTGCAGCGGTACAGCCATTGTCTCGGCCAGGATGTCTTCTTCCGGTTCCTTGCCGGCGTAAGTCAGTTCGTACTCCTGGCGTTCCGGGGGAAAGAGCAGATGCTTGTAGTCCAGCGGCAGGTCCTGGCCTTGTTCCAGCAGTTCGATGATGTGTTGGATCTGGTGATCAGTCAGGTGAGACATTCGGTACTCCTCCTGTGGGGAGTTCACCCGTGACTGCCTGAGACGTCCTCAAAATAACCGCTCTTGTACAGCGATCATATCCATCTCGGAGTGGGCTCCCACGGCGCGGCGTAGTGGTTCGAGATTTGCCTGCCCGGTCTCGACGCTGCGGCGTAAGGAGCGAGCGCCACGGGCCAGAAAATATGCATTGCCAGCAGCACTGACAGCCGGTTCGGCATAATCGGCCACGAAGAGGGGCATCTTGAAATTTAGAGCCAGCTTGCCTGCTTCGAACGTTCCTCCAGACAAGCCAGACTCAATCACAATCATGGCCTCAGAGAGGCCGCACACAGTACGGTTGCGTTGCATTGCACTGGCTACCGACCAGGTCATATAGGGTGGGAATTCGGACAAGAGAAGAACACGCTCGCGTGAGACAGAGGACTCCTCAAGGCGCAACCGATATCGCAAAATGCCTTCTGGTAGGACAATCACGGTGGTCCCGCCGACTGCCAGCGCTGCTTTATGGACTGCCGTATCTACACCGCGAGCGCCACCACTGACGACCACCCAACCCCAACTGGCGATCTGTCTGGCGCAGTCTTCGGCCACCACGATACCTTTCTCAGAAGCATTGCGCGCGCCGCAAAAACCAACGGCCTTCCCTTGGAGCAAGTCTAGATTACCCCACGCATAGAGCAATAGCGGCGATTGATCCCGTAAACGTCGCTGTAGTCGCTCAGGATATTCTGGCGAAGTCGGCGTGAGCAAAGCCACGCCACGTTGCTGCAGTTCGGCGTGCGTCCTTTCTACCTCCGCGCGAGCCACATGGAGAGCCTCAGCCTGATAACGTGCCAGCCCAAACCGCCCTACCTGTTCTCCAGAAGGCAGGCGCAGAAATTCGTCCAGGGAAACACCCGTCTGAGTCAACCGGGCCAGCACCTGCCGCACAGTGGCTGGGCCTATCCCTCGCGCCAGATGCAATTGCAGATAACCACCCTCGTTCATCTCATCACCCCAAATCCTGCGCGGTCTTGGTGATAACAAGCCCCAGCGCCTCGCGCGCGCCACCGGCAATCAATACACGTCCGACTTCGTTGAGCGTAAAGCCTGTCTGATAGATGTCGTCCAGCACGATAACGGACTGCCCGTGTACCCGAGCAACGCCCTGGGACGCCAGGGCAAAAGCGCCTTTGACGTTTTCCAATTTTTCCTGGATGGTTTGGCAATCCTTCATCGGCCGGGTAGGACGTACTTTGGCAATCCACGAAGTTCCGTTCTCTGTGCTCAGACGGGCCGCCAGTTGTTCAACCAGATACACGGGCAGGTTGGGGCGGTTGGACATTGATGGCGGCGCGGCCACGATAACGCCAGCGCGGGCATAAGTGGGATGGGCTTGTATGAATTGCATCATCTGATCTACAATCTGGTCAGCCGCCTTTTTTCTGGCTGGCGTGAAATCGCCCCGATATGGCTTGGCTTGATAGACCCAGCTTCCCAATTCAGTGCGCGCATAACTACCTGCTGGAGACATCTGCGTGTGATACCCCAAGGCAAAGGTCTCGGTCAGGTCATCTTCTATGCATACCGCTTCCTGGAACACTTTCAAGAGCGCCTCCACCCGAGCGCGCTCGGCAGGGTCAATGTTGTAGATATACGTGCCCCATTCGTAGCGTCCAAAACGATCCTCGAAAGTGCGGCTGAAATAGTGCTGGCCAAAAGCGCGCTGCAAGATGGCTTTGTACCGTAGAGGGCCGGTGACCAGTACGACGATGTTATTGTTGCCAGCGTCTTTGATTTCGAAACGGGTCAACTGGTAGTGGTCCATAGCCTCACCATTAGAACCTTTGTTCGTTATTGTATCACAAAATCAAGCAAAGTTCAACATGTCGCGCGCAAGGTGCGAAGCATGAGGGCAAGACCCCATCAAGTCCTGCCTATTAATGTCTGTCTCTCGTACCCCTCAATCAACCCCTCATCAGCAAAAAGTAACGCCCGTCGCCGACAATCAGATGATCGAAGACGCGCACCTCCAACGCCTGCCAAGCCGTCACCAGATCGCGAGTGAGAAGTTTATCTTGCTCGCTGGGCGTCGGGTCGCCGGAGGGGTGGTTGTGGACAGCGATCAGTCCGGCGGCGTACGCCTGCGCCGCCCGCAGCATGATCTTGCGGATGGACGGTTGCGTGCTGGCGACGTCGCCCTCGTCAACGTCGGCCACATCCAGCACACTGTTGCGCCGGTCCAGCAACACGACCTTAAACACCTCGTGTTTCAAGTCGCGCAACAAGGGCACCAGGTAGTCGGCCACGTCTGACGATGAGCGGATAGGGCCTTCCAATGCCCGCTCCTCGCTCATCATGCGCCGTCCCAGTTCCACCGCCGCTTTGATCTGCGCGGCTTTGGCCGTATTCACTCCTTTGACTGCCAACAACTCGGTGGGATCACACGCGCTGATGGCGCGCAGCGTTTTGAAGCGGCGCAGCAGTTCGCGCCCCAGGTCTACCGCACTGGAACCTTCCACACCGATGCGGATCAGGATCGCGAGCAGCTCGGCATTGCTCAAGGTATGCGCACCGTACTTGAGCAGTTTTTCGCGGGGCCGATCTTCTTCCGGCCAGTTGAGAATAGCGCGTTCGTAAACTTTTTTCGACATCACCACTTTCGCTCTATTTGCCTGCAACCGAGCACAGTTGCCAGTGTTCTATATTGTACCATATCCGTTGGAGTATCTGCGGCTGGCAGTGTAGTGATGCTCCTCCAAGCGCACGGCTGCCACGAGGACATTGGCATCTGTAGTGCAATTCACCGTCGCATCTCCGTCAGAATCTCCACGGCGCTCTTGTCACTTTTCCACGCCTGGCTGACTTTTTGAGTCAATGCGTCCCACCGGGCGCCCCAATCAGATACCGGCTTGACCTCAGTGGGCACAGGT